>Ga0209636_10008444_pt1 | contig 10485 bp, 10 predicted proteins | sample DeeMarSWOR152_54_FD_187464 | JGI IMG/M metagenome (GOLD analysis project Ga0209636, IMG submission 187464) | Marine sediment microbial communities from White Oak River estuary, North Carolina - WOR-1-52-54 (SPAdes) (version 2) | ecosystem: Environmental > Aquatic > Marine > Intertidal zone >... | reverse complement strand
CCTTTATATTTTTCTATTGATATGAATCGCTGAATCCCCGACTCATCTCTGATCTTGTAAAGTCTTATCTCTCCTCTGGCAAGAAAAGCTTCAGGTGCAATTTCCATTGCATCGCTTGTTTCTACAGTCAAAAGTGTTGTAATTTTACTTTCTGCAAGGAAACGCATGAAGCTTTGAGTGCTCACATTTTCCTCAAAGTCACGCATACAAAAGTATCTGAGAGCAGTCATTGAGTCGATGACAACTCTACTGTAGGCACGTTTTACGAACAACTTTTTGAGTAACTGTTGTAGTGAGTGGACGGAGACTTCATGACTTTCAAAATCAGGAGTTTTCCTTATGTCTTCCCCTATCTTGCTAAAATGCATTGGTACTGTCTCTGTACTGATTTCTAGTATTGGTGTTGGTTCGAATCTTCGAATATCGCTGTTTGCATCTAGGATTTCAATATTTGCTATTGGCCAACCAAAAACTCTCAAATTATACTTTAATTCATTCGGTGGCTCTTCCAAAGCGACAAAAAGAACGCGTTCTCCACCCTCTACACCATCAACTAGGAATTGTGAACTGAGTATCGTTTTTCCACTGCCCGGAGGTCCAGAAACTATATATGCACGGTTTGGGACGAGACCACCACGAAGCATCTTATCGAGACCGCGAATACCAGTACTAACTCTGTTAGGTTTCAGATGCCTCTAGCCTCCTCAGGTATCTCTATTTCAGGTAATTTTTCTTCCTTAGGGTGAAGTATTGAATCCATGGTTTCCATCGATTTTTCCACGGTTTCCATCGCCTCTTGGAAGTGTCTTCTCTGGATCATGAGCATAGCTCTTGTCAGTTCCATCTCAATGACCGATACGTCGTGGCCAAGGCGACGACATTCTTCAGAAGCCTCGAATGCTCTCTCGATTGATGTGGTCAATTGCTCAGCTATCCTTCTTTCCATGAATTGACTGCCAAGTGCACTGCCAAATACAGTACTATTCAATGGAACTCGTCCAGTTGGATTCACCTCAATACCATCCTTTCCAATGATTATTGGTCGCATTTTATCATCGAAGGTTGAACCTCGTAACTTCTCAACCGAGATTGCTCGTCGAATTATGTTTCCATCAAGCCATTTGTGAAGACGGATATGTCCCCTTGCGAGGAAGAATTCTGTTTCCAGAGCACCTGGTTCTAATCGTTCGGATACAATGAAAGTGGTTGCTTCAAGCTCAGAAAGAAATCGCATAAATGATTGTATCATAATTCTACTATCGACGCCAATCAAGGCAAACATCTTGAGAGCGGTAAGGGAATCGATGACTATCCTCTTATAACGCTCATTCGTTTTTTCAAAATATTGGAAAAATTCTTGTTTGAGCATTTTCTGAACTGAGTGTACAGAAACTTCCATTGACCTGAGTTGTTGACTTTGCCGGATATCTTTTACTTGCTCCATATCACGGATATCCAGAGTCGTGCCGACATCGATAATGCTTCTTCTCTTGTTTGATATTTTCCTGTCATTTTATTCCATAAATTAAAGACAAGTTAATAGATTTAAACCCCTTTCATTTTCTTAATTAATTTGGTAAAGAGTTATTCAATCATTGAAAACCAGTCAAAACCATTCCCAATTTACCAGAGAAATTAGGACTTTTTCTCGTTTGACCCGGATGACACGGGAACAAGTTTATGAAAGAGGAGTATTCACAAGTATTTTGGGAAAGAAGATAGGTTTTTGTTCTTGGAAGAGAAAGTTTTAAATATTTAATCATTTATCAGTTTCATAAACTAAATCGAGGTGAAAAAATGGCAGTAAATGGACAGGCTTTTGATACCGACCCAATCATGAGAGCTTTATTGGAGAACGGACTATTAGAATATTTAGGTGTGAAAAAATACGAAGTAAAGGGAAACAATCCAGCAGAATATTGGAATGATTTAAATAGTAAGTTTACTGAAGGCAATGTATTTGTCCCTATAGATCAGGGATTTTCGGAAAGAACTGTTGTATATTCTGGACCAGGTAAAAAAATATATCCTGAAAAATTAACTATTGTAGGTCATGAATTCAAAATTACAGATTTAGTAAAAGCAAAGGAAGCAATAGAAAAATTATACAGTGAAGCAGAACCTGCTTTACCAAGAAGAAGTCAAGGAGGAGCTTAAATTCAGTTTTTTTCTATTTTTTATAAGCACTCCAACAATAACTACGCATAGTACTATAAGGAAGGAATCAGATAGATTTTTGTTCTCAAGAAAGATAATTTAATTGTGAAAAAACAGATAGTCTACTTAATTTTATTCCTAATATTCACACTTATTGGGTTAATTGTGGCAATACCAAATCCGTTTCTTGGCTTCTTTTTGTTGATAATAGCTGGAGTGTTTCTGTTTTATTCAGGTTATATAACAAAGAAAGGAAGCATTTACAATCTGCCATTTTTTGAGATAATGAAAAAAGAGACAAAATTGTTTTCAAAAATAATAGTACTGATACTATTCTTACTATTCATTTTAATTATTGTCTTATGGTTCATTTCCGCTATGTTTTAAAGAATCAGATAGATTTTTGTTCTGGGAAGAGAAAATTAGATTATGAATATAATCAATCAAATCCCATTGCTTTTCAAAACTAAAAAATTAAACATTAAGGTCATAATAATAGGTTTAGTTATCGTCATAATTTTGTATATAATAGGTTTATCCTTTTTAAGATAACCCAAAGAATCAGATAGATTTTCTATTCAATTTTTAAAGTTTTTTGAAGCATTGTTTTTAATTTTCTTCTGGATAGGCAGATACTACTATTGTTTCTATATGAGTATTTTTCATTATAAATTTCTTCAACCTCATACCATGGGATAAAACAATGTGAATAAATGACATAACGATTATCAAAATGCCATTTAATTACAATCCTATCTTTAATTAAGCGTTTTAGATTATAGTAAACATTAAAATCCCCGAGTTTTGATTTTCGTTTTAAATCACTAAAACTCAAAGCGTGATATTTATTTAAAGCTGTTAAAATCTTATATCTTGGTGTTTCAGTATCACCCATAAAATCGAAGTTACCAGATTTACCACTCTTAATAAATTCAAATACGCCACTTGAACCTTCTTTTTTCATTATTTTTGATACTTCCATAGCAAGTCTAATTTCCATAAAATCAATTAAAGGAACGTAATTAAGAAATTTAAACCCTTTTTTCAGACTCCCTCTCAGGATAACTACGAAGGAAGTCGTAGAAACGTAGTTTCTACTCATACTGAGTGACAGACATACGTATACGTATATAGCATTATAGTACTAAGACAGTTTTCTATCAAATAGAAAGGCTTAAAAGTTTGACTTGTTTAATCCTCGATTGGTAACTATGGCTGATTTAGGTGATAAATTAGATGAAACTGATAAAATACTTTTGAGAGAATTCATTAGAGTTTATTCAATGAACCCTCAAAAGATGGAAGATGAATTGAGACCAATAGTTGAGGGTGATAGAGAAAGAGGTAAAGAGTTTTTTCTTGGTTATAGAAGAGCATTGGTAAAATCTATGAAGTTTATAGACCCAACAAGTAAACCTTATCAAGCTCTTTCAATGTTGCTTGGATATGTAACTTTTAAATTATATGGAGAAGAAGAACTTAGAAAATATAATAATCCAAATGAAAAATAAAAAAAAGAGTACTCAGACTTCCCTGAGTACCCTCAAAAGTTCCTCCCTTATCAACTGTCTTATTTCTTCTTTTTCTTCTTCTTAACAGGTTTCTCAGAACTAAAGTAATAGTACAATAATGCTAGAATGAGGAAAACCACTATCGGTATGAGTAACAAGTGGATGTCTCTGTATATTTCACCCAAAACCACTAGATGAGTTACCGAGAACAGTAACGTTAAAATTATGAGAGCCAAGTACAAACTTTTATCTCTCCTATAAAAAGTCAAGTAGGTCAGGCTTGGGAAGAAAATGAAAACCATCCACCCCCAAATAGTTTGCAATAAGATATAGAATGGGAATGATACAATCCAGTACATCAGGAGTATAGCAAATAAAAGCGATTCTCCATAACTCCTTTTTATCTTTTTCAAACCCATGACCTCAAAGAAAACAAAATAGACTACCATCCCGACGAGAAAGACTGGGTTCAGAATTTCCGTGAAAAACACGTAGTTTGCAACTAAGAATAAGGTAAAAAGTAGTGTTGCGATGCCAAGTTCTGCCTCTTCCACGATTTTAATTTATTTTTCTGAGAATAAAAGTCTTTTACTTTACCCATTTCCTATGTTGAATCTAATTTAAGCCTTCCTAAAACCCCTTTCCAATTCAGGTATGTCAGGCGAGCCATCGTCTTCTATTTCCCTTAATCTCGTTAACTTGTAGAAAATCTTTCTCTGTTCCTTTTTGGAGATCTTCCTATTTTTCGATTGACTGTTCATTTTCAATATTATTCCTTCCTTCTTTTTCTCCAGTTTTCTGGTAGCCCTGTAGTATTTGTTGTAATTCTTGGGAGACTCCCCCATTATCCCACGAACAATTTTTCTACAAAATTTTTTACCTTTCTTGTCCAGAAATTCTTTCAATATCGAATAAGAAACATACTCACAAAAAGCCTCTTCTGCTATGTCATCCTTTAAGTGACAAAACGAATGTACAATGCCATGAAGAGTATGGCCTAAGGCCGAGTAATATCTTCTGTTCAACATACAACTGTTAAGACAAACATATTTTTTGTTTCCATCTATGGCGAAGAATTCATTACATCTTTCCATTCTTGAGAACTTGAATATTCTTATCCTGAGTCTGTCGAGATTTCCAGAATTAAAATTACGGGGCGCATATGATAGGATATTCTTCTTCAATATTTTCAGATCCTTTTTCAACCATTTAACTCTGCTCAAGTCAATCTCATCATTCGACTTAACCTTTATTTGGGGAAAAACATTAATCATTTTACCACCCCTTACCCCAAAACTTTTTAATAAATTAATTGGAGATTGATTTATCACTAGATTATTGACCTAATATTCTTCTACCAATCTTCTTCTTCAGTTTCATAATCTTCGTCTCTATCATCTTCGTCGTCTTCCCATTTCACAGATTTTCCCTCCCAATAGTAACTGTGAGATTATTGGTTAATTAGTATTTAAATTTATCATTAGATGCCATAGAACCCTGAATTTTAAGCTTCCAAGCTTTAAAGATTCTATGTTTAATCTTGTCTAGTAGTTATCAAAAATAGGGATAGACCACCCTTTGTCATTATTACTATGCCTATCAACCAGAATATTTCGGACACATTGCCCGAATAGATAGAGAACAAACACAATGTATTTATTATATCAACATAACCACGCCAGTCGAGGTAATTTTTTTTCATGATATTAGTAAAGATGGACCAAAGCCCGATTACTACATAAAAGAATGATAAGAATAACACGGGAAGGAAATAAGTAAACGAGAAATTTCTACTCAAATAAATGATTAAACCTGTTATTATATCTAGAACACCTATGAATCCCGTGCCAACGTCATTCCAATGTTCTTCCCTAGTGAAATGGTAAGGCATAACAACCCTGTAGATAATTATCAATCAAGATATTATTAATTTAATGGAAGGGTAAGCACATATTTCTTACCCCACAAATACCCCTTGCCAATTCTTTGATATCTACTTCAATTACGTCAAAGCCAATCATCTTCAGTTTCTTGTTTATCTCCGAGTTAACATTCACAATCTTGTAATCATCGATCTGTAGGAAGTTGACCCCCATCTTCTCTGCATCCTCTCTTGATGCAAGTAAAAAATCGAATTCACCTTCTTTCAAGGTGTTGTACATGGGTTTGTCAGTCAATTCATCACTCATGACCACGATATCGTTGATAATGTTGAAAGATGTGTTCGGTATTTCTTCGGTTACTAGTGGTGTCATTTTTATATCGAATATTTGAGCCAAGTGTTCTATTCCAACTTTATTAGTTTCGTATCCGATCCTTGCGAAGGCATGGTTTTTGTCTGTGAAAAAGACGTCACTTCCTTGCAGAAAACCGGGAACGAAAATATGACCTACTATTTTGATGCCCAATTCTTTTAGTCTTTGTTTAATGAGTTGCTCTTCCCCCCTTCTCATAGAATGAATGAAATGACACGTAATTGCTTTCCTGTCTAGAACGACTGCACTATCATTAATGATGTATAACTTGGGTTTAGTGTCGGTTGTTTTCCTTAGGTAATGTACTTTGACACCTTCATTTTGAAGAGTTTCGACTAGTTTATCATGTTCCTTCTGCATCTCGTCTATGTTAAAATAATCATTGAAAAACCATTTTCTCGGCTTTGTGACTATCCGCAATTCCATACTTGGTTTGTGAACAAGGACTTCTCTTACCTTCAAAGAATCACTGAATAAGAAAAGGAGAATTAAAGATTTATTGGTATCTATCCTATTTTATACCTTAAAATAGCTCCAATCCCACCCAATTCCTTAAATTGTGCACCTTCCCTTGTATCAATAGAAATTATCTCAACTTCTGAACCAAGACTTTTTGCTTGCTCTGACAAAACCTCACTCAATTCCTCTTCTGACTCTACTCTCATCTCACTGTTACACTTGGTACACTTCTTTACTGTCCCAGGTTTCATCTCTTCTTCTGTTGTGAATCCGCATTGGCAGCTCAACTTTACCTTAACCCAATCATATTCTTCCGAAATCAAAAGTGTTTTAACCGCCCCATAATTTAAGGCATGATTAACTTCTTCTAAACCATAAACAGTCAAACCATCGTCTTTCTTAAGGTGTCCGAAGAACTCTTCCATTATCTTTCTCTCTCTTACGGCAGATGCCTCTTGGATAAGAGATTCCCCTCTTTTTATGATTTCTTGTAGGCCTTGCATACTGGTATAGCTCGTGTCTACTACACCCAAAATCTTATTCTTTAATTGGTAATCCAGATAGTCTCCTTCTCTGAATTTCTCCTTAAGGGGACCTGGACCGCCTATTAGAACACCTTTCAAATCTTTTTGTTCTTTAAAGACTTGGGTTGCTACTTCTCCAGTCTTTTTCAAATGTTCATTTTTAGCTTCCTCCCTTATTCTTTGATACCTTTGTTGTGACCAACCTCCTTTACTCGTCTTTCCTGGGACCAAGGAATCTAAATGCTTCTCTAAAACTATTTTCTTACCCTTTAGAAGCCCTATATCAGAATCGCCAGTATCTAGAACGATTAGGCCATAAACCTCTTTTTCTCTTATCATATCTTTCAAAGGGTCTAAGACAAAAGTTTGATCACACCAGTATATTTTCTGACCCAAAGGTTGTGGGGGTTCAATAGACCATATCTTGATTTCTGGTTGTCCTTCTGTTTTGGAGACATTGCCGCAGAAAACAACTAAACCGTTTGGAGGAGTTTTCTTGAACAACCTCAAGTGATTCATTGTCTTTTCTAAGGCATCAAGAACATTATGCCTAGTTACCCTGGATTTCACGTTTTGAGTCAATGCATACTCCTGTTTGAGCATGTTCATGATTTCCTGTAAATTGTAACCAGAAGGTATGTACAGAGAAATTAATTCTGTGTGTCTTCCCCTAAAACCTTCTAATGTCTTCAGGAGTTTTCTGAGCTTAACTAAAGATTCAGTGTTAAATACGATTCACCTAATTATAATTTCTTTCTCTTTTACTAATAATTGATTTTATTTAAATGTTTTGGTTTTTTCAGGAAAAGGTTTATGATGTTTGATATAAATATGCTACATGCGACTTGGAAAAAGGACTGTTATTTTCATTTATTATTGGACTTTCATTCGACTGCCCGTTGTTTTCTTTTTTTCCATTCCACATAGAGTAAATTCCTTCCATTCCTCCTACGAATCGATGTCCTTTAGGAGTTGTTATGTATAGTTGTCCTGTTTCCCCTCTTTTTAATTGAACACTTCGTTCTTCCAATAACCCATTCTCAATTAAAAGGGGCAAATATCTGTTTAGTTGAGCATAACTCAATTTAGCTTTATACATTACGTGTGTTTTAATTGCACCGCCAACAGCAGTTTTTAGTATTTCTGTGGTAATATCATGATAACCTCTACGTTTAGCTTCGACCGCTTCCATAACAATCCCAATTCTATAGGGAGGAAAAGAATTTAACCCTTTGCTTTAAAATTTCAAATTATTTGCCCAAATGATGCATTTTTTTCAAATCTTTTTCAAATTTGTTCAAAGTCTTAGGAACTTCAATTTTTATCTCAGTTATTAGGCTAAAGCCTTTATCTTTCTTCATTTTCCAAATTTTCATATTAAACTCAGTTAATTCACATGTCAATTTCTCAAAACCAAACTTCCATTGCGGAGTCGGGAACAATTCTTTATGGATACTTTTACTGTACAATTCTTTCCAAATGTAATCTGTTATGCAAGGAGCGATTGGTGCAAACAATTTTAGTAAAGTCTTCAAGACAAGATGCAGGGTATACCATGCAGATTTCTGTTCATCCTTATTGAACCCTTCCCCATACGCCCTGGTCTTTACCATTTCAATGTAGTGAGAAGCAAACAAATTCCAAGTAAACTCTCTAATATCATTCGCAGGAGTGAAGAAATTAAACTCATCATACCCTTCCTTACACTTCTTTATTAGTTCATTCAGTTCAGACAGTATCCATTTATCTGTTTGAATTAATTTAGCTTTAGCAGGCTGTGGGAACATAGAGATAAACCTAGATATATTCCATAATTTCGTTAAGAACTTTGCTGAGCCCTGTATCCTGTCGTCTGAATACCTGAAATCTGATCCTAGACTTGACTCAGCAGCATTCCAAAACCTAAAGATATCTCCACCATAATTTTCAAGGATGGGGATAGGATCAACAACATTTCCTTTTGACTTACTCATTCTCTCTCCTTTCTCGTCAACACCGTATCCCATTATCCATGCCCTTTCAAATGCCGGCTTCTTAGTCAACTGATAACATCTCAATATCGTATAGTGTAACCAAGTCCTGATGATATCTTTGGCCTGTGGTCTTATGCCGGAAGGAAATGTTTTTTTGAAAAATTTATCATCTTTTTGATACTGTGAAATAAATAGAGGTGAAATACTCGAATCCATCCAAGTATCGAAAGTCCTAGTCTCCCCTTCAAATCCTTTATCAGATTTACAATGTGGACATTGTTTGAATGGTGGATTTTCCTTCCAAGGTTGATAGTATTTTCCAGGCTTTGGTGTGCAAGCCTTTTTACAGTTTTTACAATACCAGATTGGTATTTCCGTCCCATAGTATCTTCTTCTTGATATAGGCCAATCGATGCTCAGTGAATTGATCCAATCCATCAAAATCTCTCTGTGTCTCTCAGGGAAGAATTTAATTCTTTTTGCAATATTAAGCAGTTCAGGAACAAAATCGAGTTGTTTCAGGTAATATTCTTTCATCGGGATTATTTCAATCGGTGTTTTGCTCCTGTAACAAAGAGGTGTCCTATGGGTTATCTTCTCTATTTTTTCTATCAAACCAGTCTTTTCTAAATCACTAATTATCTCCTCTCTGGCTTCTTTTATGGTCAATCCAGCATATTTTCCAGCACTCTTCCCCATTTTACCATCCGGAGTAATCGCTATGATTTCCTCCAGGTTCAATTCTCTAAACAGTCTGACGTCTGAATAATCCCCATAAGAACATATCATTAAGATTCCAGAGCCAAACTCTTCTTTAGCATAGGGATGCGCGAAGATTGGAACTTCCCTTCCAAAAATTGGAATTATGGCATGCTTTTTCTCCAAATCTTTATATCTTTCATCCTTGGGGTTGTAAATTACAGCAGCACATGAACAAAGAAGTTCAGGCCTTGTCGTGGCAATGATTATTTCCTTTCCAGTTTCTTTCATTTTGAATTTAATGTAAATTAATTCTGTTGGTAATTCTTCATACTCAATTTCTGCATCGGCTATAGTCGTCCCACATTCTATGCAGTAGTTGTTCGGTCTGGTGTCTTCGTATATTAGTCCTTTATTCCATAGGTCAATGAATGTAGTCTGAGTTGAAGTTCTGTATTCTTTCGAATCAGTTCGATAATAATTATCAAAATCTCCGCTTAATCCCATCATCTTCATTATCTGGATCATTTCTGCCTCTAAATCATCCAAGGCATTAGTACAAAGTTGTATGAATTTTTCTCTGGGGGTCTCATGCATGCTAATGCCATACTTCTTCTCTGTGTACAGTTCGACGGGTAACCCATTCCTGTCGATGCCAATGGGGAAAAAGACTTCAAAACCCATCATTCTAGCAGTTCTAGCAATCATATCTATCTGTGAATAATGAGCCGCTGCGCCTATGTGCCATGGTCTGCCAGAAGGATACGGAGGCGGTGTATCAATAGAGAAAATTTTTTTCTTCGTATTCCTATTGAAAGCGTAAATTTTCTCTTTATCCCAAATTTTTCTTATCTTCTTCTCAAGTTCGGGATTCCATCTTTTCTCTTTAATCTTTGGACTAAACTTC
>Ga0209636_10008443_pt1 | contig 10486 bp, 8 predicted proteins | sample DeeMarSWOR152_54_FD_187464 | JGI IMG/M metagenome (GOLD analysis project Ga0209636, IMG submission 187464) | Marine sediment microbial communities from White Oak River estuary, North Carolina - WOR-1-52-54 (SPAdes) (version 2) | ecosystem: Environmental > Aquatic > Marine > Intertidal zone >... | reverse complement strand
AATTGTAAATCTCGAATTTGTGTGGCAATTTAGGTTGGTCAATCATCTTGACGATGTGGCCTTCAATCCAAACTGTCCTAAATTCCTTTATTTCGTTATCAACCCTAACTCTCATGAATCCTATATGAAAATTCAATTTAAAAAGAATAATAGAAAGAAAAAAAGGGAGGTTACTTCGCTTTAACTAAATCTAGAACAATTCCAGCAGCAACGGTCATTCCCATATCTCTTATAGCAAATCTTGCCAATTGCGGTATTTCAGCTTGCTTCTCAACAACCATTGTTTTCGTTGGTACAACCTTAATCCTTGCAGCATCACCAGTCTTTATGAAATCTGGTTTTTCTTTAACAACTTGACCCGTCTTTGGATCAATTTTCGCAATAATTTCTTCGATCTTGCATGCTACAGATGCTGTTCCAAGATGGAATACTGGTGCGTAACCTGCTGTGATGACAGTCGGGTGCTGCAAAACCACTATTTGAGCAGTAAATTCTTTTGCTACTGTAGGTGGATTTTTTTGATGTCCGGCTACATCCCCTCTCTTAACATCACCCTTTCCAATACCACGAACATTGAAACCAATGTTATCTCCTGGTTTGGCCTCCGGCTGTTGTTTATGGAACATCTCTATAGTCTTAACTTCTCCTTTTGCACCAGATGGCTCAAATATTAATGTATCCCCTTGTTTTAAAATACCTGTTTCAACTCTACCAACTGGAACAGTTCCTACTCCAGTTATTGTATAAACATCTTGTATTGGAATCCTTAACGGCTTACCTGTTGGTTGTTCTGGTGGAGTTATAGTTGCATCCATTGCGTCAACTAATGTCGGTCCTTTATACCAAGGCGTATTTTCAGATTTCTTGAACACATTGTCCCCTTTTAATCCAGATACTGGGACGAATGGGATATTTTCAACTTTAAAGCCGATTGAAGTCAATAATTTCTTAACATCTGAAACTACTTCTTCGTATCTTTTTTGGTCATAGTTTGCGGTATCCATCTTATTTATTGCAATGACTAATTGACCTACGCCCATTACTTTCATCAAGAATGCATGTTCTTTCGTCTGCTCTTGTACCCCCTCACCAGCTTTGGCAGAAACAACAAATATTGCTGCGTCTGCCTGAGAAGTTCCAGTAATCATGTTCTTAACGAAGTCCCTATGACCAGGACAATCGATTACAGTGTAGAAATATTTCTTGGTTTGGAATGGTTGGTGCATGATATCGATAGTGAGACCACGTTCTCTTTCTTCTTTCAATCTATCCATTGCATAGGCAAACTCCCAAGTTTCTTTCTTCAACTCTTTTGCCGTATCTTTTAACTTCTTCAATTGGTCTTCTCTAATAGCACCAGAATCGTAGAGTAATCTCCCGAGTAAAGTAGATTTACCATGATCTACATGACCAGCTGTCATTATATTGATTTTTGGTAATTCAGCCATTAGTTCACACCTCCCTCAACACTATTTTATATTCAATCATGCTTTTAAATGTTTATTCTTCTATCTTAGGTATCTGCTCACTCAGTCCTTTTCTTTTCCTTACCTTTATTACTGTTTGATCTAGCAAGTCTTTTGGTAACCTCTCAAATACAACGTCGATTAAACTATAAAAACCTTTCCCACTGGTCGCAGATTTTAGAGCGGAATCAAATCCGAACATCTCGGCGACAGGGACCTTTGCTTGGAGTATGGATGCGCCCCTTTCTTCCGACATATCCAAAATTTTTCCTCTCCTGTTTTGGACTTCCCTTAAAGCTCCCCCCATCACTTCTGTAGGTACATCAATCCTGATTATTTGTTTAGGTTCCATAAGGACGGCCCCACCTTCCATCATACCATTTTTGATCGAATATCTTACTGCTGGCAGGACTTGTCCGGGTCCTCTATGTACAGGGTCTTCATGTAAATCAGCATCTGTCAATACAATTTTCAAACCAATGCAAGGTTCTCTTGCCATCGGTCCCTCTTCGGTTATATTTACGAAGCCTTCCTTTATCATCTCCATCACTTCGTTAAGGTATTGAACTCCCTTAGTCCTATCGATGAGCATATTCTTGTTGTGAATGATAACCAAGTTTTTAACATCATCATAATCCATGCCCAAATCAGTAAGTTTATTTTGGAGTTCAAGGTTCTTTTTCTTCAACTCAATATTAGATGGTATATCGCCAAGCTTCATTGCTTCAATTATTTTTTCTCCTAAAGGTTCGACGAAAAAGTAGAATTTGTTGTGTTTGTTCGGCGATTTTCCTTCAATGATACCAGATCTTCCTTCAACCGTTTCTCTGTAGACTACAATAGGAGATGAGACTTCGATTTCGATGCCCATTTCTCTTAATTTTCTTTCAACTTTCGCATCTAGATGTAGTTCACCCAAACCAGAAACCAAATATTCTCCTGTCTCCTCGTTTATCTTTACTTGTAGTGTTGTATCTTCTCTACCAATTTTCTTCAAGGCATTTATTAGTTTTGGTAAATCCATGGGGTTTTTTGGTTCTATTGCTTTGGTAACAACAGGCTCAAAGATGTGTTTTATCTCCTCAAAGGGTTCAATGATTTTATCAGCATCACAAACAGTTTCACCAGTAAAAGCATCTGAGATACCAACCACAGCAGAAATGTTGCCAGCAGAAACTAATTCCACTGGAATCCTAGTTATTCCCTTGTATACAGCAACTTGTTGTATTTTTTCATTCTTGTGTTGACCTACTAATCTAATATCTTTACCTTTATGTATTTTTCCTGAAAACAATCTTCCAGTAGCCACAAACCCAACATGTGGATCAGGAACCATTTTTGTCACAATCATAGCTAAATTTCCTTCGGGATTACATGCAAGCATGTCCTTTCCAGCGTCAGTATTCAAATCACCTTTCCAGATTTTTTCCAACCTGTATTTTTGTGCCTCTGATGGATTTGGCAAGTGTTTGATTATCATATCAAGAACTACTCGATGTAGAGGAGCTTTTTTAGCCAACTCTTCATCCTTTTTTTGGTTAACCATGTCTATTATATCCTTGAAAGTGATTCCAGTCTTCTGCATGAAAGGAATGGATATTGCCCACTTTTTATATGCTGAACCGAAAGCAACAGTCCCCTCTGGGACATTGACGAGCCATTTGTCTTTGTATTTTTCTTCTACATACTTTTGAATGAGAATGTTAACATCACGAATGATGTCTTCAAATCTTTTTTGCATGGCTTCAGGTGTTAGCTTCAATTCTTTTATCAGTCTATCAACTTTATTGATGAATAGGACTGGTTTCACTCTTTCCCTCAAAGCCTGTCTGAACACGGTTTCTGTTTGTGGCATTATTCCCTCTACACCGCAGACTAAAACTATCGTACCGTCAACTGATCTCATTGCCCTTGTGACATCGCCACCAAAATCAACATGTCCAGGAGTATCGACTAAGTTGATTAAATAATCCTTTCCATCGTATTCATGAACCATTGAAACATTCGCACCATAAATCGTCAATTGTCTTTCTCTCTCTTGTTCATCAAACCATGTCAGCATTCCAGATTCAACGTCTCCAACTGTCTTTTCTGCCATCATACCTGCCAGTGCAGCAAGGTTGTCTGTTAGAGTTGTTTTACCATGATGGACATGAGAAGATGTAGCAATATTCCTAATTCTAGTTGGATCTTTCATCGCTTCCAATATTCTATCTATAATCTCTTTTTTTACCATTCAAATCACGCAAAATAAATAGTGTAATTTTGAAAAGAAATTAATTTAAATGTTTTAGGTCCAACCAATGATGAGCAAATATTTTGTTTGAGTTATTTAAAGACATTTTAGAATCGAGATTATCTTGCTCCACCTGCTTCACGCTCAATTCTCTCCTTCTCTTTTATTGCTTCAGACTTAGAAGCATCATTCTGATATGCATAGAAAATTTCATTAACAAGGATGTCTGCCATGGACATCTTCTTTCCGAAGGACTTCCTGTATGTAGATTGAACTATGATGGATAATGCAGCGTCGACTCTCCTCTGTGGAGAAGAAACAACAGCCTTTCTGACCATAATACCACCCATTTGATAAGAGGTTATCTCTTCCCTCAAAGCAGCATTCTCAATCGCCCTCACCAAAATTTCGATGGGGTTCTTGTTAGTTTTTTTTTCCAATTGTTCAAAAACTTCTTTTATAATGTTTAGAATAGTTTGTGTCTTGCCTGTGTTCCTCCCAGAAGTTAACAAATGTTTTTTACCCCTATGACCAGGAACCATCAATTTATTCATGAGCCTTTCCACGATATTCATCTTAGATTTGTGGAATTTCTGTTTGCTATATCTACCACCACTTTTAGGAATGACAATCGGTTTTAAATTTATGTAAGGCCTCAGACCTTGATCATTAACCTCAATATCAAAACTCCATCTATTAAAAAGTTTTATCTCCGTCATTATCTCACCGGTTTCTGTTTTTTACCTGCCAGTATTTCTGATAGAGCGACCCCGTTAACCGCAACTACTTTGAACTTTAAGCCCCACTGACTACCAATAGGTCCCCTTTGGCTTCCACCCACACCTTCGATAATGACTTCATCATGTTCGTTAATATGGTCTATCGCCCCAGTTCCCGGGACAAATGCAGTGACTTGGACATTATTCTTTATGAGTTGAACCCTTACTGCTTTGATCATACCCGAATGTGGTTGTTTTTGTTCAACTTGTCTCTTATCGATAACTATACCTCTTCCTCTTGGCGCACCTTCGAGTGGGCCTTTCTTTGCCAATTGTAATTGTCTTTTCATGTATTTGACATCTTTCCATTTCTGTTTCTTTCTTGCTTTCCTCAATTTTCTTGCCGCAAACATTCCTCTAGCCATCATTTCACCTGTATATCAGATACATTGTGGATTCTCTTCAGTACTTCTTTATAAAACTTTATTTTTTCTCCGCCTCGGCCGATGACAAATCCTCTATCCTTTTTATTTAATCTAATCTGTACTATGAATCCTAACCCGTTGTCTAGCATCCTCACTTCTTTAGATTGGGGAATTAAATTTCTCACAAAAGTTTCTGGATCGGACGAATATTCATAGACCTTAACTTTTTTTCTAACAACTCTTTCAACGTTCTTTATAGAATTGCCGTTTTTACCTATGGCTAGACCTATTTTTCCTTCTTCAACAATATAATAAATGATGTCTTTAGTAGTGAAGCAATCCCTAACTGGGACGTTCGTCATGTTCTCGAACAAAGTTAACAACCTTATTGTTTCTGTGTTAAAGCTTATAGTCATTTTTATCCCCTTTGAATCGCCAATACACTAACTGGAAATGGTTTACCACAAACCAAACCCAAGTTTACACCATCATTGGGATATTCTTCTATTTTGACGTTAGATATTTGAGCGTTATGTTTAAGTATTTTCTTCTTTTCTTCAGGAAAGTTATTAGCATAAATTATAAGTTCGGGGCGACCACTCTTTAGGAATTTCATTACGGTATTATAACCAAGAAGAATTTTTTTCTTTTTAATCTTTTCTTTTATCAATTTAGTTAAGTCCATCTATTCCTCGCCCAACCTTGCAATTAACTCGAACATGCCTGTACCAACAGGGACTTGTTGATTAACCATGACATTATCGAATATAGCATCAAAATTGTCTTCTTCTTGTCTGACTGACGCACGAACTAGATGTTTTATCGTCTCCTCAAACCCAGCACGCGTAAGCACAGAGGGTTTCATTCCAGCTACACCATATCTCCCTATGGGTCTAATCTCTCCAGAAAATGTCATTATATCTGCGACTAGGAGGATATGTCTGTCATCAATATCTAAACCCTGTTGTTGCATCGTACTCTTTGTTTCCCTTATTATCGCATTCCTAGCGGCCTCTATGCCAAGCACTTCAGACATTTCTTGAATGTTGTTTGTATAACTTCTCATAACATCAATTCCATCGATATCAATGATCTTTAGAAAGTTAGAACCTAAAGTTTTTATAACCCAATCATTCCCCTCCTTCAAGACAATTGTATTCTTAACTCCTGGTATTCCAGTCACGCATAAATCGAGTAATTTCTTCTTTAATCTCTGGAGATCTTTAATAGACCATTCCTTTTCTCTCGATTCTATCGATAATATATCTCCTCGGAGACTGCCTTTGTATATCTTCGACCTTTTTTTTAGTTTGGATATGAACTCATTCTTAATCGATTTCTTGATTTTTTTAAACTTGATTTTTATTCTCTTATTAGTCAAGTCAAGAGAGACTGTATCCACAAAATTCCTCAATTTTTTTTCTGCTATCTCTTCAGCGATTCTTTCACTGTCTTTTTTTGTATTATACTCTTTTTTCAAGTACAGAGTCATCATTGATGTGGTTGGTTCTTTCTTAGCGTCGAATATCTCAATCAACCTCGGTAAACCAAGGGTAACTCTAACACCGACCGATCCTGCAAAGTGGAAAGTACGCATTGTCATTTGTGTTGCGGGTTCAGAAATAGATTGAGCAGATATTATCCCGATCGCTTCGCCTGGTTCAAATGAACTATTAACATATTCCTTCTTAACAGAGTTAATAAGTTTCTCTCTCTGATTTTGCTTAAGTTTCATTTCTTTACAGACATTATCTATATCTTCCAATAAATTCTTCGGTAAAGAATCATCTGAATAAGTTGGTTGCGATCCTTTCGACATTTATCCCACCCTTTTGTATTTTTGACGGGTCTAAACCGTCCTCACCAGGAATAAATTCTATTATCTTCTTTCCACTGTCTCTGACAGTACCATCATACTCTATCTTCAAATCCTGCAATGCTCCGATCAATCTCCTTTCCAAATAACCACTATGCCTAGTCTTTAATGATTTATCCATCAGTCCTTCTCTACTGTTCATTGAATCGAAGAAAAATTCAAATGGTGTTAATCCTTGTTTGTAACCATGACTTACAAATCCCTTAGATTCGAGGCTTATGTCACCCTTTTTAAAGTGAGAAAAAGTTCTCCTGTGATAACCTATCATTATTCTTCTTCCTTTTATCGTCTCCTGACCTATGCAGGCAGCACATTGAACTAGGTTGATTATACTTCCTCTTGCACCACTCCTGGCCATTATTAAAGTGTTGTTTTCAGGTATATTGTTTTCAATAACATCTGCAATCCTATTCAAACAATTGGCTAGCTTTCTTTGAATCAGTGTTTCCAAACTTTCTCTTGGTGTTCTCCCTATAAGGACTTTTATCTTGCCTTTCTTGAAATCCCAAATCGTCTGATCTACTTCTTTTCCTGCATCACCTATTATTTTATCTATCATACTGTTTGTTTTATCATCTAGATCCAAATCAGATAGTGATATGGAAAACCCATAACATGTCAAGAACCTTAACGCCAGTCTAGTGATATCAAACAAAAATTTCTTCATACATTCATGCCCATACATCTTATCTATTTCGTCTAAAATTTTACCACTGAAAGCAGACACTCCTTTTTTGTCAATAGTCCCAGAGATAAGTTTACCGTTTTTTATAACAACATAAGCATCATTCTTACACTTTTCCTTCAAACACTTTTTACATCCCAAACAGTTCTCGGCTTTGTATTCAATTTTGAAATCCTTTGGGAGAAATAGACTAAAAACTTCTTTGCCTGTAAAAACATTTTTATCTGGAATCACCACATCCATATCGCATGATCTCACTAAATCTACAAATTCCTTCTTAGTCAATTTGTATTCCCCACGTGTTAACAGATAAAGTGATGTTATATGATCTTTGCTGCAACCCATTATAGGGCCACTGAATCTTGGGCTCCTTATATGATTCGGAACATCCATAAGAAACTTAGTTTCAGTTTGTGCCTCTTTTATCTGTGGGATGTGTAAGTTCATCTCATCACCATCAAAATCTGCATTGTATGGTGGACAAACGACTAAGTTTAGTCTAAAAGTATTATACGGCATCACCCTAATTCTATGTCCCATCATACTCATTCTATGCAAGGAAGGTTGCCTATTGAAAAGTGACCAATCCCCATCTTCTAACTGTTTCTCTACGATAAAACCATTTTCTAATTCTTTCAAAATTTCTTCCTTATTACCATCGGTGACTTTTTTCTTCCTACCATCTGGTCTTATCACGTAGTTTATGGTTGGCCAGTTTGGATGTCTTTCTATCAGTTTTTTCACATATTCCATGTTTTTTTCATTCACCACCAGAGGTGTTGTCAATTCTTTTGCAACAAATAGTGGAACTCCAACTTCGTTTATATCTATCATCGGATCAGGACTTATTACAGTCCTCGCGGAATAATTTACCCTCTTACCGATTAAGTTATGCCTGAATCTTCCCTCTTTAGTTTTGAGTCTTTGTGTTAAGGTCTTTAATATTCTTCCAGATCTGTGTCTAGCTGGTGGGACACCAGAGAGTTCATTACTCATGTAAGTAGCAACATGATACTGAAGCAACTCCCAAAGATCTTGAATGATGAATTCTGGTGCACCCAAATCAATGTTCTCTAGTAGCCTCTTGTTTATCCTAACTATATCGACGAGCTTATGTGTTAAATCGTCCTCGGATCTTTCACCGGTTTCAAGTGTAATGGATGGTCTTACCGTTACGGGCGGTATTGGCAATAAAGTTATGGTAAAATACTCTGGTCTCGTGCCTCTAATACCCAAGCAGATTAAGTCTGATTCGGATACTTTTTCCAGTCTCTCTCTAACTTGAACCGAATCCAAGATGTTGCCGTCTTCAACAAAAGTTGTCGGTTTGAGAAATTTAAACTTCTTTTGGGGTTCACCACAATGAGGGCATTTACTCTTAACAAGAGTTTTTAGTCTTTTAAAGGATTTTTTACCTCTTATAAATTTTTTCATTGATTCTTCATCAAGAAGTATCCTTCCACATTTCCTACAGGTCGTTCTAAGCAAATTATAGATAAGCTTTGCATAATGAACATGTATAACGGGTTTTGTCAATTCTAAATGACCGAAATGTCCCTGACACTCTCCAACTGAACCACCACAAGTTCTGCATCTCAAACCAGGATCTATAACACCCAATCTCGGATCCATTAATCCTCCTTCTATTGGATAACCTTCTTGGTCGTAAAGTTCTGTTTTATTGGTTTTTGCCGCCGACATCTTTCTTATTATCTCGGGGTCCAAAACTCCGAAAACTATTTTATCTAACATATTAATCCTCTTTTATAACCATCTTTGGATATATCAGCATTGATTTCAGTTCATCCAACAAGAGTTTAAAGGCATAAGACATTTCCAAGTCAACGATTTTTGAGCCTCCACAAACAGGACAATATTTTCTGTTTTTTATTCTATCGTTGATTGCTACTAACCCACAGTCCTTACATACAGGTACTCTTGTTCTGTCTGAATCAAACCTTTCTTTTAATACTAGAGAAGCACCTTGGGCGATTAAACAATCCTTCTCCATTTCTCCTAATCTGAGTCCACCCTTTTTGGATTTACCTTCAGTTGGTTGTTTTGTCAGCAATGTGACTGGGCCTTTAGATCTGGCATGAATCTTATTAGAGACGAGATGATCTAATTTTTGGTAGAATGCTGAGCCCACGAATATTTGTCCGATAAGTTTTTTTCCAGTTTGACCATCATAGAATGTTTCTTTTCCATCGTTCCTGAAACCATAATCTTCCAAAACCCTCCTTAGTTCTTTCTCAGATAGCGGATGAAAACCTGGACTATTCACAGCCTTACCAGATAACGCAGAAACCTTACCAGCCAATAATTCCAACATTTGGCCTATTGTCATCCTAGATGGAATCCCGTGGGGGTTGAAAACTATGTCTGGTACTATTCCATCTTCTGTGAAAGGCATATCCTCTTGTGGGACTATGAGACCCGTAACACCCTTCTGTCCGTGTCTACTAGCAAACTTATCGCCTATTTCTGGTCTTTTCAGATCTCTAACTACTACTTTAACTAACTTATTCCCATCATTGCTTTCCGTTACATACACCCTGTCAACAACACCTTCCTCACCGTGTCTGAGTTTTACTGAAGTTTCTCTTATGTTCTCTAGGCCTGTTATGAACTGATCTAGACTTCCAAGAAATCTTAATGGGGATACTTTTCCTACAAGTACTTCATCCGATTTCACTCCAGTTTCTGGGTTCACGATACCGTCTTCAGGCAAATGTTTATATGCTTCTTCACCGGGATAACCCCTTATACCTGGTTCTGGTATACCAATAACATCTTCCTGCCCACCCATGTATCTTTTCTTTTCGGCTTCATAAGATCTGAATAAGTATGACCAAAACAACCCTCTTTCTATTGATGATTTGTTCATGACTATGGCATCATCCATATTATAACCTTCAAAGGGCATTATTGCGACCACAACATTTTGGCCACCAGAGTGGTCTTCGTCTTTAAGTATATCATTAATGTGTGTTTTCACAAGTGGTACTTGTGGGTATATCAAGACATTCGATTTCGTATCACTTCTTAGAAGGAAATTAAGAGAGTACATACCAATAGC
>Ga0209636_10008441_pt1 | contig 10486 bp, 9 predicted proteins | sample DeeMarSWOR152_54_FD_187464 | JGI IMG/M metagenome (GOLD analysis project Ga0209636, IMG submission 187464) | Marine sediment microbial communities from White Oak River estuary, North Carolina - WOR-1-52-54 (SPAdes) (version 2) | ecosystem: Environmental > Aquatic > Marine > Intertidal zone >... | reverse complement strand
AAGCTCAAATCCGTGTACTATTCGGAGGAAAGCGGGTAACGTGCTGCTTGCAAGAAACGGTACGAAGGCGCCTGCAATGAAAAGGAGACCGACTACACTTAGAAACATGGTGCGGGGAGAGACCCTAAGGGTCGCTATAATGGGTAATAGCGCGATTACGTATAGGGATCCACGGAGAATCTCAAGAGGGATCATGACCTCGAAAGGCGGAACGGTCAGACCGAAATTCTGCGAAGGACTGTCGTAATAGGATAGAACCCAAGGAGCAATTATCGAGCCAAAAGTGTAGTATATGGGGAAATAGACTAGCGAGCCCAACGCGATGCGTCCCAGCCATGAAGAAGAGGTTCTCTCGCGGAAATACTCTCTCAGATCCGTTCTGAACGATCGGTCTATCGTGGCCGGAGAGAACAGTACCCCCGCTAACACTGCCTCGGGGAGTATCACCATCAGCCCAGCAAAGAGTGCAGCCATGAAGATGGTCGCCGTGGGGATAGCCTTAGTGAAGAAGACCGCTTCAACGGTGTTGCTGAACCACTGTATGATGAAAAGACTGAGCCATGCCATCCCGATCCGTGTAAGCCTTCTGAAGCGAAGGTGAGAGAAGACGAAGCCAAGGACTGTTGCGAGCAAAACTCCAGCAATGATGCTTGAGACAACGGATTCGACTGATGCAATTCCAAGTGAAACGTAGCGAAAGATACTATCGATGAAAGTGAACGATACGACGTAGAGAACCAACCGGCTTACAGATACGCCCAACGTTGACTTCATCGTGAATCGCTCATTCGCGAATATCCGTAATATTATCATTCCTTTAAGTAACTATACATTCGATGTTGCGAGCGTGAACTTACGGTAAATAAAAAGCTTGTTTCATTTTAGGAAACGCCCGTTTCAAGAACCATCTAAATCTCGTTTCGTCTCCCAATTTACATGAAGATAAAGGAGGTGGAAGATGTTTGAGAACTGGAACAAAAGCCCTTGCGGTCGTGATGATCATAGTGATAGCCTTCGCGACCACCATATACGTTCTACCAGGATTGACGGACCACGTCAGGGAGAGAGACCGCAGCCAAGACCAAGATCGCCTTCAAACATGTGATGCCGATTGCGAATGCGAACATCAGTACCAACACAGACGTGGTGGCTATGACGAATGTCCTTGCGAGGGATCTGGATGGCAGGGAGGTGCAGGGACACGAAGCCGGAAATCACGTGGGTGCGGTGGATTCGGGTTGAATGGACGCGGCGAGGGTAGAGGATTGAAGAGAGGTTGGTAGAAACTAAATGTCTCATGGCCACTCTTCCCCTATTTTCTCTGAAAGGTTCCAATGCAAACAGTCTGAACTTTGGAGGTAACTCAAAATGCGTAGGTCTAAAGTAAACGCAGTTATCGATGTCATCGCCTTGCTGGTCTTTGTATTCTCCACGTGCTCCGGAGTCGTCCTCTGGCAGGTTCTACCCAGCGGAGGCGGGTATCGTGGAGGGAGAAGCCCGACATCACTGTCCTTCTGGGGATTGGCTCGTCACGATTGGATGGACATCCACAACATCTCCAGTCTGATGTTCGTCGTGCTAGTCGTGATCCATCTGATAATGCACTGGAACTGGTTCAAGAACTTGATGAAAACGCTTCGGGAATAGGAATGGCTAGTTCCGCAGAGGGCGTTCACCAGACCATTGGAAGATAGCCGTCTTTGATCAGGTCGGACACGATGGAGCCGACGTACTCCACCTTCACGCCGAGCCCCTCCAGCTCCCCTGAGACGCCCTCCCTGTCCGAGATGGCCTTGCAGGCAAACGACTCACCGACGAGGGCTATGTCCTTCACCTCATCCGCCACCTGGTCATCTTCAGCAATCAGCCGCTCCGAGGGGCCGAAGAAGACGACCTTCACATCCTCCAACCACCCTCGCTTTAGGGCGTTGCGAGCATACATCAAACCCGCCAAAGCCTTATCCTTCTCTCCGGTGGCTATGATCACCAGCAGCTTCTGACTCATGATGAAACCTTGTGCGTTTCCATGCATATATTTTCTTATGTTTGAATAACTGTGTCAAAACACCTTGATCCGAACTGTCACCAGAGAAGACAATATAACAGGAGCACAATAATCGAGGAGGTTAGTTTTAGATTTAGTTTTTCTTCTTGGATTCTAGATTTTATGATAACAATTTTAAGTAAATTAATCCAATTTTGTTTCTGGCTGGTTCTATTGAAAAAGAACAGACTTCACATACAGAGGATGCTTGAACTTGCGATTCTCACATTGATGCTGATTCAGCCTTTTCTGGACTGCGTACCAACTGTTGTGGAAGCTGATCCCGGCACCATCTACGTACCCGATGATCACCCCACGATACAGTACGCGATTGGAAATGCCACTGCGGGCGACACGATCATTGTCCGCAGCGGGACATATCGCGAGTCCATCTGGATCGACAAGCAATTAACGATACAAGGAGAGGACAAGGAGACAACCTTCATAGACGGGATGAATAACGGCGATGTGGTGTGGATCGCTGCGGATGGCGTCCAGTTCTTCGAGTTCACTTTGCTAAACGCCTCCGACGATGGAATCTACCTCAACGACGTCAATGGCACTGTGATCTACGAGTGCATCATCTGCAACTGCTCAGATGAGGGGATATACGCCCCCGGATCAGATAACACCTCGATAGAGAACTGCACCATATACGGGATGGGCGATTATGGGATATATCTCTCCGTCTCTCACGATGCCTTTATCGCCGGCTGCGACATCTACAACAACAGCGACGATGGGATCTATGTATGGAACTCGAAAGACGCCCTCATCACGGGCTGTGAAGTGTATGACATACTTTCTCAAGGGATCTATGTATCTCTCTCGCATAGAACACGGATCGTCGATTGCGATATTTACAACAACACAAGTCAAGGAATCAATCTGCAGCACTCGGATAACACGTGGATAATGGACTGTGATATCTACAACAACTCCGGCTGGGAGGCGATATATGTTTCTAGCTCCGATAACACCAGAATCGTGGGTTCACGCATCTACGATAACTATTACACTGGTGTCGATTTATATGGTTCTGACAACACCGCCACAATGGACTGCGAAATCTACAACAACGGCTGGGATGGAATGTATGTTAGCTACTCGGATAATGCATTGATAGAGGGCTGCAGCATCTTCAACAATGATGATGGAATCGAACTAGGTAGCACAGATCGGACTTCGATAAGGGATTGCAGCGTCTTCGAAAATGGTTATAAAGGAATTTACTTTTCAGGTTCCGACATCACAACCATCTGTAACAGCACTGTCTACAATAACTCCGATGGCATCTACAGTTACGCCTCGCTGAAAACATACATTGCCAGATCGGCCATCTTCAACAACTCCGATGACGGATTATACGTAGGTGAATCTTCGGGTGTGATCGTGAACAGCAACTTCACGGACAACAATGACGGAATAAACAGCTACAAGTCCAATTACAGAGCCACATACTGCAGCATAGAAGGCAACGATAACTACGGAATATACGGCGGGGAACTAACCACATTCAACGCCACCGAGAGCTGGTGGGGAAACGAGACGGGCCCATACCATGGGTCGCTGAATCCCGCAGGCACCGGAGACATGGTCACGGAGTACATTGAATTTGACCCCTGGCAGACTGAGCTCTATCAACCGGACATATTGCTCAGCGACTTGAGATGCCGCAGACCACACGCAGGAGTCAACTCCGTCTACTATGTGCCGACGGGGAACATCTACGATGACTCCACCTTCTACGCGTTCTACGCCTACAAGGTGAATACGCAGATAATTACACCTCCGACTCAGAGCCCCGGGAGCAGCGCGTTCCTGGATGTGGACGGGAGCCCCCTGTTCGACGGAGACATCGTAACCTTCGGCGGGAAATTCGCAAACCGCTTGGTAGCCTACTATGAGGATGCGGGTCTGGCGAAGATAGGCTTCGCGAACAACGGGACGCACCGGATCTTCAGGAGGATAAGCGACGGAGCCCACGTCTACGCCGTCGACAGCTCCACATACAACGAATCAGAGAAGGACTACTTCGTCTTCCAGATCTACGCGGACGGAGACCGCTACATCCTGACTGAATGGGGAATACGAGCACCCGGGACCTACGCAGGCGGCATATGCTACATAGACATCATTCTGCCTAGAGTCGGATCCTTCACGGACTCTTACTTCGTCTTCTCGTGGACAGACCTGAATGGAGATATCAAGCCGCAACCCGAAGAAATAGCCGTTGAAGCATCAGGGAACTGACACAGCATTAACCCCCTAATTCTTTTTTTAATAGACGACATAACTCATTCAATGGGGGTCATTTCTAAAGGGTAGAAACAGAAATTAGAAAATTCTATGGATAAAACCGCGAAAAACCCAAAATAAATGAAATTAATTCTTCCAATGTGGGAAAACGGTGAGCTAGACATCCAACTTTTCAAAAAAAGGAGGTTTTTAGACACCGTATATCAGGGGAAACGCCGAGTAGACTTTGACTCCAAGCACAAGGTTGTCGATGGAGATGTGCTCATTGGGCTGGTGGGCCATGCCCGTCAACCCCGTTCCGTACCCCAAGCAGGGTATCCCGGTGAAGCGCTTGATGCTGACGGCGTCTGTGCCGCCCGTGAGTATCTTGAAGCTCGGAACGCGTCCCGTGACCTTCTGAATGGTCTCGGAGAGTTGACGGGCGAAGGGCGTGTCGGGCGACTCGTAGTATCCTGCCGTCTCCCTAGCCATCACCGAAACCTCTATGCCAGCGATGTCCACCTCTTTGACTAGCTCCTCGATGCGGGCCTTGACCTTCAAAGGCTTGCTACCCGGGGTGAGCCTGATGTCGAACTCGGCTTCTGCGTAATCCGGCACGACGTTCCTCTTGACGCCTCCGTTTATGATGTTGCAGCTCACCGTGGGGTAGTGGAAGGCGCGTTCCAATGCCTCCGCCTGCTCTCCAGTGATCGTCAGGTTCTTCTGCATGAACTCGATCGTGCTCTTTATGGGCTCCTCCAGCTCGGGGGGCAGATCCAGCCTGAAGTCCTTTATCTTCTCGACCCACGGTATAGCCTTGGTCAGTTTCGTTATCGCGTTATCGCCTAGGAAAGGCGTGCTCCCGTGGGCGGTCTTCCCTCTGGCGATGAGCTTGGTTGGCGTGCCCCCTTTACATCCCAAATCGATACACGGGTAGTCCCGTCCCCCAGCATATCCATCGCCGATTATGCAGACGTCGCCCTGGAAGCGCTTCGTCTCGGACAGCCATCTGGCGCCGTCGCCCCCGCCGATCTCCTCGTCAGCCGTGAACCAGAACTCCACGTTGTTCGGCAGCGGCTCCTTCAGGCCGTTGAGGATGCGGGCCGCGACCATCGCGGCGGCGCATGCCCCCTTCATGTCGCTCGTCCCACGCCCATGGATGAACCCGTCGTCGGTTATCTTGCCGCTGTATGGGGGATGGGTCCAGGTATCCGGCTTTCCCTCGGGCACAACATCGAGGTGCCCCACCCAGAGGATCTTTCTTTTGGACTCTCCTGGAACCTTCGCCACGATGTTCGGCTTCAGAGGGTCCCTGGTGTGAACCTCGTTCGCGACGCCGTGGTCATCCAGATATTTCCTGATGAAGTCGACGCACTCGTCGGTCCTCCCCTCTGGATGAGCGCTGTTGAACTGGACAAGCCGGGAGCAGAGCTCAGCCACCTCCTCCCCGGCATGTTCCCCCTTGGAGATGACATCGTTGAAACTCAATTTTGGAAACCTCTAAACTTACTCCGTTGTATTCAATAAAAACCCTTGGAGAAATGCACTGTTTGAGATGTGAACGAAGAAGATATGATTGAATTGGAGCCGAGTGATTTGTGAAGAGCTAGAAGGGGAACCAGATGGCTGCTTCAGACTTGGCCTCCTCTACTTGGTGCCGGTCGTAGGGGCCGAAAGCCTCCTCACCGAGCCGGAGGTACGAGATCTTCTCAGGGTCGACTCCCATGAGGCCACAGAGAACCGCATCGAGGGAGACTAGATGGCGGCCCAGGGCCACCACACCGGGGTCTCCGACGATGTTGTAGCTCCCCCACGGCACCTTCACCTCACCCTGGGGGTGGTCGACGGTCGCAGTTTTAATGGCTTCGCAGATGCCGTAGACTTTGAAGAGGGCGGCGTAGACCTTGTTGATGTCGACGATGCTCCTGCCGAGCCGCTTGTCGCCTGGCCCGTGCCACCACGACCTGAGGGGGTCGGGGATGAATCCGAAGAGGTTCTTCATCGTCAGGCTCGGGTATGCTCCGCGAATCCCCTTCACCCGGCCGAAGCTGATAAGGGGAGCAGCTCTCAGTTCGTAGAGCCTTCGGGGCATGTAACCGTACAACTCCTCTCTAAAAACAGGTGCGAATCTGGCCTCCACAGCCTCCTTGACCTTCAGCGGGTCCGCAGTTCTCTCTCGCCAGACCTCCTCTGTGACGTTGACATACTCGACGCCATGCTCCTGGAAGAGGTCGGTGAAGCCGTACTCGTCTAGGAACCACCTGTCCTGCTCCCGGATCCGATCCCATCGCCCCTTCTCTCTGATCCAGTCCCAGCTCGGGTGCTTCATGATCCACCTCCAGTCGACCTCCTCGCCATCTACTGTGAACTTCATCGATCCATCCTGCCGATCATAGGTGTAAGCCTCGGTGACAACGACCCGCCCGTCGAGGGAATCAAGCAAGATGCCCAGTGTCTCGGCGTCGGTGAAATTGGCGGGATGCGGACTGTACCAAGTGGGCTTGACGATGTAGACTTCGGAATCGAACCATGGATCGGAGAGAAGCCGTCTCAGGTCAGCTGATCCCCTTGCCCTTCCAACTGAGACTGAGCCGAACTCCCTCAAAAAAAGGCACCTCCAAAGGCCTATTGGGACGCCGACCTAATAATCCTTCCAGGCCTGTTCGCGGTTACGGTGGCTTGGGGAACTATAATATTGGAGGCGTTACCAGCATATCTCGAAGGGCAGGTCGACTGTGGCCAATCAGGAGTCGAGCAGGGGAATAACGAGGGATGAAATAGTCAGCCTCCTCCAGGCGGCGCTCCTCTTCTTCGCCCTCCTCGTCGGCAGGGAGCTCGGAGACATCTACAGCACCCATCACGAGGTCTCCCAGCTCTCTCTGGGTTTCGTAGTTGAGGAGGAGGAGATCGCCGGCTTCATCAGGGATGTGCTCGCTGGGGACGACGCAGCCCTTGAAGTCGGGCTGGCCTTCACGCTCTCCCAGATGCGTGGTGTGGGGGAGCCCGTGACCAAGATGCCCGACTACGTGCGCAGGTGGTTCATCAGCGTCACACTTAGCGCCATAGTGGTTCAGCAGCCCGAGATCTCCGAGGTCGAGGTCAACATGTACGTGGAGGGGGAGCCAGTACTGACGGCGACCTTCCCCTTCGAGCGGGAGAAGGTGCCTTACCTGCGTCTCCTGAAGAGGACCATGGCCCTCCACATCGAAGACCCCGAACGATTCCGAGAGATCGTCCAAGAAGCATCGGAGCTGTACGGAGGGGAGGTCGAGTTCACGTTTAATGGGGAAGCCCTCGCCCACAACCTGTTCCTCAGGGCGTGGCTCCCCTTCTCCACGACGAGCTACCCCCTCGTGAGGGCGCCCCATCTCGACTACCTGTCCTCGAACTGGACGAACACCGAGGGGCAAAACATTCGGAGAATCTCCGCTGGCAGAGATGTCTATGTCTCGGTGCAGCTCTGGAACCCCACCAGGGTCCACTCCATATGGGAGAACGTGACCGTTGCCGTCATCTCGGAAGGATCGGATGTGACCATCCAGAAGATCCAGAAGGAGGTGGGAGTCGCCCCGACGACGGAGGCAACCTATGTCTTCCGTCTCTCCCTGGAGGAGCCCGGGCTCTATCGATATTCTCTAGAAGCCCCTGAGGGTCTCAGCGTCGGGCTGGAAGAGTCGCCGCCGCTCGTTGTTGAACCTGGTTAACTAGAGGTCGCACAGCTCCTTGATGGCCTCGATCATCTTGTCGTTGTTGGGAGGGCATCCCAGGACATATCGACCCTCACCGGCGATCCGGCCCAGACAGGTGCCCATTATGAGAGGCTTGTGCGCCAGGTCCTCGGGAAGCTCAGCCTGTGGACCGACGATAAGAACCAGGTCGCGGACATCCGGGAGCAGCCCCATATGCTCCAGGTCGAAGAAGACGCTTCGGATGGTGCCTCGGCATGCGCTGCAAGCCCCCTTCTCGATGACAGAGACTCCCTCAATGGGCGCCAGGTCCATGGGGGGCCGCTTGAAGCTGCGGGCGATGGAGGCGATGGACTCGCCGACGACCTCTATGCCTGAGCCGTCGAGGCGGACCAAATCTTGTTCGGAGGCCAACTTCAGATACTCGATCTCTTCGGGGGAGAAGCCCATGACCTGGGCGCCGACGATGTCGAGACCGTAGATGTCTTTGCTCGCCATGACGGCGTCCATCTCGATTATGTCGCCGAAGGAAGGCCCGAGCCCCTCCATGGCGTGGATGGCGTCGACGACGGTCAGGTCCAGCGGCACCGCCTTGTTGAGGTCGAGTATGGCCTTCGCTAGGCCGATGCGGTGGAAGAGGCGCTTCTGGGGCTTCGGGATGATGCCTTTGAGGTTCTTCATCCCCAGCGTCATCAGCATCTGGTCGTGGGTTTTCATGACGGGCACGTTCACCCGGACATCCGCCTCCCAGAAGTGCTTCGAGACGGAGACCGCGTTCAGAATGAGGGGATCGGGCACCTCCACCTTGACAAGCTCATCAGAGTCCACATCCACCACCCCCGCTCCGTTCCGCTCGGCCATGTCGCGAACCCCGCTGAGCTCGAAGGCCTTCTCGGTAGGCGATCCGTAACCTGACCCCTCGACGACGAGAACCTCACCGGCGCCAGCCTCATAAGCCAGCTTGATGAGGCCTTCTAGAACCCTGGGGTCTGTGGTCACCCCTGGGCCGGAGAGCTTCCCCGTCACGATGTTCGGCTTCAGGGCTACCGTGTCTCCACGTCCCACGATGGAGCCCATGCCGCCGACGAGATCAACGGCCCTCCTGACCAACTCGAGCACAGCAGCTGAGTCCGGCGAAGCCTTTCCCTTGACGATTGCCACCTTGGTCATGGCCCTCAACCACCCTCTACGGAGGCCAATTGGTCTATATAGCTTCCGAAGTGCCTCAGTGAAAGGGGTTAAATCGCCGAAGTTGAAATTAATCCGCGGAGTTGCCAAAGATGGGAGGAAGGGGCGAGTTACGGTTCATAGGCGAAGTCGAGTCCGTCGGAGACATTTCAACGATACGCATAAACCCCGAGTTCTGCCCTGGCCTCCTCGGCGTCGAGGGATTCTCACACCTAATATTAGTCTACTGGATGCACCTCAGGGACGACGAGGAGAACAGAAGGGAGCTGCAGGTTACTCCGCGTCGACACGAGGGAGCGCTGCTGACCGGAGTGTTCGCGTGCCGCAGCCCCTCTAGGCCGAACCCCATCGCCTTGACGGTGGTGAAGCTGGAGAGCGTCGATGGATGCAGTCTGAGGGTCAGCGGCCTAGACGCCCTGGAGGGGTCGCCGATCGTCGACATTAAGCCCTATTCGCCCCGGGGGGACGCCGTTCCAGACGCACGGACACCCGAATGGGCCGACCATGGTCCCCCTACCTAGAGGATGAGAGGATACTTGTTCCTGTTGAACTGGATCTTGGCGCAGGGGTAGACGGCGACCGAGGCTTCGTCACCGTGGAGTTCTCTCAGCCTCTTCAGCACGACGTCCCAATCGGTGATCCACTCGACCCTGTCGTTGTACTGGAGCATCTGCCTCCTGGACGGCCTGTTCGTGTAAACGATGATTTGCCCTGCCTGCTTGACCGGCCACCGCCTCGGGTATTGGCCCCGAATCCTGTTCCATGGGGCGCCCAACTGCTCAGCCCTGTAGTGGAGGAGCACTGAGCCGGGCGTGAAGTGGTGGACGGCGATGACGGTACCCCCCTCCCTCAGCGACTCCTCGGCACCCCACCAGTCTATATCCTGATCAGCCTGAGGGTACGCGTTCACAACGACTACGTCGGCCTTTCCCGCGGGCTTGGAGGCATGAGCCGAGTAGCAAGACTTCACGGCCTCCCGCCATGCATCGTCGACATCGCCCGCGGAGAGGTCTATTAGCTCGCGGTGGTCGTTGTAGACGCAGTTGACTGAGACGTTGAGGCCTGTCATGCGGGCTGTTTCCTGCATGTCTAGTCTCTCAGGGTTCTCCCTGATCCACCAGATGCGCCTGTTCTCCGGGCGGTGCCCCTCTATGATGCTGTGGTTGTAGAGGATTGTGTTGATGGAGGAGACACCGGGGAGCACAGCCTTTCCCCCGCCGCCCGCCCCAGCCCACTTGTGCTTCTTGACTCCAGAGATGCAGATGCGGAGGTCCGCGGAGGCGAACTCCTTGTTCACCAGCACCGGTGTTCCCCGGCTCGTCCGTCCAAG
>Ga0209636_10008440_pt1 | contig 10487 bp, 11 predicted proteins | sample DeeMarSWOR152_54_FD_187464 | JGI IMG/M metagenome (GOLD analysis project Ga0209636, IMG submission 187464) | Marine sediment microbial communities from White Oak River estuary, North Carolina - WOR-1-52-54 (SPAdes) (version 2) | ecosystem: Environmental > Aquatic > Marine > Intertidal zone >... | reverse complement strand
CTTCGTCACAAACACGTCGGTGTTATACAGACAGGAGAAGATCTTCTACTAGAAGAGTTGTGGGTGGTTATACCCGAGTTCTCATCAAGCGTTATTTTGCTTGCCAACTTGGCTATAGCAAGCCTCATCATTGCCATTGTAAAATCTAGAAAAAGCATTAAACAACGTAAATCTATACAAAAATCATTAAACTAGAATCAGGCTATTTACGAGCTTCTTATTTTATGATTGATTGCTAGTTAACTAAGTTTTACTCTATAATGACGAAAAAGCGCACATAGCATTAAAGTCGTGCTTTGGAACCTTTTGCACGGTTTATACCGTATGCTGAGCAAATTATCGTTGAAGAGTTATATCTAAATATATCTGAGAATATAAACCTAAATAACGGTAGAGCAGGTTTCTTTGGCAAAAATGAGAGCGGTCGTAGTCCAGTTTGGTTAGGACATCGGCTTCCCAAGCCGACGACCCGGGTTCAAATCCCGGCGACCGCATCAAAAACCTTTGACCTTGCGTACTACTGAAATGTTCTTGCTTCAAATATTCTTTTCGAATAAAACCCGTATTGTTTGGTTATTAACATGCTAGGCGGGTTTGAATTCGCTTAATATGGAGATATCGTATCTTCTCCTTCCTATTAAAGTTTAAGAAGGAATGGTATGTGCTGTTTTTGTCTACTATGAGTAAACTATTCAAAAGGAGTTGCCTAGCACAATGAATACAAATTGTGAAAGTTCTTACGTTGATTTCAAAGAGCGTCGGGCGCGCGCAACAAAATCCTCACGAAACGCAAAAACATCAAGTAAAACGGGCGGGGTGGGATTTGAACCCACGACCGCAAGCTTAGGAGGCTTGCGCCCTATCCATGCTAGGCTACCCGCCCTCTTATTTCCGTTATTAGAGGAAGATTTAAGCCTGTTTTGGTCAATGATATTATGGTCAATCTGGTCAATAACTTTTTGTTTCAAAGATTCTTGAACATACTCTGGATTTTGCTTATGATACTTAAACACTGGTTTACCATTTTTATATCCAACATAATGTCTTATTCTGTAGTAATTCTTACCTATATGTTGCAAATAGCCTATTACTCCACAGACTTGACATACAATCTTCATCTTATTCGCCTCATACATGTTCAGGATTGACCAGAAGTGTCGATCATTACTTAAAAAGACCCTTGAAGACCGAACTTCAATTCCGTATTTAAAACAAGTTGCATAATGGCTAAAGAAAACCTCTGAAAACTCTTAAGATTAGTAATAAGAATAAGGAACGGCTTAGCCGAACCTTTCTTCGCTAAAGATTTAAGCAACATCTTTTTTCTAATAGATATGGTGTAACAGGTATTGGCAGAAACTTATCTTTTTTATTCATCTTTAACACTGTTTGCAATGACCTGTTCAACTTTAGTTTTATCGATACTTTTTCGCTTAAAATCTCATAGGTTGAACAGTCTTCCGAACTTGTCAGCTAATGTTTTTAGCAAGACTTTCAATATTTTTAATCCATATTCAGGACACAGAAAAACAATTCAGAGTTTCTTGTCAGCGTTTCCACTGATAGTGTTTCTCGTTTCCTTAGTAATGGCGTTACCATGGATATTAGTTCCACTTGCGTTCAAAGTCCTTGGATCCAGTCTTTTGTTAAGTCTCGTCTTGCTAATTATTTGCCTGAATTTGATGCTAATAGAAGTTGCATTTGAGACTTATCAGAATGCCAAGATTTTCGTTGAGGCATTCAACAATAAAGCCGACTTAGGAGTTGGCGACTTGAAAGTTTTCCAAGTACTCGAAGGAGTTGTTCCAAAACTAAGCAATTACTACCTTGCTCTATCAGTTCTCTTTTTAATATTGGCTGCAACTTTAGGCTATGTTTGGTCTTCACTCTTGTGGTTCTTCGCCCAAGTTATAGGTCTGATACTTGAATTTCAAGCATTAATCGGCGGAACTATAGCTTTTCTAGTAGCGCTGTTTTTATTCGCTTTAATGGTTACTGCTATTCAATTCTTCGTTTGGAAAATAAGAAGCAAATTCATAAAACATCTTCTAGGTGCATGACAACAATAATCTTCTATTGTTGGTGGCGTATGTTATTGCGTTAGTGTATGTGTGATTATACTGTTTGCCATGATTGTCTGCTAAATACAGCTTTTAAAATGAGTATAAATGCAAAAGTGATTATGACAAAGGCTGCTAACCAGATTAGCAATGCTGGGGAGGTTACTAGAACAAAGACACAGAGAACAATGATAAACAATATACCAAGTACTAATCCTATTGTTAACAGAAATTCCTTATCCATATCAACCTCCTATATAAACAACTTGTATTTTATTTTATTCTGTGAAGTTCTCTTTCTATGAAGTCTAGAATATTTGTGAATTCGACAGTAAACCAAGTTTAGTCTTGAGTGCGATAGAATGACAACATTCCTAATAGTCATGGCTTACAAAAGAAAACTTACTTCTGGGTACTTAAAATCTCGTTAAGTCTTGATAGAGCTTCTTTGTTCTCATCCCATTTCAGTAACTCTAAAGCTTCTTGAAAACTGCACTATTTGAATTGGGAATGTTCTTTTCCATCAATAACAATTTTCTCATCTGGATGGATTTCAACACCAAAAACATACTCCTTAATGAAATGATATCCCTTAATGAAACAGGAATCTGAATATTCAAAATAGTGTACATTCTCTATGATCCCGACAATATTCTTAATTCCAGTCTCTTCCAAGACTTCTCTTTCTAAAGCTTCAACCTTGGTCTCTCCTTCTTCCAAACCTCCAGTTACTGGTTGCCAGAATCCTCCCTTTCTCCTCTCTAGAAGCAAATACTGTATTTCTCCGTTAATCCTTCTGAACACGATCCCTTGAATTTGAATAGGCAACCTCATAACAGAAAAGAATTGAAGAAATGATATATGAAACTTCTCCAGCTCTTAGGCTTCCACAAGTCATAAAAACTGTAAGAGAAAGATGTGATTCTAATCAGGGTGTTCAAAATTGCGAAGTGATACTGAAGTGACATTAGACCAGTTGAAAATGAAGGTGAAAAAGTTTATAGAAAATCGAGGATGGGAAACATATCATAATCCTAAGAACCTTGCAGCATCCATTTGCATCGAAGCTGCAGAATTGCTCGAAGTGTTTCAGTGGGTTTCTTTAGATGAAGCAGCATCATGGAACAATGCTCCATCAAAAGTAGAAAGAGTTGAAGAAGAACTTGCAGACATCATTATTTACTGTTTGAGTATGGCAAATACCATGAGAATAAATGTGACACAAGCTGTCTTAACCAAACTTGAGAAAAACCAAGCTAGGTATCCGGTAAAAGAATATTATGGTGAAGCAGGCATGGAAGCAGTTCTGAAGAGGGACTCATGGACCAAAAGAAATGAAAGTAAGCACATGGATGGAGTTTGAATGGATAAAGTAAAAGCATTTGACATACCTGTTGACGATATGGAGAGGGCGAAGAGATTCTATGAAGAGGTTTTCGATTGGGAAATAGCTCCAGTTCCAGGTAGCGGAGGAAATTTCCATGCTGCCACTACCGTCCCAGTTAATGAAAAAGGAGAACCAAAGGTACCTGGAGGAATTAATGGTGGGCTCTTTCAAAGAGGCACTCATGGTCTGGAAGGAATATCAATAGAGATCAATGTACCCTCAATAGACGAATATTTAGAAAGGATAGAGTCAGCAGGTGGCAAGATAGTTAAGCCAAAAGGTCCTATATTGGATATTGCATTCTTTGCATTGGTAAAGGATACTGAAGGAAATATCATAGGTCTTTGGGAAGACATCGAAAGACAGCTAGAAAGCTCTAACTGTTAATAACCGCACACTACTAATAGTCATAGTCTACAGAAGAAAACATTCTATGTAACTGCATAGATATCTGATTTCATACATGGTATCGTTAATTATAGTCTTCTAAGAATGAAGATTAGCATATAAGTAGATGACATCAGACCAGTAACTGGTTGATCTTAGAAATTAGAGTTACGAAATAAGAGATTCAGTTTTCACTCAAGTAATGGAATGACTCGTTACTACATCTAGTTAGACTGTTTTTCCAAATTCCATAGCTATTGTTGATATGTCTAATATGTTTATGACTTCATCATTGTTCAAGTCGGCTATAACATTCCAGTCTGGATCTTCAGGTGTAGAACCAAAAGCCATAGCCACAACACTAATGTCTAGTATGTTAATTGTTCCATCAGCATTTAAATCAGCAAAGTATCTCATTGTCAAAACAATTGGAGTGTCAGAAAGAAAACCAACATCCATTGTAGCAGAGTAGTTTCCTTTAACAGCTTCAAGTCTTAATGTATCTGTATAGTTGCTGTCTGCAAAAGTAAGGTTAAAATCAGTTTTTCCTAAACTACTAGTAGTTCCATTCCAGACAATCGTATAATTTCCATCATAGAGCTTTAGTTTGGCACTAGATACTGGATCTTCGGTTGCATTCATTACCATTACACCATAGTTTCTGGTGATGTTTGACTCTACCAACAATGCTGATCCTGGATGTACAAAAATAAAATCGCCTTGCAGTGTTAAGCTTGACCTGTATATCAGTATCCCATCCAAGTATGATTGATTCAAGAAGATATTTCCTAAACACTCATCAATGCGCACACCACACACTTCTGAATTTAGAAACAAACAACTGACTTTTCCACTAGTCGCTAGCGAAAAGGAGGAAAGTGTAGCTGTAACATTTGAATTATGCAGTATTAGGTCCCAACCAACAATTGAAACATTATTGAGTACTAATGATTCAAACTCCAGAAGCGTGTGAAAGCCTGAATCTAGATTGCTTATTTCAGCAGCAACGTTATTGAAACGTACGGAAACAAAGGAAATCGTACTTTCTGAAACTTTAACATTGCAATCATGCCTCATGTCCAACCTCCACGAATTAATTTCTGTATCCTCAAGCATCAAATTGAAACGTACATTGAAAATTGTTTGATTTTCACGCAGATTCCAGTAGTTGTACAGCATAGGCTTGAGTCCACTTAATTCAGCAACTTGTGATGGATCATTAAACCAAAAGCCTGCTTCATCTATGCTTGAATCTGAAACGCTTACTGTAGATTGATCCAAGATCATCAGAACAGCAATTGTCGAATTACTCAACCCAACTATCGATTTACCAGATGCCCAAATCTCTCCATCAATCAATGAATTAGTTATATTAACTTCACCGTCGTCACCCAATCCGACCCAATATCTCAATTCACGTTCACATGTTATTCTTGAATTTTCTACTTGTATGAATCCATGATCACGAATTGAAATGAAATATGCTAAATGCCAAGGATACTTTGACATGATGAGTAACTCAGTGTTCTTGACTATTAGTTCGCCATAATCTTCAACGATAACATCTCCTTTTTGTATGTACGTGCAGTTTTCAACGACAAACGTCTCGTAGCTATCAATAATCAAATCCCCCTCATGAACTATCTCTATCCAATATCCTGTGTTTCTCCAAGCTGTGATTCCCCCAAGCATATTGTAAACACTTGAGAATCCATTGTCTACAAGTATTTGACTAGCTGTAGCACTTCTTCCTCCAGACCTACAATAGACCAACGTGTCCTTTTCACTATCTAATTCATCCAATCTACTTTCGAGTTCACTGACTGGTATCAAAACTGCATTCTCGATGTGACCTTCATTGTGCTCTTCTTGAGTTCTAACATCCAAAATTACAAGATTAGGATTAGTCTCGATAGTTTGTTTAGCTTCTGAGACATTAATGTCTGTATACGTATTGGAAGCATGTAGAATCAATTCTACGAACACGTGATTCTGATCTTCGGTGTTTACAGGTACAGTCGGAGATGATGACATAGCTATTAATGTAGAGCTGTTGATGTGGTAATTTTCAATTGAGAATGAGCTGATTGTTCCTGTAGATGGAGATTCTGGGACAGCAATGTACCATCCGTTGTTAGTCCAATTGCCCTGATCATTTTCAACATCATCAAAGAGACCAATTTCAGTTATTTCAATGTCGTCAATGTACCATCCTCTTTCAAGAACTAAGGGGTCAGTCCAGTAAGTGAAGTATAATTCTATAGTGTGATTTGCAAATCGTGATAAGTCCATTTCTTCTTGGTACATAGCCTTACTGAAGCCCGTGAATGCATGCCATTTCTCTGCGTCATAGTAAGCTGAGGGTTCAAACGCACTAGGGCAATTAGGATTGTCTTGCGGTTCTGGAAGCGTTGAATTTGTCTTAAGTCCAGGTAAGGTGTACCATTCATCTTCGTCAAGATCATGAACCTCCACGTAGCTATAGTCCCAGTCTTCTTCGATTTCATAGTAGCTCCAGAACTTGAGTGTTGCACCGTTTTCTGGGATGTCAAAGGTTTGACCAAGCCTAAACCATGAGTATGATGACCCGTTTGTACGCCATCCACTAGTGCCACTGTGTGTAGTTGACATACCTTTGTCGTAGAATGAAATGAAGAAAGATTGATTGATCACTGTTGGAATACTATCTTTGAGTTCTGTGATGTCAAACACTATTTTGTTGGGGCAGAATGGATGCTCTCCTGTTTCTACTAGGTGACTGAATGACTTGGTTGCAAGAGGATTAGTGTAGTTGCCAATACCGATCGAAATTTCACAGTCATCACTCTTTAAGTGTTCTAGTTGGAATGAGGAGACCAGTTCTGGAAAGTACTCTGTTCTGTCACGGTAAAACATGCAATATCCGATTCGTTGTTTCATAGCCTCATACGAAATCCAATAACATCCGTCAAGAACATTCTCCCAGCCACCTTTTCCCCAAGAGTTGGCTATTTTGAAAGCTCCGTAACGCCATTCTCCCTGTTCAAAATATCTTATATCATCATCAAAACCAACAATGCTATTTGCATGGTTTGTACTTTGATTATCATAATTGTCAAGTGTCCAAAAATCTATGTTGGTTAACTCAGAAAATTGGAAGCCATCTACACTTATAAGTGCCAGATGATCAGAAGCTATCCAGTTTTTGAGACTAACTATATCATCATCTGTTTCTAGCTCCATATATTCTATTCCGCTACTGTTTGCACGGTAGAATGTTGCTTCTCTCCATGCTTCTTCAGATGGCCAGCTTGTATAATTGTGTGGATTATAAGGCATGTTCTTCCATGAACAAGCACCAAGAAAAGCTACTAAGTCAATAGCTGTAGAAAAGGTTGATCCTCTATCAACTCCCCCATTGATCAAATGGTAAATAAAATCTGGACTGAATATTTTGTCTTGAAATTCTGGGGTTGGATGACCTTCCTCGTCCCATTCTGCATCTGAAAGATCCCAGTCATGTTCCTTGGCTTCTTGAAAAGTCTTTGTGTAGTATCCTACTGCCCATGCTACACATGAATTTTCTCCTTCTTGATCCCCTATGGGTGGAAACCAGGATCCAACCGAATGATCAACCTTGGAAGGAATTGTAGTTGTTTGATCGAGCCGAATGTCATCTACAACATGGATGTTGTCCTTTATCCTTGTCCACTCTTGTTCCGTTGGTGGGAGCAATCCTGTTCCATGAGATCCGATTGTTTGACCATACTTGGCATCTCCTCTCCAAACTCCAATTCTATCTTTCATCTTTTTGAAATCTCGAGTTGTAGGCGTATGTGAAACAACTATTGCTTGATCTTCCAATTCCTTGTGGGCGTCATTTTGTTTCAATGTGCCAATTCTAGGTCGTTGACTACTGACCGTCAAGATACCAACCAGAATCAGCATCAGCATTAAGACTGAGACGATCTTCTTCAGCAATCCAACTTCAACTCTCTCATGATCATGGTTCTAGATAATCCTTCTGGAACAACATCCCATTGATGTGAAGTTTTCTTTATATGAAGTAAGGGAATCTTAAATGTAATCAAAGATTCTTGCACAAGTCATAAAAACTGAAGTAGTAGATACGACAGATCGATGCAATTTGAATAGAGACCTTGTTTTGATTATTCTTGTAATTCTTGCATCTGGTTCCATTATTATGTTAATTTCAGGATTTTACAAACAAGATTTGTCTCAGGGACTAGGAGTATCGATAACCAGTTATGGATACTCCTTTGAGCTGGTACAAGAAAATAGTTATAATATATCCGGGAGAACCTACACATTATGAATTTAGTCCGAAACATTTCATATTAGACATTTCATTTTGGTCTCTAATAGCAACACTACTAACAGTCATATTCTACAGAAGAAAACATTCCATGTAACTGCATACATATCTGATTTTATACTTGGTATCGTAAATTATAGTCTTCTAAGAATGAAGATTAGCATGTAAGTATATGATGTTAGACCAATGAGTAGTAGATTCAGTGTTTTGCTTATTGTAGTCCCATGCCCTTTATGCATAATTCGATAGATTTATCTTCTAGAAAATACATCTATGTATTATTCGGGGAATTCATGAATTTTCTGTCAAGGAGAAGGGGTTCTCTGGTTATTTCTGTAGCTATTCTGAAAGCTGCAAGGAACGGTATCAGAAAAACACACTTACTTAGCTCGGTTTCTTTAAGTTATTCACAATTCACCAAGTATATCGAATTTCTGAAAGCTCGTGGTTTTATTAAAGAGTATGATACTTCATATCAAACCACAGATAAAGGATTGCAGTTGATAGAGGAATTTGAATCTTCATCATTAATACGAAACGTAGTAGCTACTTAAGGCTTGAATATAGCGAACGCTGACACAACATTTTCCCTTTTTTTCTATCTAGCTTAGAAAAAAAGAGTATTTGTAAAGTTTTCTTTCTATGAAGTCTATAGAAGGATTGTGAATTGATCGAAACCTGGTTTTGTTTACAGTTAGTAATGGGAAAAGTTATAGCTGAACCTAAAGAACTACTGAAATAACAAAATTGTAAAATATCTTAGAAATCATAGGTCATTCATTCAGGACGTTATGTTAGTTCAGGGGGTTGTAGAGTTGCATGTTCGGACGGTTGCAGCGATTATGATGTGGTTCGTTGTAGCATTGCTCATCTTAAACAGATTCCTCTTAGGATCAAGATGGGTATGGTTGATATCCATTGCCCTAGTTATAATGGCAGTCATAGTTTATTTCATCCCTAGACTGAGGAAGTGACACACGTTAAGATGGATACAATCTGTCTCAACAATTGTAAGATCTTACGGATCATATGTCATTCAGAATTCTATCGAAGTTTCTTGCACAAGTCACAAAAATATCTAGGGGTGCTATGGGTCAATCTTCTGCTAGAACCTCACTTTTTCTTTTTTAGAAGTTCTTCGTTGTACTTTTCCTGTCCATTCATATCCGCATACATGACACTTTTTAGAACTAGCTTGAACTGTTATTTTCTTACTTCCACATTGCGGACATCGTTCTTTTCTACCCATTGATGCATCTTCTCCATAAGTTAGACATTAGCTAGATACTAGCTACTTATTATCAATTGTTAATTATAGTTTTTATGAAGTATTGAATAATGAACCTTGGTTTCATAGAGGCATACATAAAAAGGTTTGTGAAGCGACATTGGAGGAAACTTGGTTTCACTGTATTCTGAAATGTAGCTGGATTAGAACATGGTTCTGTATACAAGGAAAATAAGTTTATTCTCCTAAGCTGGAGATTGCATATGCAATGCTTAGAATCCAGAGTGTGATAGCAAAGGTTGTGAACTTCAAAAGTTTGGTCACTTTTTGTTTTATCATCTCTACGAACCTTCTTCTGGAATCCCAGCTAAGTTATAAAAACCTTATGGAGAAATCTTCCATTGTTGTTGGAGTATGTTATTGTGTTAATTTACGTGTGGGTGTGTATTATCCATGCTCTAAATGAGAGAATGGCAAAACTGATTCTTTATGGTCATCTTATCTTGTTTAAGACATGAAATCCAGTTAGACAAATCTGGCTTCCACATTTGTTACATTGGAGAATTATCTTATCTAGACGATCTGCTTTCATAACTGGTTCCAAGACCATATAAGTATCTTCTGTTTCATCATCAGGAGATATTTCAATTTTACATTTGGGACATCTAAATTCCCCTCTTCCCTTGATTTTGGTTAGGTCGATCCTATGGGGCTCGATTCTTTGCAATGCTATTCCTTCCATTTCTATATATACAAGTAATTATTATAGAATCTAAATCATTTATGAAACAATGTTCCATACCTGATACATTCGGTTTAGAAGAGCACAATTTGAAGATTTTCTTTCTATGAAGCCTATAGGATTTTTTTTGGAATTCGACAATAGACACGTGGTTTCCTTCGATTTCAAATCGAATGAATTTCTAGATCCTCTAAAATCCTCTTATCTTTCTATAGGATCATTCGGCCTCGTGAGATCTATGTGGTTGGATAAAGATTTAAGACATATAAAGCTAGAAATAGCTAAAGGGGCCGGGATGGCAGAGCGGATAATGCGCAGGCCTTGAGAGCCTGTGGCCCTTTCAGGGCCGCATGGGTTCAAATCCCATT
>Ga0209636_10008439_pt1 | contig 10487 bp, 10 predicted proteins | sample DeeMarSWOR152_54_FD_187464 | JGI IMG/M metagenome (GOLD analysis project Ga0209636, IMG submission 187464) | Marine sediment microbial communities from White Oak River estuary, North Carolina - WOR-1-52-54 (SPAdes) (version 2) | ecosystem: Environmental > Aquatic > Marine > Intertidal zone >... | reverse complement strand
TTTGCTCCGGAATCTGGTCACTTCCTTCTTGGAAAAGGAGAGGATCAGGACCACCTTGGCTAAAGCCAGGGCAGCCAGACCGCTTGCAGAGAAGATGATCACGTTGGCAAAGAAAAATACTCTTCATACACGCAGGTTGGCACTGGGCTTCATATATAAGAAAGAGGTCGTGAAGAAGCTTTTCGATGAGATAGGCCCTCGTTTCAGCGAACGACCAGGGGGTTACACACGGATAATCAAGATCGGACCTCGAGCAGGCGATGGAGCAGAGATGGCGATCCTCGAACTTGTCGGAACAGAATTCAAGAAGAAGGAAAAGAAAAAGTCAGCCGCAGAAAAAGCCAAACAAATCGCCAAGTCAAAAAAATAGATAAGAATCCATGTAGGGCCCGTTCTACGAACGGGTCTTTTATTCTAACTGGTAGTTATAAAAATCGCGGTTTTAAGATTTTTTATTGCACAGAGTTATAAAAAAACGCCGGTTCCCCTCCATCCTTGCCAAGACCCTCCTACCCTCCACAATGGGCTTCGGATGGAGGAGAACCATCGCCGTACTTCTCAATGAGGTCAGATGTTTCCCTTATGACGGAAAAAAAGATGCTTCTGAAATAGGCTTATTTTATTGATTGTTGGCGGTTACCCAGAGTTGTTGCCCTGGATAAATCTTGGATCTTGTGTTGAGACCATTCAGAGCGAGCAAAGCGCTGAGGTTCATGCCATATTTTGCTGCGATTTTATAGGGAGTATCGCCGGACTGAACGGTGTAAAGAACAGCCCCTTCAGGGGTTCCGGACTGGATCACTAGCTTCTGGCTGACACTCAGCATGTTGCTCTGGAGGTTGTTCAGCCTCTTGATCTCTTGAACTGTGGTATTGAAAGATCTGGCAATGACATAGAGATTGTCTCCTTTTTTTACAATGTAGATAAGTTTTTCCCCCTCTTTAGTAAGATTTCGAGGGCTATAGGAGACATAACTTTGGCCTTGAACCGGAATTCTAAGCCTTTGCCCTGCGCGAATGAGATAATTCCGCCCAAGGCGATTTGCCCGGGCTATGGCTGAGACAGAAGTTCCGTAGCGTTGCGCGATCACAGAGACGGTTTCACCTCTTCGGACATAATGATATCTGTAAGTGGCTTCCGGAGGGATATATTTGGGCACTGCATCTAGAGAAGCGAGCACTTTTTCGCCGTATTCAGGAGGGACTTTGAGTTGGTATTCACGGTCAGGAGTTGATTTGTTCCTTAGCTCAGGGTTGAGGAGATCTAATGTTTCGCTGTCCAGCCCCAGACTATTTGAGAGAACAGATAGTTTAACCGGCCGGCTAATAGTAACGGTCTCGTATTCCAGAGGTGGATCAGGTTCGGGAAGGTTAAGCCCATATTTCTCGGGGTTGTTGATGATCAGAAGAGTGGCGATAAACCGTGGCACGAATCGAGATGTTTCTCTGGGAAGCATCAGATAGAGATCCCAGAAGTTGTCCATATATTCCGATCTCTGGGAGCGGATGACTCTCTGGACTCTGATCTCTCCGCAGTTATAGGCCGCCAAGGCGGTTGTCCAGTCACCGAACATAGAATGAAGTTGAGTGAGGTATTGGACAGCCGCACTCGTCGCTTTTTCAGGATCCATGCGTTCATCGATCCAACGGTCTCTTTTTAAACCAAAAAGATATCCTGTAGAGGCGATGAACTGCCAGAGCCCAAGAGCCTTGGCGCGGGAGAAGGCATTAACCTTGAACCAGCTCTCGATCATCGGCATCCACGAGAGCTCTTCGGGCAGTCCAGCTTCCTTCATCTTAGAACGGATCATACCCATGTATCGGCCTGAACGCTTGTAGGCTTCCTCAAAATATTTTCTTTCCTTCGTTTGAAAACCCTGGATTTCCTTCGAGACATGTTCGTTTTCGGTAAGAGGAATGGTTCGATTGTTGCCGTTTATGGCTGTAACACGTGAGGCATAGATCTCTTGGATTCTTCGGGCAATGAGAAGGCGCAGGTCGTTCTTTTCTTGGACCAAGGAAGAGTCTTGTGGAAGGTCGAGCTTCAGAAGTATGCTGTAGGCTTCATCCAGAGCGGTCAAGGCGATATCTATGTCACCTCTGTCCCATGCCAAGCGAGCATCTTGATAGGCATCAAAGGCCTCCTGGAGGAGTTCGGAAGGTTCATCCTGTTCTTCTGTGAAAAGTTCCTCCTCGACGGGTGCTTCTGTTGAGAGCGGTTCTTCCCCCTCCTTAGGCTGCCCTTTTTCCTTTTTTTGCTCGAGCGTGAGTGTTTCCTCTTGAGGCTTTTCGATAAGAGTAGATTTCTCCTCAGGTTCGGATGTGGGTTCTTTGAGGATTTCTGTCTTGGGCTTGGGATGGGAGGAGCAACTCCATAGACTAAAAATAACGAGGATGGCGAACGCAATAAATAAGAGAATTTTCGATTTTTTCACTTGAACGACCCAAAAAGGTAAATTTATACCATTTGTTCTCTTATCCAGTCAACTCAAAAAGATAATTTAGTCGGACCATATCCTCGAAGTTTGTGTTTCCTCCATAGGATTGAGTATGTCATGGTTCACGCTTCTCCTGTGGTTTTCCTATGCCAATTCCAAGCTGTTTCGATGATAGTCTCTATGTCAGAGTGCCGGAGATCCCAATCTAAGAGTCGCTCTGCTTTCTCTTTTGAAGATAGGAGGACAGCAACATCACCTTCTCTTTTGGGCTTAGGCGTATAATCGACTCCATGGCCTGTAACTCGTTCGATCTTTTTTATCACCTCTAAGACGGAATATCCCATGTTAGTGCCCAGGTTGATGAACTCGCTCTTTGGAAGTGATGGGAGTTTCTTGAGGGCAAGAACATGAGCTTTTGCCAAGTCTGTTACGTGGATGAAATCTCTGATAGCCGTGCCATCGGGAGTAGGGAAATCTGTGCCGTAGAGATTGAACTGTTCTTTTATGTCCAGAAGATACAGGAGAATGTTGGGAATAAGGTGTGTTTCAGGCTCATGCATTTCGCCTATCTGACTATCAGGATCTGCCCCCGCGGCATTGAAGTAGCGGAGGGATATGAATTTCAGACCGTAAGCGCGTTCATAATCCTGGAGAATTTTTTCGACAAAGTATTTTGTTAGACCATAAGGATTAGAGGGATTCAGTGGATGCGATTCGGGAATCGGCACTCGCTCAGGGACTCCGTAAACGGCAGCGCTGGAGGAAAAAATAAAGTTTTTCACTTGAGCCTGGAGCATGGCTTGGAGAAGATTCAAGCTGGTGATCAGGTTGTGTCTGTAGTATTTTTGAGGATCCAAATAGGATTCTCCTACTTGAATGAGCGAAGCGAAATGGAGGACACCTCCGAAATTGAAGGAGCGAAAAGTCCTTTCAAGAGATTCGCTATCCAACAGGTCCCCGTTGATGACTTCTCCTCCTGTGATCAGCTCTCTTTTCCCAGAGGAAAAATTATCAAAAGTGACGACTTCAAAACCCTCCTGGATGAGTTGCTTAACCGTGTGGGAACCAATATATCCAGCCCCGCCAGCGACGAGTATTCTCATGGCCTTTCCTTTTTGATCAATTCTTTGGCTTTTTCTAGGCCTTTATCTTTTGTTTCGAATTCATTGTCCAACTGCATCTGATAGAGTGTCTTGAGCAATTTTCCCATGGGAGGTCCAGGGGAGACGCCCAGGTTGATCAGGTCTCTTCCCATGATGAGAGGTTTTATGGTTTCTTTGGAGATGTTTAACTCCTCGAATTTTTTCAAAAGCCATCTGCCCTCTCGATCCAACTCCTGGACAGGATTTTCTGTTCGGCCAGCCCGGTCTGCGGCATCCAGATAGACCATAAGCTCGATCTCTCCTTCGACATCGGCTGCCAATCGGTTGAAGGCTTTTTTAGTGACAACCTTCCGGTTCTGCCACAGCTCCGATGCTCTGTGGTGGCATTTGATCAGCAAAGGAATCATTTTTCTCAGAGTGTACCCGTTCCAGGTAAATATTCTAAGACGATTAAATGTCTTCTTAACGATTTTTGCGCTGGCGATGTCATGCCCGTTACTGGTGATGACCATTCTTCCTTTTTTGAATTCCCATTCGGATGTCTTGGGCTTCCCCACATCATGGAACAGAGCGGCCAGAACAAGGGCGAGAGTCCTCTGCTCGCTGAGTTTGAATCGGCTGGCCAGTCGTTTGGCTTGGTCCACTGTGATCAGCGTATGCGCCCACACAGTGTGATGGCCGTAGCTGTCCCTTTCTGGGTGAAAGATAGAGTCCTGGATACAGAGGGTAAGATTGTGAAGTTCGGGAAAGATCTGGCGGAGAGCGCCGAGCTTGAACAGCTCTTCCAATCCTTGCGAGGGCTGAGAAGAAGAGACGAGGATTTTGAAGAGTTCCTCATTCACTCTCTCCACACTTAAGCCACTCAAATCGATGTCTTTCGAGATTTCATAGATCTTGGGATCCACCGAAAATCTAAGCACTGATGCAAAACGGGCGACTCGGATGACCCGGAGGGGATCTTCCGGGAAGGTCTGAAGATTGGTTAACCGTATCTTTTTTTCTTTGATATCTTTCTGTCCACCGAACGGATCGAACATCTTGCCGTCAGAAAGCCGAACAGCTATGCTGTTGCAGCGAAAATCTCTTCTTTCCAGGTCTTTCTCAAGGGGCAGGTCAGGGTCTGCTGAGATCATGAAATCTTTGTGTTTGCGGATTTTGGCTTGTTTGGACCTGTCTGTTCGAGGGAGAGCGATGTCATAGGTCTTTCCTCGGATCGTGAATTTGATGACCCCGAAGCTTTTTCCGACGACATCGACTTTTCCGTGGGATTCGAGCTTTTTAATGATATCATCCACTGTGTGATGAGTGATGAGGATATCCACATCTTCCGATGGATCGCCTCGGAGGATATCTCGAATAAAACCACCAACAGCATACACCTCTTGGCCGAATAGTCGAACAAAAAAGGCCTTGTCTCTGAAATCTAATTTCATGGGGTCAGGCTTTCATAACTTTCATAATTTCATAAAATAAGACCATCTTCATTACTCTATTGTATTCATTTTAAAAATATTAGTGACATTTTACAGGAATTATGAAAGTTATGAAAGCCTGACCCCGTAATTTTTGATCCCCCTTGAGCTCTTTGTCTCAATGGTGTATTCTAGATGCTCGAGGCTGACAGGAGACGAACTATGAGAAAAAAAGTGTGCCTACTCGCAGTTCTTCTTATTGCCTTTGCGCATTTCTCTTCCTCGACATCCCTAGATAATGATTTGAAAATCGGATTGAGGGAGAGAAAAATCAGAGATTTCAGCTTGGAAGGTCTCACGCTTGTCTTTTATGTGAACATCATTAATTCCTCATCCAGAGCCTATTATCTTGCCAGTTATGAGTACCGCTTTGTCGTTAACCAGAAAGACTATATTCAGTTGCAGACCAGATTGGAGGAGGGCCTCAAAATTGAGGCAAAAAATGAAACCCTTGTGGCTTTTCCAGTAAAGATCACATATGAGCATCTTTTTCGAACCATCCCGGAATTGCAAAATGAAGGGTTCCCTGTTTGTAACCTTATCGGCTGGGCACGGTTCACCGATGGACGCAGAGACAGGGGGAAGGCTGCTCTTGCCTTTACTGGAGAATTTCCGATCTTTTGGAAGCCAGAGGTTGATTTCGCCGAGCTTCGGGTGAACGCCCTCACCATCGGAGGCGCAGACGTTGACTTTGAAATCAAGTTTAAAAACAAGAACAGGTTCGAGCTGCTCGTGGACAGGATAGGCTATGAGTTAACATTAGGAGGATATCCCCTCGACCAGGGGACAATAAGCGGTGATAAGAATATCGAGAAGCAGGGAGAGAAAATATTTTCTATTCCTCTTCTTTTGAATTTTTTTGATGTGGGAATGGAAGTCTCCAATCTCCTCAAGCAATCCTCAACACACTGTACATTTTCTGGGGAAGTGGATGTTCAAACCATATGGGGCCGCTTGACCATTCCTTTCGAGATACGCGGAGCGGTGCCCATCACCAGGACTCCGTGATCTTTCATCTTCATCACAACCCATGATCAGTATCATTGTTCCAACTTTTAATCGAGCTTCTTTCTTATTGGAAGCCATTCATTCCGTCTTCGATCAGGATTGCTTCAAAAATCCGACTTCGGCCTCCCCTTTTGAGCTTTTGGTGATCGATGACGGCTCCGCCGATCACACCGAAGAAGCTGTTAAATCTTTAGGAAAGGAGATCAAGTACTTCTTCCAGGAACATAGGGGAGTCAGTGCGGCTCGAAACCAGGGAATCAAGCTTTCTTCTGGAGACTTTATCGCTTTTCTAGACTCTGATGATCTATGGTTGAAAAACAAGATAACGGCACAGATGAGCTTCATGCAAGCTTATCCGAAAGCTATGGTCTGCTATACAGAGGAAATCTGGGTTCGAAACGGCGTCTTGGTCAACGCTGGGAGGAAACATAAGAAATATTCAGGCTGGATATTCGATAGGGTCTTGCCTCTCTGCCTGCTGAGCCTTTCCTCTGCGCTTTTCCGGAGAGAGGTGTTCGAGACGGTGGGAGACTTTGATGAAGAACTGCCTGCCTGTGAGGATTATGACTTCGGCATTCGCTTGGCTCATCGTTTTCCGATCCATTTGATAGATCAGCCGTTGATCTTCAAGCGTGGGGGACATGCCGATCAACTTTCGAAAAAATATTGGGGGATGGATAGATTTCGCGTTTATGCTCTCGAAAAAGCCCTCAGACTGGATTTGTCCTCAGAGCAGAAGAAAAGTGTCGAACAGGAACTGGTGAAAAAATGTCAGATATTGGTCAAGGGTTTCCAAAAGAGAGACAAACACGAGGAAGTCCAGAAATATCTATCGCTTATCGCGGAATATAAACTGCAGGAGGAAGAATGAGCGTCTTGAAAGTCATAAAAGAGAGAAGAAGCGTTCGCAGATACAAAGGAGATCCTATCCCTGAGGATATGCTTCTCCGTGTTTTAGAGGCCGCGCGCTATTCTCCATCAGGAAAAAACCTTCAGCCCTGGAAATTCATACTCGTAAAGCATAAGGACTTGAAGCAAAAACTGGCAAAAGCTTCGGCTGGACAGTCCTTTATTGCCGAAGCTCCTCTTGTTGTGGTCGCTTGTGGATTCCCCGATGACTGCTATTCTCGCATGGGAAATTATATGAAATCTTGGCCTGTGGATGTGGCTATAGCCACCGAACACCTCATCCTCCAGGCTCAAGAGGAAGGACTGGGAACTTGTTGGATCGGTGCCTTTGAAGAAAGAGAGGTCAAAGCCATTCTGAATATACCCGACAGCGTTAAAGTCCTCGCTCTGACTCCAATTGGGTTTCCGGATGAAGTCCCGGTATCTAGAGGGCGAAAAAGCCTGGACCAGATCATCTCTTATGATTTTTACTAGAATGGAAATGCTCCAATATTTCAGAAGCATTTCTAAATCCGTGATCAAAGAAGAGAGCATTGGGAGATGTTTTCGCTCCAGTCAGATTTTTAACGCCATTCCCTCACCGAACTTCTCGGCCCTGCGGAACTGCGCATGTTTATCTGTTCTAGCGCCAGGCTGTCCTCAGCTATCCTCAGATCAGTCCGATTGATCATACCATGCTCAAACAGTCCTCGGGTCCGACTTTGTCGGATTCCCTCCAAGTTTGGCTCGGGAAGGCTAAATCTTCCGATATCGCTCAATCCATCCCCCAATGCTCTCTTTTCCTTGGTCTCTTGCTCTTGCGCCATCACAGATTTGGAAATGCTTTCCTATATTTCTTTTAGATTGACCCTTGACATCTGTGATTCTATAATTATGGCTGATCAGTCGATTAGACAAGGGAAGAGGTGAAAAATGCTGGATGATGTTGAGATTTCGAGGGCTATTATCGAGAGCTATTTTCAGGACCTTCTCAACAATCTTGAATCCGATGTTATCATCTGCGGAGCAGGACCTGCAGGATTATGTGCGGCTTATTATCTGAGTAAACAGGGATTCAAGGTTGTCGTGTTCGAGAGAACCCTGCGGCCTGGCGGCGGGATGCCTGGTGGAGGGATGATGTTCAACAAGATCGTCATCCAGCAAGAATCCAAGCCTCTTCTCGACGAATGGGGTGTCGATACCTCTCACTACAAGGAGGATTATTATGTGGCCTCTTCTTTGGAGACATTGGGAGTCCTGTTGAGCCAGGCCATAAAAAAAGGCGCCCAGATCTTCAACTGTATTTCTGCAGAGGATGTGCTTATTTATGATGATAAAATCCATGGGGTTGTGATCAACTGGTCTGCCGCTGAGATAGCCAACTTGCATGTGGACCCCCTAACCGTCAGAAGCACATGTGTTGTGGATGCCACAGGACATGCCGCCGAAATCGCGCAGGTGGTGAGTCAAAAGTCAGGGGCAAAGCTTCTCACTTCCACGGGAAAAGTCATCGGGGAGCGGCCGATGTGGGCAGAGAAAGGAGAAAAAGTCCTCCTCGAGAACACAAAAGAGGTCTTCCCCAATTTGTACGTCTGTGGAATGGCGGCCAATGCGGTTTTTGGCGGACCAAGAATGGGTCCGATTTTTGGCGGTATGCTCCTTTCAGGACAGAAGGCAGCCCATCTTATCGCAGAAAGACTCCGCCAAAAATAGGTTTAAAAATGAAAAGCTCCATCTTAGGACGGAGCTTTCATCAAGATTTAATGACTGGCTCTTGCCAAAAAAATAAAACGAGAAGAGTCAGTGCTGTTGATTAGAACCAGTAGTTGAGCCCGATCGAAATCTGGTAGCCGCTGAGGTCAAACGGTTCGAATCCCTCAAAAGCCTCGGTAAGCTCTCCTTTGGCGAAATTATACTTGAATTCTGCTTCGAAGCTGATCTTGTTTGCCACAGGAACCATGATTCCTCCGAAGGCATGGAAGCCGACTTTGAGTTTGTTCTCTTCCCTGGCATCAACTGGATAAATAGGATAAATTTCGACATCCCAATCAAGATCGACCCAAGGATCACTCAGATCGACAAGATCGCCCCACATCCTGACATTCCAGATGTAGAGTCCTGCCCCTCCTCCCACGTAGGGAATGATTTTTTGGCGTCTTCCTAATGGAGCGATCTTTAAGGAAAGTTGGATAGGGGTGATCGATATGCTAAAGGTGTGAGTAGGGATAAAATCTGCCAAAAAATCTGTCGGATAGGCCCAGTCTCCATCAGCATCTTCGATGCCAACAAAGTTCTCATACTGTCCTAATTTGTTCTTGGAATACCCTTCCACATTAAAGACCACGCTTAATTGATTGGAGAGAAAATACTCATAACCAAACCCAAAGTTCGAGTCCTGAAAGCCGGTTTTTGTAAACATCATGTTATCAAACTCGTCCTGCCAGAGATCGCTGTCAGCGCGGGGGAAGAAATAACCCACTTTGAACGTGACGACATCAGAGAACATGAATCCAGGAACCAAAATAAGGACGGCTGTCAAGAAAATCAATGTTTTTTTCATTTTTGTCACCTCTGTCCTGAATGTATGCAAAATCTATGCCAATAAAAATAAATCTGGCCTCAGGGGAAATCCAAGCGCGCAGTGTTTCTAAAAAAGGTCAATTGTCCACTCTGTTTCATCTTTGTTGCTCTAGTCCTTGTTTATAGAATAGAAATCAGAGATAGTCAAGTCTTTACTCTTGCCTTTTTTGCATTTACACTATGTAAGTCATGGCCATGAAGACTGAGATTGTAAAGATCAATCCTGATCTTGTCGAGCCGGAAAAGATCAAGGAAATAGCACGAATTTTAAGTTCTGGCGCTGTGATCGTGTATCCCACAGAAACGTTTTACGCTCTGGGTGCAAACTGTTTTTCAAGAAAGGCTATCCAGGAGATATACCGCTTGAAGAAACGCCCTCCCTCAAAGCCTATCTCTGTAGTAATTTCTGACATAGACATGATTCGACAGATTGTTCTCGCAATCCCTCCCGATTTCGAGACTCTTGTTTCGAATTTTTGGCCTGGTCCCCTAACCCTCGTCCTTAAAGCATCGTCTCGAGTGCCAAAGGAGCTGCAAAGCCTTTCTGGATCGATCGGTGTTCGGCTGACAGGGCATGAATGGCTGAGATCAATGGTGCGGCACGCTTCTTTTCCGATTACAGCAACGAGCGCCAACATTTCTGGAGGAGAGGAAATCGCCAATCCGGAGGAAGCTGTCCGGTTGTTCGGCAAAAGGGTCAATCTTATCGTGAATGCAGGAGAAACTCAGGGACGCTTACCCTCAACGGTTTTGGATCTAACAGGAAGGAAGCCCCGCATTATCCGGGAAGGTGCTATCCCCTTATCTCAGCTGAAAAAATACCTTGTTTCTTGACCTGCTCTTTTATCCGTCATAGAGAAAATTCCATGCCGTCCGAGGCCAAGTGGAATCCTTGTCTTTCGACTGTTTTTCTCGGCTCCCCCTCTGGGTCGAGCGCGAGATTGGTGTGGTTCAGATGCGTGAAAGAGATCCTTGTTTTCCCCTCTCTTACGATGTCCT
>Ga0209636_10008438_pt1 | contig 10487 bp, 5 predicted proteins | sample DeeMarSWOR152_54_FD_187464 | JGI IMG/M metagenome (GOLD analysis project Ga0209636, IMG submission 187464) | Marine sediment microbial communities from White Oak River estuary, North Carolina - WOR-1-52-54 (SPAdes) (version 2) | ecosystem: Environmental > Aquatic > Marine > Intertidal zone >... | reverse complement strand
CAGAAGAGTTTTTAAAATCGATAAGGTCCCAAGAAGTCACGGTGATCAGAGGTCACGGTTATCATAAGGAGATTTCCCCCTACCGGCTATTTTCCGAGATGTTCCGAAACTACTTCTCCTCTATAAATTATGATACCCGATATTTAGCTCTGCTTTTGGACAATCTGACCATCGTCAATTTGGAAAAAATAGTTCCTGAACTAAGGGAATATATCCCTTTTGACACCTCTCGCATTGCCACCTCTCCCCTACCCCCAAAGGAAGAGAAGCAGAGATTTTATGATACGCTTCTTCTGTTTTTTCTTAAATTATCGCATCGCTCGCCTCTGGTTGTAAACATAGAGGATCTCCACTGGCTGGAGCCTGATACTTTTGAGCTTTTGAGATACTTGGTCCATAACTTCCGGAAGGCTCCAATTTTGGTTATCGCTACGGCCAGAGGGCTGGAACATGACTCCTTTGCAGACAACTGGATTTCTGGCTTGGAGGATCAGAGGTTGGTCCGTCGCATCAAACTTTCCACTCTGATTCCAGAAGAGGTCAAAAGTTTAGTGGAAGCCTTTTTCAATCAGGAACTGTCGGAAAGTTTCCTCAAGTGGCTTTTAGGCTACACCGCCGGTAATCCCCTCTTTATCCATGAAACCTTAAGAGCAGGAATCGAACAGAATGCTTTCTTTTTTGATCCAGTTGAGTCTCGTTGGGAAATCAAAAGAGAATATGTGGAAAACATCTTGGAGCCGGCTACCATCCAGAGCGTGATTCAACGAAGACTGCAAGGCTTAGACAAAGAATCTCGGGAGGTATTGGGCTTAGCAGCAGTGGTGGGAGACAAATTCGACCTTCAAACATTACAAAAAATCTCGAAAATCTCTTCAACTCGTCTGAGAAGGACCAAAGAGGATTTGATCATAAGAAACTTACTTCAGAAACAGTCCGAAAAGGATGCTGAAGAGGAGATTTACCGTTTCACCCATCATATAATTCGTTTGCACCTCTACCAAGAACTTGATCCTGAGTTTAAGCTAAACATGCATCACAGGATCGCTTTGATCCTGGAGAAAGAGTGCGGCAAAAACAAAGAAAAGCTCTTTCAGAGGGTTGAGGATTTAGCCCATCATTATAGCCGCGGCAAGAAAGACGGAATTTCGCTGAAGAAAACAGTGAGTTTTCTGACTCAGGCCGGGTTAAAGGCACAAAAGCAATATTCGGAAAGTAAAGCGGAACAATATTATGATCGAGCGAATGGGTTTTTGGAGTCTTGCCCTTCAAGCAAAGATAAAGATCAAAAGCTCTTCCAGGTTTTGGAAAACTTGGGAGAAGTGGAAACTGCACTCGGCAAACAAGATATGGCCATCCGCTCTTACCAAAAAGCCTTGAAAATAGGAAGAACCCATAACCTTCTTCCCCGTTTTAAGGAAGCTCAAATCCATCGAAAAATCGGATATGCCTATCACACTATAAGCGACTATCCCAAAGCCATATCCCATTATCATAAAACCTTAAAGAAATTGGAAAAAATCTCTACCGATTTGGAATATGAGGAATTTATTACCACCTGTAATTGTCTGGGCATGACCCACTTTTTGAAAGGAGACTACGACCAGTGCATCATATGGTCAGAAAAGGGAATCGGGTTATCCAAAAAGAAAAAACATCTTCCTCTTATAGAACAGAGCTATAACAATATGGGGATGGTGGCATGCAACCAAGGTGAATATGAAAAGGCCATCGAGTTTTTCAATAAGTGTTTGGAAATCCAGCTGAAAGTTCAAAATAAATATCGGCTTTCGGCAATATATACCAATCTGGGGGTAATTCATCTGAATTTGGGACTATACGATCAAGCCTCCGATTATTATTACAAGGGTTTGAAGCTAGCCGGAGAGATAGGAAATCTTTGCTGGAAGGGAATCCTTTATAACAATCTGGGTGTGCTGAACAATGATAGGGGAGAATGGGAAGAGGCGCTTGGATTTTTTGAGAAAAGCCTGAAAATCAGAGAACAATATGGAGATCGACGAGGAATGGTCTCAGCTTTGGAGAACTTGGGGTCTGCCTCCCTCTCTCAAGGGCAGGTCGAAAAAGCCCTGATCTATTTGGACAAAAGCGTAAAACTCTGTGAGGAGATAGGCGCCAAAGAGGCCCTTCCTTTTGTTCAGGTACGTCTGGGAGAAGCTTATTTTAAACTAAATGATTTCGAGAAAGCCAGTCATTACCTTCAGAGCGCATTGGAAATATCCACTAAGCAATCCTCTAAGCTGGGAATAGGAATGACTAAGAGAACCTTAGCCAGATTCCATACAAGGCTTAAAGATTGGGAAAAAGCAGAAAAACTTTTTGAGGAGAGCAAAAAAATCTTCCAGGATTTAAAATCTCCATTCCAGTTAGCGCAGACTTTAAGCAACTGGGGACTCTGTTTGGCTCAAAAGGCAAGGGAAGTTGAACATCCAGGTAAAAAAGAACAAATCCAAAAAAGCAAAGAGATGTATAAAGAAGCCAGCAAAGTCTTGGCTGATCTCGGATTTAAGAAAAGGCTCAAGCTTTTGGCAGAAGAAATAAAAGAGAATGGGTTGGAAAACGAATTAAAGCAGGTCTTACAAGAGATCACCCAAAAACTAAAGCAGATGGAGGCAAGAAAGGAAGTTGAAGAATATCCCGAAACCAAAGCTTTGGTGGGAGTGACTGGGGACTATATAGATCATCTCCGAATTTATTGCTTCGGAAGACTGAGGATTTATCGTCCTTACGAATCTGAAGAAATTTCCCCTAAAGAATGGGGCTCTGTCAAAGCCAAACAGATTCTGGCTTATTTGGTGGTAAATGATCCCAAAAAGATCGGTGTTACGCGTGACAAGCTGGTAGATGCCATCTGGCCTGAAATAGATCCTCAGACTTTGGGAAACACCTTTCACGTCACCCTCTCACATCTGAGAAAGGCTTTGGAAAAGGATAAGTCTGAATACATAATCTCCCAACGAGGTGTTTACCGCCTGAATTGGGAAGGAAAGGTATGGTCTGATATCCACGAATTTTTGTCTCATTTAGGCAAAGCCTTTAGTTTCGAGAGAGAAGAAAAATTACATCCAACTGATCTGGAATACCAGAAAGCAGCGGAACTCTTTTCCTCCAATCTGCTGGAGGATTTCTACGAAAGGTGGGCGGAAACAGCCAGGGACGAGTATCGAGAGAGATATAGAACCGTCTTTTGGAAACTGTCACATCTGGCTTTAGAAAAATTTGATTACGAAAAATGCATCCATCATACTCAATCACTTCTTTTATCTGATCCCACCGACGAAGAGGCTCACCGCATGCTCATGGTCTCATACGCACTTTTGGGAAATCGCACCTCGGCTGTCAAACAGTATAAGGTATGTCAGGAAAACCTGAAAAGATATCTGGATATTGAACCGGAGCCAGATACCGTGAACTTATATAAAAAGATCAAACAGGGGAACTTGAAAGATATTGGTAGCTTCTTCGGAGTGGTCTGAAGCTTAGTAATTAAATACTACACCTTCGTATCAAAATAGAGCAATCCTTTTCACCTTTTGCGTTGCGGTATAAATCAAATCTTTCAGCTAATCAAGACGATATTAGTTTCTTTCGGTTTGCCTCCAAGATGAAAACCCCTTCCTTCGGGCGCTTTATTCTTCTCTATCGAATTCCCTAAACCACCACTTGACTTGAAGTCTTATTAGATATATATTTGGGCGAAGTTTTTGGACTTAGATGAGATAGTTGAGATGGTGAAACCTGTAAGAATTAACCCTTTGGCAAGAAAGATTTTGATCTGGTGGAATAGACTTTTCTTTAAGCCACCGGCCTTCTCCTTTTGAGAAAAGATGAATCGGGCGGAAAATGTCCTTATATGTTTTCCCTCCAAAATAGAGAGTTTCGCTTCGGCAAAGGAGCATCTTACTGCTTTCGCTGACCTCTTCCAGAATAAAAAAATCTTCGTGTTTTTGCCTCTTATAGAAGGGAAAACCTTTCTTTCACATCTCAAAAGATATGCGGTGATCTGTCCTCAAAAAGGGGATCTCAGGATTCTTTCTCTCCCTCGAAGGAAATTCATCCAAAGGATAAAGGACTACGGTTTTGAAATCGCTCTGGACTTGGATTTGGAGGATGGCTTTCTCAACTCTTACCTATGTTTAAAAAGCGGAGCCGAGGTGCGTATTGGACTTAAAGGCAAAACCGGCTCTCCCTTTTACAACCTTCAATTGGCTCTTTCAAAAGAGAGGTTGTATCAAGAACATCTTTATGTGGGAATGGCGGAAACGCTCAAAAGCTTGTCCCAAGGCCTTGTCGGCGGCGGAAAAGAAAATCGAAATTCTATTTTGAAAGGATGAGGGGAATAAATGTATTTATCCAAACTTGAGATTTTGGGGTTTAAGTCTTTTCCTCAGAAAACCGAGTTGATCTTTGACGATAACCTGACCGCCATCGTGGGGCCCAATGGCTGTGGTAAAACCAACATCCTGGATGCGATCAGGTGGGTTTTGGGAGAACAGAGGACCACTCTTTTAAGATCCAACAAGATGGAGGATGTGATCTTTAATGGCACCAAGGATCTAAAACCTTTGGGCATGGCCGAAGTATCCATGACCATCGAAAACAACAAGGGGATTTTGCCCATCGATTATGATCAAGTTCACGTCGCCCGCCGTCTTTTCCGTTCTGGAGAGAGTGAATATCTTTTGAACAAAGTCCCCTGCCGTCTGAAAGACATAACCGAGCTCTTCTTGGATACCGGCATGGGGACTCATGCCTATTCGGTGATCCAGCCGGAGATGGTTGAAGCCATACTCTCTGATAAGGCGGAGGAGAGGAGATTTCTCTTTGAGGAAGCTGCCGGGATCACCAAATACAAATTGAGGAAAAAAGAAGCGGAAAGGAAATTGGAATATACCGAAAATGATCTTTTGAGGCTTTCTGACATCCTCTCTGAGGTGGAGAAACAGACAAACTCACTGAGAAGACAGAAAGCAAAGGCTGAGAGATTTAAAAGGCTAACTGACGAGATTAGGAATCTGGAAGTTCGGGTAAGCCAAAACGAATTTGAATCTCTGAAAGCTAAAGGAAGAGAGCTGGAAAAAAAGTTACAGGATTTTGTCGACCAAAGTCAAAAGGTGAAATCTGACCTGGACAAGGAGGAGGCGGAAATAGAGAGTTTGAAGGTAGAGCTTTTGGAAAAGGAAAAGGCGTTATCCGTTTTACAGAAAAAGATGGGAGAGTCCTCAGAGGCCTCTTTTGGAATTGAGCGGGAAACATCTGTTAGCCAAGAGAGAAGGTCGCATCTGGAGGAATTCATTGCCAAGACCAAGAAGGAAAACCAAAGCTTAAGCCAACGCCTGCTTGCTATAAAAAAGGAAAAAGATGAGAAGAAGGAAGATTTAAAAAAGTTAGCTTCAGAAATTAAAACCAAGGAGCAACTATGTCAAAAAGAGGAAGAAGAACTTTTGGCAAATGATGAAAAACTTCAGAAAATAAAAAATGAATTTGAAGGACTTTCGACAGATCTAAAAGTATTGGAGGAGACTACAAACAGAAACAGAAATGAGCGTGAAAATGTCAAAACACAGATCGAGGAGTTAAAGGAGAGGCAGAAAATCTTTACAGAAGAAGAAGGAACGATTCTCTCAAGATTGAACCAAATCTCAAAAGAGTTGGAGGATATAACCGCAACTTACGAAAAGAAAAAGAAAACTTGGGAAGACAAAACGGAAGAGAAAAAACTGCTGGAGGAAAAGATTAGACTGAGTCAAATTGCCCTCGAGCAATATTCCTCAGAAGAAGCAAAGACCAAATCCATCTTAAGCGCAGAAGAAGCCAAGCTTGAGATGTTAAGACAGATATCAGAACACTACGAGGGATATGGAGAGGGTCAAAAAGCAGTGCTTTTGGAAAGGGAAAAACTGGAGGGCATCATTGATACGGTAGCCAATCTGATCACCACAGAGAAGGAATATTTAAAAGCCATCGAATCAGCTTTGGGCGAATCTTTGCAGTTTGTGGTATGTCAGGATGTAAGTTCGGCTTTGGAGGCAATCGGCTATCTGAAGGAAAATCAAAAGGGTGGGGCAACTTTTGTGCCGCTGGACAAGATTGAGAAGATAAATAAAATTCAAAATAAAATCGACTTGAAAGATTTTGAAGGGATAATAGGTTGGGCATCCGATCTGGTATACTGCAAAGAGGAATTTAGAAAAATTGTGGACCTCTTCTTGGGAAACGTCATCCTGGTTAAAACTCTGGATCATTGCCTTAAGCTTTCTGAGAAGATACCAGTGGGTTTTCATCTGGCAAGTTTGGATGGAGAAGTAATAAGCTCAAATGGAAGTATAAGCGGTGGCTCTCCAAAGGAAATATCTCTTTTGGGGCGAGAGCTTGAAATCCAACGGATGAAAGACCAGATCTTGAAGTCAAAAGAAAGATGTGATCAACTCCAAAGGGAAAGGAAGATAGAGGAGGATGAAAATCTAAAACTCAAAGACCAGCTTTCGCAAATTTCGCTTGAAGCCGAAAAGTTGTCTTCTGATTTCCAACAAAAAGATTTTCACCTAAAAACCTCTGAGTTCGAAAAAAACAGCTTAGAAAAGCGATCAGAAGAACTGAAAGAATTAAAGGAACAGGTCGTCCCCAAAATTTCGGAGCTTGACCAAAAGCAAAAATCTCTAAGCCAAAATATAGAGGATCTTGAGAGCCAAAAGGAGAGACAAAGATCGCAGATCGAAGAAAAGAAGAATTCTTTGGAAAAAACCGAAAGCTTTTACAACCAGACCTTCCAGAAGATCAACCAGCTGAAAATCGAATTGGTCTCGCTTCAGGGAAAAGAGGAACAATTGACCAATGACGATTTGAGACTGAACGAATTAATCTCTGAAATGGAGGCAACCTTAACTACCAAAGAGGAAGAGATAAAAGAGTCTTTGGCTGAAATAGATGGAATTGACAAATCGATCCAAGAGAAAAGAGAGAGTCTAAAAAGTGCTTTCGAAAAGATGGAGCAACAGAAAAAGACTTTGAATGCTTTGCGCGAAGAGCAAACAGATAGGCAAGAAAAGCTGATCAACAAAGAAAAGGATTTAAAACTCTTCCGAGGAACCAAAGAAAAAGTTCAGGATGAATTCCATCAGGTGGAGATGGAAAAGTTAGAGCTTAGCTCCAAAGCGGATGGCATAAAGAACAGAGTGTGGGAGGAATACAAAGTTGAACTGGAGAAGTTTGAACCCAAAGATCATCCCCCAATTGAAGACCTGGAAGCGACAAAAGAGAAACTCGATTCCTTGAAGGAAAAAGCCCAGAGCTTAGGGCCGGTCAATCTTTTGGCCTTAGAGGAATACCAGTCAGCCAAAAAGAGGCTTGAATTTTTGAAAAACCAAATGAAAGATCTGACCGAAGCAAAGCAGACATTAAACTCCACTATTTTAAAAATCAACGAGACCGCCAGGAGGTTGTTTCAGGAGACGTTTGAAAAAATAAAGGGCAACTTTCAAAAAGTATTTGAGGAACTATTTGAAGGTGGTGAAGCCGATCTGACTTTGGTCGAAGGGGAAGATCTGTTGGAGTCTCCCGTGCAAATATCCGCTCGTCCCTATGGGAAAAGGCTTCTGAACATATCTCAGCTTTCCGGTGGAGAAAAAGCTCTAACCGCCATCGCTTTGCTTTTCGCCATTTACTTGGTTAAACCCAGTCCTTTCTGTATTCTGGATGAAGTGGATGCTCCTTTGGATGACGCTAATATCGTTAGATTCCTAAAGCTGATCAAACACTTCAGCTCAAATTCTCAGTTCATCATCATAACTCATAACAAACTGACCATGGAGGCGTCGAATGTTCTCTATGGTGTCACCATGGAGCAACCGGGGGTATCCAGGATCGTCTCGGTCAAATTCGACGAGCAAGAGGTGGTGGTGTGATTTAGGTTTAAGGTTTAAAGTTTAAAGTGTAAGGTAACAGTAGGTCGAGATTCAACCCTCGGCAAGAAAATCTATCGGGCATAAGTTGAAATTCTCATTAGAAAAATTAAAATCGGGACTGTCCAAAACCAAAGAGAGCTTATTTGGAAAAATCTCCAAAGCTGTCGGATTGCACAAGAAAATCGATCAGGAGCTTTTGGATGAATTGGAGGAGATTTTGATAAAGGCGGATGTAGGACCGGATACCACGGAAAAGATAATACATGGGATAAAAAGCGAGGCAAAAGAGAAAAAGATAGAAGAATCAGACAGAGTTGTGGAATTGCTTAAAGACCAAATAATCTGTTTATTAGGCAACAAAACAATTTCTAGCGAAGCTCTCGCCTCTCCTCACGTGATAATGATGGTCGGAGTTAACGGCACTGGAAAAACCACATCCATCGCCAAATTGGCTAAGAAATATTCAGATGAGGGGAAAAAAGTCTTGGTGGCTGCATGTGATACTTTCAGGGCAGCCGCCATGGAGCAACTCTCCATCTGGTCAAGCCGGGTGGGGGTGGAGATGATAAGAAGCATGCCCAAACAAGACCCAGCATCTGTGGCCTTCGATGCCATTAAATCCGCCTCTGCTAAAAAATTCGATGTGGTCATCGCCGATACGGCAGGAAGGCTTCACACCAAGATCAATCTGATGGAGGAGTTAAAAAAGATCAAACGGGTCATGGGCAAGGCGCAAGAAGGGGCGCCCCATGAGGTTCTTTTGGTGATCGATGCCACCACCGGGCAAAACGGCATCTCACAGGTGCAGCTGTTCGATGAGGCAGTCGGCATAACCGGCATCTTTTTGACCAAGCTGGATGGAACTGCCAAAGGCGGGATCATCATCGCCATAGCCAACGAATTAAAAGTGCCGGTGAAATATGTGGGCCTGGGAGAAAAACCGGATGATTTTCAACAGTTCGATCCGTCCCAATTCACCGAGGCATTGTTTACATGACCAAAGTATCTAAACATAAACATTTGGATTTAAGTCGTCCCGCCAAAGGTGGGATAGAGGTGTCTTCTGATGATTAAAGAAATAAGTGTAAAAACCTCCTCACGAGTGGAATTAATTGATATCACCCATCTGGTGGAAAAAGCTACCTCAGAAAGCAAAATCAAATCTGGTTTGTGCACAATTTACGTTCCCCATACCACCGCCGCAATCACCATCAATGAGAATGCTGATCCCAGCGTGAGAAGTGATATAATCGCAGAGTTAAATAAAGTCATCCCCTTTGACGACAACTATTCCCACCTGGAGGGCAATGCTGCCGCTCATATAAAAGCAAGCATCATTGGTCCTTCTGAAACCATTCTGGTGAATGGTGGGAGCTTAGTTCTGGGCACCTGGCAGGGAATTTATTTTTGCGAATTTGACGGTCCCCGCAATAGGAAAGTGATAATGAAAATTGTCGAAGGCTGATTGTTTACTTTTGTGGGACGCATAAATGACAAAGAAATTAACCCAGGACCTAATCAACACCATAGAAGAGTTGGGTGAGGAAATCAAAAATCATTGGATCGAGGACACCATTTCAACAGTCGAACAGCTGGAAAGTCCTATTGAGCAGTATTTTTGGGCACATTGGTTGGCTAAGATTAGTATCGAAGGCGAGTGTGGGATCGATCTCCGTCCTCAACATCCAATTTACGATGAAAAAGATAAGAGGAAACCTATTAAGAAACAAAAAGTCATCTACCTGATCGATTTTGCCTTATTTGACGAGGATATAGATTTCTTATATTTTCTTCACATCAATGGAATAGAAGCCCCGGGTGTCGGAGTGGAAATTCATAGCCATGATTGGCATGAGAAAACGAAAAAACAGGCTGAGTATGATAAAAGGAGGGACAGGTATTTAACACAACACGGCTGGACTATCCTGTATTTCACTGCCAGCGAAGTTTATAAAGATCCTTGGCGATGCATAGAAGAAGTGATAGATTTTTACCACAAAACAATGCGTCAATACAAAGAGATGTATATGAAACATCAAGCGGAAATACAAGAGGAACCCATGCGGAAACATAAAACGTGAAACCTCCCTCGTTGGTAAAGGACACCCTATCCGTTACCATGAGGCGTCACGGAGGAGGCGTCTGTGACGAACAAGAAGATTTTCAGAGCTTAAAAAATTTTCCAAATAGCCGATATAAAGATGGGGCAGGAAATCTTCTAACTATCCTACCGAGGATAGCAAGTTGAAAGCGGAAGGTAGCTCCACCTTCTGGCTCAACCCGCTATCCTCATTTTTTATTCGTTGGGTAGGTCGGGCTGTCGCAGATGCTTATGCTCGTCCCGGAAAATGCGAGGCGCACATTCATACGAACTGCCCGACAAAACTGGGTGTGTCGGGTGGCTCCCTGCGGTCGCAAACCGACCTGCAAATCTTCTTACGATCTTTAAACCTAGTCCTGCAACAAATCCATAAGAGACGTAGCGGAAAGCTTTAGCTTTCCATCGTGGAGACCTGAAGGTCTCCCCTACATTCAGAGGTGTCAGATCTCTGAAAATTGTAATGA
>Ga0209636_10008437_pt1 | contig 10487 bp, 4 predicted proteins | sample DeeMarSWOR152_54_FD_187464 | JGI IMG/M metagenome (GOLD analysis project Ga0209636, IMG submission 187464) | Marine sediment microbial communities from White Oak River estuary, North Carolina - WOR-1-52-54 (SPAdes) (version 2) | ecosystem: Environmental > Aquatic > Marine > Intertidal zone >... | reverse complement strand
TTCGGGTTAATGTTGACTTTTATTCTTATTATTATACAACTAATATAAAAATAATATATTAAATATCCAAAAGGTTTTTTGTTTTTTTTAATAATCGCTCAATTTAGGATTGATTCTACAGGCAAATGGTCTCTTAGAGATTATAATGAGATCAAAGATATTTTAAAATTTTCAAAGATCAATTTCGAAATCCCCCTTGAAAAAGTTTATAAGCTTGTTGATTTTGAGCTAGAAGAAAATGAACCCGCATAGCGCAGGGAGCATGGCACATAGCGTCTTTTTCGCTATGCCCTTTGCGCCATACGCTATACGATTACTCATATCTCAACGATTCCACTGGATTCGCCAGCGCTGCTCGAATCGCCTGCCAGCTTACGGTTAGTAATGCAATTATTAATGCAATACCACCTGCCAGTACAAATATCCACCAGCCGATATTGATCCTATAGGCAAAATTTTGTAGCCATTTGTTCATGGCAAAATATGCCACTGGCCAGGCGATGATATTGGCGATGAGTACCCATTGGGTGAACTCTTTCGTCAACAAAGAGACAAGTCCTGATAGGGATGCACCGAGGACTTTGCGAATACCGATTTCTTTTGTACGTTGTTCTACTGTAAATGCAGCCAGACCAAAGATCCCCATGCAGGCAATTAAAATGGCAAGCAGTGAAAAATAACTGAAGAGATGCATCAGTTTTTCTTCAGCACCATATAACCGAGCAAATGCTTCATCTATGAAAAAGTATTCAAACGGACGGTGGAACGAAAAATCTTGCCATTGCTTCTGAATCCATTGTAGGGTATTGGCGATGCCATCTGTCTTTAACCTCAGTGACAAATATCGGCATTTGTCACTTATGGGATAGATGATGATCGGCTTAATTTGATGATGGAATGATTGGAAATGAAAATCCTCAACAACTCCAATAACCGAGCCTTTAGCCCCTTCATCTGGTCCGGCAATTCTAAATCTCTTTCCAAATGGATTTTTCCAATTCACCCTGCCAAGGGCAGCTTCATTGATAATATAGGCTTCATGGAAATCTGTAATCCTTGCTGGATCAAAGTTCCTACCCGATTTGATGTTGAGCCCATAAGTCTTTATGAAATCGTAATCACCTGCAATGGCGGTAATAGTATTGTCGTTGGGATCCTCCTGGCCTTCCCATTGAAATGAACAAATCCCTATTCTTCTGGTTGGCACGGATGACGAAACAGTGGCTGAGATGATGTTTGTGTATTTCAGCATTTCTTGTTTGATTGTCTTTGCTCTCAGGACTTCGATTGTTTCAGGGAATGAAATGACAACTATTTGTTCTGGATTGAAGCCCAATTTCTTATTTTTCATGAAACGGAGCTGCGAAGCTGTGATTAGGGTAACAATAATCAGGATGATGGAGATAATGAATTGAAAAACGACCAGAAATCGACGGACATTTTGATTCAAACCTGATGATTTTGCTTTCGGTCTGAATAATGTCAATGGATTCAGCGAGGAGAAGAAGAATGCTGGATACCCTCCAGCAAATATTACCACAAGAAATATCAAACCGACTGTACCAGGGAAAAATATCGCGTATCCAAGATCGCTGAGTGAGATCTGCCTGTCAACCATGCCATTAAATACAGGCAGGATGATTTCAACCAAAGTAACAGCCAGTATCAGGGAAAGACAAATGAAAAACAAGGATTCTCCTAAAAACTGAACCTGGATTTGTTTTCGGGTGCTGCCTATTACTTTTCGGACACCAACTTCTTTGGCTCGCCGGACATAACGTGCCGTTGAAAGGTTGATGTGATTGATGCATGCAATTAACAAAATGAGCATTCCGATAATCATGAAGATGAGAACCTGGGTTGCATCGCCCGGAACTGTGAAATCGTATATTTCTTTTGTGTGCAGATGAATATCGTCTAACGCTTCCAGCTCGATTTTGGGTTTGATGAAATTGAACCAACCTTCTCCCATGAAGGATTCAACGAATTCAGGCAATTGCTGGCGAAGGGCTTCTGGACTGAAATGGGTTGAAAATAATAAATATGTATATGCAATTTGATCGATGATTTCTCCTGTATGGTCAAAATCTTCGACAAACTCAATAGCCTTGAATGAGGCCAAAAAATCCAATTGGATATGGGAATTTTGAGGCAAATTATTCATAATTCCAGTTACTGTAAAAAGATGCTGATTATCGTAGCTCAAAGTTTTTCCTATTGGATCCTCATTACCGAAATATTTTGTGGCTGTTTTTTCGGTAATAACAATCGAATGAGGATCTTTCAGGACACTTTCAGGATTCCCTTTCGCAAGCGGAAAATCAAAAATGGAGAAAATAGACGCATCCGCAAGATGGAAACGTTCCTCATAAAATGATTTTCCACCGGCTGAGATGAAATTCCGTCCCTTACTTGTTATCCGAACCATATTTTCGATACCTGGAAATGTCCTCAAGAGTTCAGGTCCCATTCCAGGCGGCGTCAGGGAGCCGCTGAAAAGCATGCCTCCCATCTGTCCCGAATAGGTCATACGGTAGATTCGATCGTGATTTTTGTGGAATCGGTCATAACTCCATTCATGATGGACGTACAGGAACATTAGTATGAAGCATGCCATTCCAATAGCAAGTCCCGTGATGTTAATAAAAGAATAACCTTTTTGTCGTTTTAGATTTCTAAAAGCGATTGTTAGGTAGTTTTTGAACATTTTTTTCTCCTTCTTGTGAAACGTCAAACGTGAGACGCGAAACAGATTTCGGGTGAATACTTCTGCCGTTTCACGTTTGACGTCTCACGTTTTTATTCATATCTCAATGCTTCGACAGGATTCGCCATCGCTGCCCGAATCGCCTGCCAGCTTACAGTTAGTAATGCAATAATTAATGCAATACCACCTGCCAGTACAAACATCCACAAGCTGATATCAATCCGATAAGCAAAATTCTGTAGCCATCGGTTCATAGTGAAATAAGCAGCAGGCCAGGCGATAAAGTTGGCGAGTATCACCCATTTGATAAAATCTTTTGTAAGCATTGTCAAAATATTTGGTACGGTTGCTCCAACAACTTTACGAATTCCGATTTCTTTGGTGCGCCGCGATGTAGTATATGAAGTTAAGCCGAAAAGACCTAAACAGCTCACACCAATTGCAAGAAAAGCAAATAGCGCAAATACTTTACCGAATTGTTGGTCTGCTTTGTACTGGGTGTTAAAAATTTCATCCAGAAAAAAATAATCAAAAGGTTGGGCCGTGAAAACTTCTTCCCATGTATTTTTGATTTGCGCCATTGTTTGCTTAATATTCCGAGTATCAATTTTCAGCGAAAAGTATCGACCACCATTTGTAAAATTAAAAATAACTGGCTGAATATTACTCTTTAATGATTCATGATGATAATTCTTGATGATGCCAATCGTTCTCCTGATTTGTCCACCCAGCCCACCGAATAGTATCTGTTGATTCAATGCATTTTCTGGTTCTCCAAGTCCAAATACTTTTACAGCCTCTTCATTCAAGATGATGTTTTCATTATCCGTACTAAAGTCCTTAGAGAAATTTCTACCCGCTAAAAATTGAACCTGATATAGCTTGAAGTATTCTTCATCAACATCGATAAAAAAACATTGGGTGCCGTCTTCAGGTTGACTGTGCAGAGGTCTAATACCACTGGACGCATTGGAGTAATCTTTACCAGGGACTGTTGATGAAGTTGCTATATTTTTTATGGTTATTAGTGACAGCAGGGCATTTTTAAATCTGGACTTATAAGAATCAAACCCATTGATTTGAGGAGCTTTTATGACTAATGTTTGATCTATGTTCATTCCCAGATCAGTATTGAGCATAAAAGCCAACTGACGATAAACAATGAGAGAGGTCGCTATAATGATGATAGAAACAGTAAACTGAAAAACCACCAGCCCTTTTCTTAAATTGAGTCCTTTTGAATGCCTATATAATTTTTCTTTCAGTACACTAATAGGATTGAATGAGGAGAGAACAAAAGCTGGATAAAAACCAGAAGTAAATGCACCTATCAAAATAACAGACGCCATCACTGTCCAAGAATCTTTTAACAAGCTTAAAGTTAGAGGTTTACCAGTTAATTCATTAAAGTAGGGTGATGCAAATTCAGCAAGCATTATTGCGAGAATAAATGCTATAATATTCAACATCAAAGACTCAGCAATGAATTGTTTAACCAGTTGTGTTCGATGAGAACCAAGCACTTTTCTAACACCAACCTCTTTAGCTCGCATTACTGAACGGCTTGTCGAAAGATTGATATAATTGATCCAGGCGAGTATTATGATAAATACTGCAATGATTATCAAAAAGTGAACAGATTTGGTATCTCCGTTTACCTCTGGCTCAAATCGAAGTTTTGAATGTAGGTGTATATGTTGTAACGGTTGTAAGATATACGCTCGTTTATAATCTTTGTTATAATTTTTATATTTCTCGATTAATTCTGGAAATTTTTTTTCTAATGATCCAGGATTGGTATTTTTTGCTAGTAAAATATAGGTGTTAAAGGCATTCCAACCCCAATAATACTCAGCATCGGTATGCCGACTGATGAGTGTCTTATAGGAAATTAAAAACTCAAATTTTATATGAGAATTTTCTGGTATATCTTTAAAAATCCCTGTGACCGTACAGTCTTGAGATCCATATCCATTGGTAATGGTGATAATTTTATTTAATGGATCTACATTTCCGAAATACTTACGAGCGGACGATTCCGATATGATAACTGTAAATGGTTCCTCAAGAGCCAATTCTGCTGATCCTTTGAGCATGGGAAATGAAAACATTCTCAGGAATGAAGCTTCGGCATAGTAAATCTTTTCCTGATTATGTGTAATCACTCTGTCCTGTCCTGCAATATAGGTTGCTGTATTATTCATGTATCGCGTTCCGTGTAGCCTGGCGAATTCCAGGACTTCAGGAAATTCTTGCTTAAGAGTTGGTCCCAGCGCTGGTGGACAACCAGCACTTTTATCGTGTTTGTCTGCATAAATACGATCATTTCTAACACGATAGATGTTATCTGCATTTTCGTGAAAACTATCATAACTTAATTCAAATGCGACGTATTGGATTATTAATAAAAAAACGGCCATTCCAACGGCAAGTCCAACAATATTGATTAAAGAGAAAGTTTTATTTTTTGTTAAATTTCGAAACGCAATTTTAAAATAGCTTCTAAACATGATTTCTCCTTCTCGTGAAACTTTAAACGTAAGACGTGAAATGAATATTGAATGATTGGAACATCTACCGTTTTACGTTTGCTGTCTCATGTTTTTATTCATATCTCAAACTCTCTATCCACCAAAGGACGGATTTCATTACTACTCATATCTTAAAGACTCAACTGGATTTGCCAGCGCTGCTCTAATCGACTGAAAACTCACCATCACTAATGCAATCACCAATGCCAGCATTCCAGCCAAAATAAACATCCACTAACTTATTACAATACGATAGGCAAAATTTTGCAACCATTTGTTCATAAAATAATAAGCGATGGGCCAGGCGATAACATTCGCAATGAGTACACTCTTGGTGAATTCATTAGAAAGTAAAAAAATGATTTTGACTACCGACGCACCCATTACTTTGCGAATGCCTATCTCCTTTGTACGCTGTTCAGCGAGGAACGACGCGAGTCCAAATAATCCAATACATGAGATAAAAAGACCCAGGAAAGTGAAGATACTGAAAATCCGGCCAAGCTGTTCCTCAGCTTGATATTGCATATTAAATTCAGTGTCGAGGAAGAAATATTCCATTGGATCATCAGGAAACATCAAACGAAATTTTTTTTCCAAGAATGACAATGTTTCCGAAAGATTATCGATATTCACAGAAAGAGTTATGTATTGAAATTGTTCGGGCCAGATCAACAACCCAAGCGGCTCAATGGCATTCTGAAGGCCTTTAAAGTGAAAATCTTTGATGACTCCAATAACTGGTGTTCCATGATCCCAAAGTTTTTTACTCAATACTTCTTCCGCAGAATTCCAGCCGAATGATTGAACTGCAACCTTATTTAAAATGAAACCTTTACCTGGACTATCGAAACCCATCTCTTTTCGGAAAGGCCTACCGGCGATGACATCTAAACCGTATTCCTGAATAAAATCACAATCGACCGGGAGTATATTTATAGGCCGGCTATTATTTATCTTTTCCCCATATGGCCAAGTCTGCCATATGAACATACCTTGTCCTGGGAAGCTCCCCGAGGCTGTAGCACCCGTAATAGATGAATGTCTTAAAAACTCTCCCTTAACAATTTCATAATTATCTTTAAAATATTCTCCTCTCGGAATTTTCATGATAAGTTTCTGTTTTCTATCGAAGCCAAGATATCTAGATTTCATATATTCAAGCTGTCGATAGACTATTATTGTACCAATTATTAGGAAAACAGAAATAGCAAACTGGCCGACAACAAGTACTTTTCGTATTGAAATACTTCTGGGATTAGTGGGAAGGTTGCCTTTAAGAACCGAAATCGGTTTAAGAGCCGAAAGGTAAAAAGCAGGATAAACTCCCGCGGCTATAATAATAAACAGAATCAATCCGATTGTGGCATAGAGAATATTAGGTTGAACAAGGATCATGAATGTAAATTGTGTATTGGCAAGTCCATTAAAATATGGCATAAACAGATCGGCAGATAAGAAGGCAGCCAAGAGTGCAATAATAAACATTAAAAACGATTCAATTATATACTGCCATACAAGTTGACCTCGCTTAGCGCCTATCACCTTGCGCATTCCAACTTCCAACGAACGATTTGCCGAACGAGCAGTAGATAGATTTATAAAATTAACGTACGCGATTAATAAAATTAACACACCTACCATCGAAAATATATAGAGATAAAACGGATTGCCCGGAGGCTCAATTTCCCATCTCAAATGAGACTTGAGGTGGATATCCTTGAGTGGCTGAAAAATATTTGTGCTCGTAACACTTCTCTCCACCAATTCCTCCCCAATATAATGATGAGCAAGGTGGCTGATACTCTTTTCAAATTCATCTGCGATAATCCCATGTACGAGTTTTATATAAGTATAGCAATAATATAGAGGTGACCAACGATGACTTGATATACTTTCCTCAATTGTTTTGAAAGACATGATAATATGAAATTTTAGGTGGGTATTCTGAGGGAAATTTTCCAAAATGGCAGTAATCTCAAAATCGGTAGTATCAACTCTTATAATTTTCCCAATCGGATCTTCAGTGTCAAAATACTTATCGGCCATATGTTTTGTAAGAACAGCGGTGCAGGGACGACTCAGTGCAATAGTCGGATCGCCCTTTAAGAAAGGAATCGTAAAAACATCAAAAATTTCTGCATCAGCATAACAGACTTTATCTTCGAAGAACACCCTGTCCCTGTATTTAACGGAACTGTGTTGTTGTGTATTGATCCTTACTGCATATTCTACCTGAGGAAAATTCTCTCTTAGAGCCGGCACTAATTCAGCGGAATTTGAAGCTTGAACATCATTACGTTCACCCGATCTCCAGGAATGGGCTACCCTGTAAATCCGGTCAGCATCTTTATGATATGTATCATAACTTAATTCAGATTGCAGATATAGAAGGATAAAAATGCAGCAGACAAATCCTGTCGTAAGGCCGAAAATATTAATTAACGAACAACCTTTATGTTTTTTTATATTTCTCAAAGCTATTTTCAAATAATTTTTAAACATGATTTTTTTCTCCTTTTAGTGAAACCTCAAACCTGAAAAGTGGAATGAATTTTGGATGATCAGAATGTTTGCTGTTTCACCTTTGATGCCTCACATTATTATTCATACCTCAAACTATCCACAGGATTGGCCCGAGCTGCTTTGATGGTCTGGTAACTGACAGTTAATAATGCAATAGACAAAGCAAGTACTCCGGAGAAGATCAGTATCCCGATTCCAATATTTGTACGGTAGGCGAAGTTCTGAAGCCAGCGATGCATTGCAAAATAGGCAATCGGCCAAGCGAAGATGTTGGCAGTCACTACAAGGATCAGAAATTCTTTTGACAGCATCAGGGTGATCTTAAGAATGGAAGCTCCGACTACCTTCCTTATCCCTATCTCTTTGGTTCGTCTCTGTGCCATGTAAGCGGCCAGACCAAAGAGACCAAGGCATGAGATAAATATAGCAATGAAGGTAAAGTACTGGAATATTTTAAATGTCCGATTATCGCTGTCATAAAGGCTGTCTAACTGTTCTTCAAGGAAATGATATTCGAAGGGATATTGTGGATTGAATCGTTGATAGACATCTTCAATGGTATTCAACGTACGGGCAATGTTTTCCGATCTAATTTTAACACACACATACCGGTCCCAGTTGGGATCGATTCTCAACACCAGCGGTTCAACCTCACTATGCAGAGATTTATAATGATAATCCTTGACAACACCGATAATAGTCCCTTTTGTCCCCCAAAAATTGAACCATTTTCCAACAGGGCTCTTTAAATCCATCGTTTTTATGGCAGCTTCATTTAATATATATGCCGCACCTGCTCCATCTGTGCTAAATTCCTTAGAGAAATCCCTTCCATCTAATAATTCGATGTCAAATGTTTCAAGATAGTCATGATCGACAGAAAATTGATAAAGTTCGAATTTATTAGCACCTGGATTCATACCTTCCCATTCAAAACTTCTCATTGTGGAATGGTGTGTTTGGGTCGGGACATCTGAGGACGTCGTAACAGACAATACGTTGGGATTTTTAAGAAGTTCTTCTTTGAATGCATCGTATTTATCACCGATTTCGCCCCTTTGTGTAAAGTAGATGATATGATCCTTCACATACCCCAGGTTTTTATTATTTATGTAGATGAACTGTTTATTGACGACCAGGGTGCCGATGATCAGAGCGATGGAACAGGTAAATTGAAGGACCACCAGGGCATTCCGAAAGGCAGCTTTTTTCGCTTTGCCCGCACCGAAGATAACGTCCCCTTTGATGATATTGACTGGTTGAAACGATGATTGAATTACCGCAGGATATATACCCGCCACGATTCCTGTGAGTATTACTACTAGAAGCATATATAGCCCCTGCACGCCATGGTCGAAAGGATTCAGGGTCAGCGCTTTTCCCGTCAAATTGTTGAAAAGCGGCAACAGCAGGTAGATGAGAGAAAGTGCAAAGATAAATGAAATCATGGCCAGAAAAACTGATTCACCGAAAAACTGTGCGATTATATCCTTTCTACCGGCGCCTACAACTTTTCGTAGTCCTGCTTCTCGAGCACGGGTAGAAGCCATGGCGATTGTCAGGTTTATGAAATTAATACAGGCGATGAACAGAATAACAAGAGCTATAATGGAGAAACCGTAGATATAGACAGATGTATCTTTGCTGGCGCCGTAAAGATCATAATTATAGTCTGAACGAAGGTGCATATCAGTTAAAGCCTGAAGTCTGAGTCTGGTAACAGTTTCAGGAAATCGCTCGAGAAGATAAGGATAAATCTTTTCTTCAAGATCTTTGACAGGAACATTTTCTTCAAGAAGGATAAAGGTATGAAAATCATTGATACCCCAGTTCCCATTCCAGGAGGTGTTTCTCAATCTCCATTCGAAAGGAAGAAGGAAATCAAATCGGATGTGTGAATTACGGGGGATTTTTATAATACCGGTAACCACCAAATCAAATCTGTAGTTGCTGTTCAATGTTTTTCCCATGGGATTTTCATTGCCGAAATATTTTTCCGCTATTTCTTCTGTGATAACAACGGTATTGGATTCGGTAAGCGCGGTGGCCGGATCGCCCTTTACGAGCGGAAAAGAAAAAATGTCCAGGAATGAAGGATCTGCTACACAGACGCCATTTTCATAAAAACTTCGATCGCCTGTCTCAGATTTGTATGTAATCAGCTTCCTGGAAAGATTGTAAAACCGTGTGTACTTTTTTATTTCTGGATAATCTTCTACAAGGGCTGCTCCTAAAGGCCAGGGTGTAACTGCGCTCTCGTAGATATTACCATTTGATTGTATTACGTCCTTAACTACCCTGTAGATTCGATCCGCATTTTTATGAAATCGGTCGAAACTCAATTCATCCCGGACCCAGAGAAAAATAAGAATGCAAACAGCCATCCCGATAGCCAAGCCCGAGATATTAATCAATGAATACTCTTTATACTTCCAAAGATTTCTTAAAGCAATTTTCAGATAATTTTTAATCATCACGAACCTCCATACGAATCTTGCATAAAGATTTTTGGGGATAGACCACATCACCTGTCTCCAGTACCAGAAATTGGCCTTGCGCTTGCCGTAAGTTTCATTCTTATAGAAATATAAATCCTGTAGAGTGTCAATAATGTTGAACTCATCTTCATAGTGCGTGAATCCTTCGAGCAACTTTGTTGCCAGCGATGGAGGAGATTTCGATGACTTTTTCATTTTATTTAGCCACCTCTGTACAATACTTCG
>Ga0209636_10008436_pt1 | contig 10488 bp, 10 predicted proteins | sample DeeMarSWOR152_54_FD_187464 | JGI IMG/M metagenome (GOLD analysis project Ga0209636, IMG submission 187464) | Marine sediment microbial communities from White Oak River estuary, North Carolina - WOR-1-52-54 (SPAdes) (version 2) | ecosystem: Environmental > Aquatic > Marine > Intertidal zone >... | reverse complement strand
TTTAAGGGTATCGGCTATGTGTGATTCGAATGTATCTGCTTTATTAAGCACTGAGGCAATACCCCCCTGGGCCTTGGCAGTGTTACTATTTTTCACGGTATCTTTGCAAACGATGATGACGTTGCAGTGCCCGGCTGCTTCGATAGCGGCACGAAAGCCTGCGATGCCGCCTCCTATCACCAGACAATCTGTAAAAAGCTGGTGCGTAGAGATAGAGTCAATATTTACCAGATAGCGTCTGGGCTCGGTAAACACACCATTTTGCGTTTGGGTTTTCTGTTTAAATCCCGGCTGAGCAGTCATGAATTTTTACCTAAGTATATATTGTTTTGAGCCGTCATTAAGGTTTGACGGCCTTGGAAATACTTGGAACTTTGGCTTTCCTTTGAAGCAAAACAATTTCACCGGGGAATAATCTAACATCATCGGCGTATTTAATTACGAAGCCCTGGAGCTCTTTTGTCGTTGCTGTCAGAAGAAGCCTGTCCTCAATTGAGGTATGTTTGATGGCATTTGGGTCTTCTTTGAGCAATTCCTTGATCTTTTCATCATCGTCTGTTAATCGCATTTTTAACTGAGGTTCGATGGCTTCTATCTTTATAAATGTATGAACAGGTATTAAGAAGAAAGAGTTATATAGCCACTTAACATTGTTTGGGTCCTCTGGCTCCCACGGGAGCTCACTGGGGTAAACATCCAAAAAGAACCTGTTCTGCAACTTTACCAAATGAACAATAAAAGAGCCTTTTTTATCATCCTTGTCAGAAAAAACCAGTTTGTACGCATTATTCGGTTCTTCCAAGCGCTCGAATTCCCAGGTAACTTCAGGGCTATTGGGGTCATCCACCCAAGTGCCGAGCAGTTTTTGATCGAATACAACATTTTCTTCGGTATAAAGCGAATTCAATGACAAAACAGGCAGACAGCCACCTAAAAGAACCGCCAGCAGGTAAGAAAGTGTCTTTTTTGCCGGCCCGTTGGAAACGAATCTTTTGATACTCATTTTTCGGCCTCCTTTTGAAATTCACCATTTACTATACGAATATCGATTATTTTCGATTATCAATTATCAATTGTCAATTGCAAAGAAAGCACAAAACCGATAGATTGCAGAGTTTAGGATTTGAATCCGTAATGAGAAAAGTTTGATAAAGAGGCAAGTATGTTAGATTTGAGCCCGGTTGGTTGGGTTGTTGTTGCTCTTTGTGCGGTTATGGTGGGAATTACGAAGATTGGAATTCCGGGCCTTGGGATTTTAGTGGTGCCTTTGATGGCGGGCGTTTTGCCGGCCCGCAGCTCGGTTGGGGTGCTGCTTGGTATCTTGATATTAGGTGATTTGTTTGCAGCGGGCTATCATCGGCGTAATGCGAAGTGGATTCATGTGCTGCGTTTGCTTCCAGCCGCTTTTGCAGGTATCGCAGCCGGGTACTTCGGATTGAAGGTGGTTAATGACCAGCAGCTTAAGCCGATTATTGGTGGGATAGTTCTGGTGATGTTGGGCATCAATTACTGGCATACAAGGACTAAAGGCAAAGATGCACCGGTTCGGACCCAATGGTGGTTTGCGGTCGGACTTGGTTTCATGGCGGGAGTTACGACTATGATGGCCAACGCAGCCGGGCCGATAATGATTATTTATTTGTTGGCTATGCGGCTGCCCAAAATCGAATTTGTGGGGACCGGAGCGTGGTTTTTTTTCGTTGTTAACTGGCTTAAGGTGCCGTTCAGTGCAAATCTGGACTTGATGACAGCGGCGTCTGTGAAACTTGATTTGATGATGCTGCCGTTTATTGCGGCTGGGGCGGTGATAGGGATATTTTTTCTAAAACGAATCCCGCAAAAAGCGTTTACCGCTGTTGTACAGATTTTAGCAGCCGCCGCGGCCATCAAGCTTTTATTTTAATTGGAGAACTATCGTAGCAAGCCTGCAAAATTGTTTTGCAAAATCGCTCTCAAGAGGCGATTATTAAAGCTATGCATGGACGGGAGAATAAAGACAAATTTGGTGCCGCTCGGGAACAAATGCTCAGGTTTGACCTGAAGGGTCGCGATATAACTAATCCTGACGTCCTGAAGGTAATGGCCGAGGTTCCGCGGGAGGAATTTATACCAGAGTCATATTCTTCGCAGGCCTATGCCGACGGCCCGCTGCCTATCGGGATGGGCCAGACTATTTCTCAGCCATATATTGTCGCTCTGATGACCCAGGAGCTGCGGCTTTATCCGGACTGCGAGGTTTTGGAGATTGGAACGGGCAGCGGATACCAGACTGCAGTTCTCAGTAAGCTGGTGAAAAAAGTCTATACTGTAGAAAGATTCGCACAGTTGTCTGAGTCTGCCCAGGTGGTTCTGGGTAGGCTGGGCGTCAGTAATGTTGAGTTCTATGTTGGTGACGGCAGTTGCGGCTGGCCGGCGGGCCAACTGCCGCCGTCGGGATGTTTTGACAGAATTATGATTACCGCTGCGGTGCCGGAGATACCAGAGCCTCTGGTTGAGCAGCTTGCCGACGGCGGCTTTTTGGTCGGGCCGGTCGGCTATGGAGGAGTGCAGAGGTTAGTTGCCTGCGAAAAAAGGGCGAGCAAACTTATCGAAAGAGTAATCTGCGATGTTCGGTTTGTTAAGCTGCTCGGCGAATACGGCTTCGAGCAATAGTACAAAAAAACTGTAATGACTGAGGTAAGCGAAAAATCACAAAACAAGCTCGACTTGTCGATGCCGGTTCAATTTCTCAAGGGCGTCGGGCCGGCCAGAGCCGAAACTTTTGCGCACCTGGGAGTGCATACCGTAGGCGATTTACTCGAATATTTTCCGCGGGACTGGAACTTTTTACCGGAGTCTATAAAGATATCTCAAATGCGGCTAAACCGGACGGTTACAATTATCGGAATGATTGAGTCAACAGACTATCAAAACTATCACAGGCAGCCAATATTTGAAGCCATAATCAGTGACGACACAGGCGTGTGCAGGATTGTATGGTTTCATGGTGGTTATCTTCGCAATCAGTTAGAGCCCGGCCAAATAATAATGGCATCGGGTAAGGTTACTCTATACAAACATCAGTTGCAACTAACCAATCCGAAGTTTGTGGCACTCGATGAAGAACATCCCCGGTCGGCTGAATATTTTAGCGGCGGAGTATATCCGACCTGTAAAGGACTGACCAGCAGAGAAATCAAAAAGATAATCGGACGTGTGCGGGAGGCAACTGATAAGCTGGTGCCGGAGTTTTATGGCAAAAGTTTTCTAAAGAAAGCAAACCTTATCAGCAGAAAGGACGCATTTCGGTGGATACATTTGCCGCCGGATGAGAAGAAACTGGCACAGGCAAAACGCAGATTAAAGTACGACGAGCTGTTTTTAATGCAGTTAGGATTGGCGCTTCGACGGTACAAGGTGCAGCATTTTTCAACGGCGAGGCCGTGCATTTGCACCGACGAAATCGACAGCCGAATCAGAAAGCGTTTTCCGTTTTTGCTCACCGAGGACCAAGACGGTGCAATCGCTGAAATCGTTGCAGATATGAGCAGACATAGGCCGATGAATCGGCTGTTACAGGGTGATGTGGGTTCGGGCAAAACGGTGGTGGCGCTTTATGCCGCTTTGCTGGCGGTCGCAAACAGGACGCAAGTGGCTATTATGGCGCCTACGGAAATTTTGGCCGGCCAGCATTTTTTGAGTATTGAAAGGTATTTGAAAAACAGCAAGGTAAAAAGAGTTTTATTAACGGGGGGACTGACCGGACGGAAAAGGACGGAGCTTTTGGACCGGATAAGAAATGGCGAAATCGATATTGTTGTGGGGACGGTGGCATTGCTGCAGGCCGATATTGAATTTAAAGAATTAGGGCTGGTCATAATTGATGAGCAGCACAAATTCGGAGTCGAACAAAGGGCGGAACTGCGAAAACAAACCACTCCGCACTGCCTTGTTATGACGGCTACACCCATTCCACGAACGCTGGCGATGACCGCGTTCGGAGATCTGGACATTTCCGTTATCAAGCACTCGCCGCCGGGCAGAGGCACCGTTATCACCCGCTGGGTTGACCGGCACAACCGGCGGAAAGCATACGAATTTATACGGGAGCGTTTGAAGGCAAGGAGACAAGCGTATTTTGTGTACCCGCGGATAACCGCGGTCGAGCAGGACGGTGACGTCAGGGCTGCTACCGATGAGTGGAAGTATCTCTCCACGGAAGTATTCCCGGAATTTACCGTTGAGCTTCTGCACGGGCAGATGCCCTCGGACAAAAAGCAGGAAGTTATGTCGGAGTTTCGCAGAGGTAAAATTGATGTGCTGGTTTCAACGATTGTAGTTGAGGTCGGAGTGGATGTGCCGAACGCGACAATAATGGTTATCGAAGGAGCGGATAGATTTGGATTGGCACAGCTGCATCAGTTGAGAGGGCGTATCGGAAGAGGAGAAGCTAAGTCATATTGTTTTTTATTCGCTGAGACCGACAACCAAACAGCTAAAAGCAGACTCGAAGTAATGACCAGAAGCAATGATGGTTTTGAGATAGCTGAGCATGATTTGCGGCTGCGTGGGCCGGGGGAGATGTTCAGCACCCGACAGCACGGACTGCCGGATTTGAAAATCGCAAATATCGTAGATGACTTCGACTTGCTGGTTATGGCCAGAAAGAACGCATTCGAGATGGTCTCGCAAGATCCGACGCTAACAAAGACAGAGAATAGAAATATTCGACAGGCATTATTGGCTAAGTTCGGGGATGCGCTGGGTTTGGCGGATGTTGCTTAGTTATTACTTCGGTTTTTAAAACATTTAATGCGATAAAAGTTCATGATTTTACAATTAAAATTTGTTAGAATTTCGCCTGACTCGTTCCAGGTCCGATTTGACAGGCTGACAGTTCGAGACAGAAAAGGGCTTATTAGTATATCATAACAGAGATTAGTGCATGAAGTCGAACAACGGACTTGCTAATTTTTTAACGTCGGTATCACCGGTTCGATTAGCAACTTTCGGATATCTGTCTTACATTCTGCTGGGATGATTGATTTTGTGCCTGCCCTGGGCACACTGAGGCTCTCATATGAACAGCCTGGATAATCTATTTATTGCAGTTTCTGCTGTTTCCACGACGGGATTAACAACAGTGGATATTTCAGAACATTACCCGCTTTTGGGGCAGATCGTTATTCTTCTGCTGATCGAACTCGGTGGAATAGGATATATGACTTTCGGTTCTTTCGTTGTTTTATCACGCGGAAGAAGATTATCCGATCTCCGTGAAGGAATCTCCATGAACGTTTTTAGTTTGCCTAAAGGATTCAGGATTGACAAGTTTATTCGAAGTGTGGTCATCTTCACTGTTATTGTGGAATTAGCGGGAGCGGCGGCTCTGTTTACAATTTTTCGTTCGGCCGGCGTTAAGAACCCATTTTGGAACAGCGTCTTCCATAGCGTCTCGTCGTTCTGCACCGCCGGATTCAGCCTTTTCAAGAACAGCATGGAATCTTTCTCAGGCAACTTCTGGTTGAACATAGTCATCGGCCTGCTCAGTTTAACAGGGGCGGTAGGTTTCATCGTGCTGGTTGACGTATGGCGAAGAATTACGGGAAAAATTCACCATATTACACTCACAAGTAACATCATTTTAAGGATGTCCCTTTGTTTACTCGTCATAGGGACAGTCCTGTTTTTATTTACGGAGCCACTGATGCACACCAAGGCTCCAGAATCACGAATTATGGATTCCTTATTTCAATCGATGACCGCTATGACCACGGTGGGCTTTAACAGCCTGCCCATAGGTTCACTTGCCACTTCCTCACTGCTTATTCTGCTGTTTCTTATGATTATTGGAGCATCACCATCGGGTACGGGGGGCGGGATAAAATGTACCAGCTTCACGGCACTTGTCGGTATAATAAGAAGCACAATGAGAGGCGATACAAGAGTGCGTTTTCTTGGCAAAGCTATTCCGCAAAGGAGAGTACAAGCTGCGATGGCAAACATCGGATTTTACCTTTTCGTGCTTATCCTCGGAATTTACGCGCTTACACTAACAGAAAGTTCTGCATTTAGAGATATCTTCTTCGAAGCAGCATCGGCGCTGGGCACCGTCGGTTTAAGCACAGGAATTACCTCGACCCTCACAGAGCTTGGAAAATTAATAATTTGTGTTCTTATGTTTGTCGGGCGATTGGGACCCCTTACATTTGCGATAGCTTTATCGGCAAAACCCCTGCCGCCGGACGACACTGTTAATCCTGATATGGCTGTATAAGCCTTATTAAATTCTTGTATACCGGGAAATAAAAGACAATAATTCTGATTTATGCGGTTAGTATATAAAAACAACCGACTGGAGAGGGTTTTAATCGCCGTCAATGCTCTGGCGGCGGGGATGGTTGCGGCGACTTTTGTTATACTGTTCGGGGGTTTTAAGGAACCTTTGCTTCCTAATTTTGTTTCATATTCTTTGCAGGTCGTTTTGCTTTGTGTCTTTGTTGTGGAGAAAATAATCCGGCTGTCTAATGCGGTTTCAAAGAAGGATTTCTTTAGGGCGAACTGGTTTGAAATTCCGCTTTTGCTTATACTTGGCGTTGCTGCAATTGGAGCAGGACGTTGGTTTGCGCTTACGAAGGCTGAAGCTGTGGAGGTTCGGCATTTCGCGGTGGGTGTTTATCTGATTTTACAGGTAGTTACCAAACTGTGCCGAACCAGCGTGAACCTTGCGGCATCGGGCAAGAGCCCCACACAAACATTAATAGCAAGTTTTCTGGTTTTGATAATTTCCGGGGCGGGGTTGCTGATGCTGCCGAGAGCATCGACCGGCGAAAACCTGAAATTTGTTGACGCCTTGTTTACAGCAACCAGTGCGACTTGTGTTACAGGGCTTATCGTGAAGGATACAGGCCGGGACTTTAGTTTGATGGGACAGGTGGTAATTCTGACGCTGATTCAGCTTGGTGGTTTGGGGATAGTTATCTTTGGTGCGGTATTTGCGCTGCTATTGGGACAGGCATTGAGCCTGCGTGAATCGGCGGCAATGAAGGATTTACTAAGTGCCCGCACGCTTAGTCGAATAGGCAACATGATAGCTTTCATCTTCGTCGGAACGGTCTTTATCGAAGCTATTGGAGCGGTTAGTCTTTTCGGAATGTGGAACGATGTGCCTGGGCGCGTTAACGACATCCACCAGCAGTGGTTCTACAGTATCTTTCATTCAGTCAGCGCTTTTTGTAACGCGGGTTTTAGCATGTTCGGCAAGAGCTTTGTAGAGTACAACCGAAGCTGGCAGGTGTATCTGGTTGTATGTCCGCTGATAATATTGGGGGGACTCGGTTTCGGTGTGCTTTATGACCTTGTCAATATTGCGGCCGACAGGATCAAGAGATTCTTCAAGAAGCTGTTTCATAAACAGTACCGGATTTCGATGGAAACGCCGAAAAGGATTCGGCTGCAAAGCAAGATAGTGCTGAGCGTAAGTGCCGTCCTGATAGTTCTGGGTATGTTGGCTATACTCCTCTTTGAGCGCTATGTGAGCCAGGGAAATCCGGCCAAACACAATGATATTCTTGGTGCTTTGTTTCAATCTATTACGGCCAGGACGGCTGGGTTTAACACAGTCGATATCCCAAATCTGTCAGAATCGAGCAAGTTTGTTTTGATTTTGCTTATGTTTATCGGCGGCTCACCAGGCTCTACAGCAGGAGGGATCAAGACTGTAACATTAGCAGTGGTAATAATGACTGCTGTCGCGGCGCTGCGAAAGCGTCATGAAGTCGAGATGTTTAAGAGGTCGGTTCGGGTAGTTGTCGTCGGCAGAGCGGTAACTGTTACCTTGCTCTTCGCGGCAGTTTTATTCAGCGCTGCGTTAGCACTAAGTATTACGGAGAACTCAAACGGTTTTACTATGTCGGAGATTATGTTCGAGACGGCTTCTGCTCTGGGCACTGTGGGTTTGTCAACAGGCGTAACCGGCCCTTTGACAACGTTGACGGACGCGGGCAAATTGATTATTATTGCGGTGATGCTTATCGGCAGACTCGGGCCCTTGACATTGCTGGCAGCGCTGACGTTTAACATAAAACCGGCTCGATATAACTATCCGGATGAGGCGGTAATTGTCGGATAAATTGGTGAGTGGTGAGTAGGTGAGTGGTCAGTAATGAGTTGACTCACCAATTAACTCAAGAATGGGAGCTAATGCTATGAAGCGGTTTGCTGTAATAGGACTGGGACGGTTCGGCACGAAATTGGCCATTGCCCTTGCGATGAGCGGAGCGGAGGTTATCGCAATTGACAAAAACAGAGACGAGATAGAGCTGATCCGGGACCAGGTAAGTCACGCCGTCAGGCTCGACAGCACCGATGAAGAGGCGCTTAAAGCACAGGGCATAGATAAGGTTGACGTTGCTATCATCGGTATAGGACAAGGCACAGGAGGCGGTTTTGAGGCTGCGGTTCTTACGGTCGTGAACCTGCGGCAAATGGGAGTCAAACAAATATACGCAAGAGCAGAGGATTTGATTGCAGGCGAGGTTTTTTCCAAAGTAGGCGCTTCAGAGGTTATCTATCCTGAAATCGAATCGGCTCAACGATGGGCGTATAAGCTTATCGCACCGCAAATCGGGGAGAAAATAGATTTCACGCCCGGCTACAGCTTAGCCCGGATAAAGGCGCCAGCCAGCTTTGATGGCAAGACGGTCATGGATTTGCAGCTACGACAGAAATATAACGTGAACCTGGTTTTGATTAAGCGGGGTGAGCACGGCAAAAGCAAAAAGAGCGAGAAAAGCAAAATTATAAACGTTCCTATGCCCAATACCGTCATCTATCAGGACGATATTCTAATGGTGGCCGGCTCCGACGCAGACCTTGCAAAACTGCCACAAGAGTAAGGCTAAGGGGAATGAACGTCTATGAAAGAACTCTCTACAGAATTGCTCGATGAGATTACCAAACGCTTGGCTGAGTCAATACACCCGGAGAGAATTTATCTTTTCGGCTCACATGCTGCGGGCAATCCTGAGGACGACAGCGATGTCGATTTGCTGATAGTCGTTCCGGATACTAATCAATCATGTCACGACTTAGCCTTGAAAGGCAGGGCTAATATGAGAGACTTAATCATTCCAATGGACCTGATAGTGTGCACCCACTCGGAAATAGAGAAATGGGAAAACGTCAAGTGCACGCTTATCTACACAGTTATGCGAAAAGGGAAGCTTCTTTATGAGTCCGAAGGAAGAACTGGTCAAAGAGTGGCTTACACTGGCCGATGATGACCTAAGGCTGGCCGGTCAGACTATGAAGGACACTGAGCCAGTATATTGGGCGGCAGCTTTTCACTGCCAACAAGCTGCGGAAAAGTCGCTCAAAGCCTTTCTTGCATACAATGAGTATCACGTGGAAAAGACACACGACATAGAATTTCTTGTCAAGCTGTGCATGAAGATCTTACCGGAAATGGAGCAATTCATAGAAACCGGTGCCACCCTATCAGAATATGCCGTTGACCCCCGTTATCCAACAGCTAAATTTGAAATCACCAAGATAAAAGCTGAAAAGGCAATCGGAACCGCCCGAAGTATCTATGAATTCATATTAAACGCATTGCCTGACCTTTCTAAACCGCCACAGGAGTAAGAAAAAATCCAGAATTCCCAGATTTTGCTTGCACTATTATCGCAAATATGCGATATTATATATGCGTGAGCAAGGAGTTGGTTAAAACCGACAAAATTCCCAGGACGGAGATAAAAAGAGCGATTGAGTATAGAAATAGATTTATTCAGGATCCATCGCTACATGGCTATGAAATGAAAGATTAACTATGACTAAGAAAAATAAAACTACAACTGATGCCGTAAAAATACTGCACAAAATCTTTATTAAGGATGATCCAAAGCGGCTTGCTTCTCTGGAAGAGGAACGAGAGAAATTGAAGATCGCAGGCCAGATTTATGACCTTCGGACGCAAGCGGGTTTGAGTCAGGCACAGTTGGCTAAATTGGTCGGAACTACCCAATCTGTGATAAGTCGCTTGGAAGATGCAGATTATAGCGGCCACAGCTTTAACATGCTCCATCGCATCGCAAGTGCGCTACATTGCAGGGTTGAGGTTCGACTTGTTCCGGAAAAAGTATTATCCTCAGGTACATAGTATATTGACTGGCTCAGATGCAGACTTAGCTAAACTACCACAAGAGTAAACACGATAGGACGAACGCCCACACGCTACCTTGGCAAGAACAAACTTTTTGAGAATAACAAGAGTGCTTATCAGGTTTTTCGGTATTTTCTGAGCATATTGAGGAGGTTTTGCATATCTTCGGGTAAGGGGGCTTCGAATTTTACCATTTCGTCGGTTTTCGGATGCCTGAATTCGAGCATGTAGGCGTGCAGAGCAACCCGGTCTATAACGGGCTGCTGCACGGCGGGTTCGGCATCGGCCAACTGCCAGGGATAAACAACGCTGCCGCCGTACATATCATCGGCGACGATTGGGTG
>Ga0209636_10008433_pt1 | contig 10490 bp, 19 predicted proteins | sample DeeMarSWOR152_54_FD_187464 | JGI IMG/M metagenome (GOLD analysis project Ga0209636, IMG submission 187464) | Marine sediment microbial communities from White Oak River estuary, North Carolina - WOR-1-52-54 (SPAdes) (version 2) | ecosystem: Environmental > Aquatic > Marine > Intertidal zone >... | reverse complement strand
GGCAGTTCTGTAGTGACCATTCTCAACAAGGATCTTTTCTACAATATCTTGGATATTTTCAACTGTAGGAATCTTATCCGCATATTTTTTCTCAACAATAGAAACTACCTTGTCTGACAATTGCTTTGTAAGCTCCTTGTCAGTCCCTCCAATAGCTTGCGCAGCCTTCCATATCGCATTAGTTATTTTCTCCTGCTCAAAAGGAACAATCCTACCATCTCTTTTTCTGATTCTTTTAATCATTAACATCACCCTAAAGATTTTTTAAAACCTTGTATGTTTTTAAAGTCCTTGTAATATGAAGCAAACCTAACAAAAGCTACTGTGTCGATCGCTTTCAGTTTTCCCATTACAAGATCACCGATTGTCCTGCTTTTTATTTCAGTCTCATGCATTTTCCTAAGCTCTGACTCAATCTCAGTTACAATCCTTTCTATAGTCCTTATACTCACAGGCCTTTTCTCACAAGCTTTCATGACGCCTCTTTTCAGCTTGTTTCTGTCAAAGTTCTCCTTCTTTCCATTGTTTTTTATTACAACCATATCTAGAAAAGCTCTTTCATAAGTTGTGAAGCGGTTCTTACACCTTAAGCACTCTCTTCTCCTTCTTATTGCTATATCACCATCGCTAGCCCTTTTATCTACAACTCTGGTTTTGGGGGACTTACAGTGAGGGCATAACATTAAAAAACCACAATATGTTGTGTTTATTTTAAATAAAAACACAATTTCAAGATTGGTAAATAAAATTCTCTTGGATTATTTAAACCGATTTCTGCATGACAAAATATATTCTATAGTATATTCTTAAGTTTCTTGAAACAATAATAACCTTATGCGCGCCTTTCTTGGAGTCAAGGTTCCTGATGAATTAAAACCGAGAATATCGCAGATACAGGATGCTCTTTATGATTTTGATGTAAAATTGGTTGAGGAGGAGAATCTACATTTCAATTTAAAGTGCTTCAAGGAGATAGAAAATAAGAAGGTTGAAAAAATAAAGGAAATTTTGGAGAAAGTTTCTACTCAGTTCGAGCCTTTTGAAATAAACATAAATGGGATAGGAGGCTTTCCCAGCAAAAGTTATGTCAGGGTGGCATGGCTCGGAGTAAAGGAAGGATTTCAGACATTCAAGGCGTTGGCAGAGACAATAGAGAACGCCCTGGAAAACATAGGAATAGAGAAAGAGGAGCAGTTCGTGCCGCATTTGACATTAGGTAGGATTAGATCAGGTAGGAACAAAAATGAGTTGCTCGTTTTTATGAGGAAATACGAAAACATAGATGTAGGTAAAATGATGGTTGACAAGATAACACTGTTCGAGTCGAAGCTGTCACCGAAAGGACCTGTTTACGAAGAAGTATTTAGTGTTAAACTTTGAAACCAAAACCAGTTACTATATTGATAAGTTTTCAAAGAATTCTTTTTGTTTTTGAAGACCCTTTGCGGTGTCATTACATGTCACTTTAAATCCCTCGACACGTGCTCTGTACATAGCATTGTCAATTTGCCTTTCCCATGCAGGATCTAAAGGAGTATTTCCTTTATATGGTATTCTTCCAGGCTGACTATAACCAGCTACTATTTTTTCTACTTCTTTTGCTGACAACATATAAGTTGACATATTATATTATTACTACTAAGTAGTATATAAATATATCACCACCAAAAGTAGTAACTCAAATTAAACTTTAAGGAACCCACTTTAAGATTATGGACATTCTGAAAATCTCGATTGTAGTAGCCATAGTGGGCCTAATATCACTATTCTTAATATCAAGGGTCTTTACAGAGGAGGTAAAGGAGATTTCGGAGCTGAAAATAGGTCAGATGGAAAGGATAAGGGGGATGGTGACCTCTGTCTATGTTAGCAGGGATAGCCACGTCTTCCTAAAGGTGGCTGACAATACAGGAGAAATCACTGTGGTTGCCTTTAAGAACTCGAATATAGACGAGGCATACGATCTAGAAATAGGAGAAGAGGTTTCTGTCTTAGGAAGAGTTGATGAGTACAAGGGAGATTTAGAGATAATTGCCAAGGAAATTAAGCTAGATTGAGCCTGCTTGCTTCTCCTAACGTCCTTCTTGCGTCAAACACCTTATCTTTGGGTACGCCGCATCTTTCTTGAAGAAAGTCTGAGAAAGAACCAGTAACACCTGAAACTCCAGGAGCTGTTCCTACCCGGCCACTTGTATAGGTTTTTCCACATTCTTTAACATAACCACTTTTTATTATTTCCCTTTGCGCATCCTTTGCTTTATAGAAATCTCCAACATTATTAAATGCGCCACGTTTTGCTACTAAATTAACCAGGTCGAGGCTAGTTTGTTTCATAATATTTATTACTTCTAAGTAGTATTTAAATATGCTAGTTACTTGCCTTTGATATTTCTCTTGACCTTTATATACTTTAAGACGTCTTCTATAGTTGTTCCCTCTTTCCCAGGCTTTAATCTGACCAATTTTAATCTAATACCAAACTGATCTATAGCCCTAGCATCAACAAAAAAGTCTAGATGATTATTTATAATATTAGAAACAATGAAGGGGTTCAAGTTGAGAGCATTAGAAATACCTCTTATATGCAATTCACCAGACTCTCTAAGCAAGTCTAATATTCTTGCTATATTATTGATTGTTTTTTTATGAATTCCTGAGCCCATTTATAACGCCTGTTATATATAAGGTTCTAGCAAATATATAAACTTAATTTTTCCCTGTTTTTAAGCTGATTGTCGATTAAAATCGTCAATTTAATCGCTAAAAGACGATTTTTTGATTCACGTGAATGTTCATAAAACCTTCATATTTCGAATCATTTTATTCACACATAATTCACACATTTCATACACATATGCTATATTATTCACGTGAATAATATATATAATTCGTAACATATTATAAAATTCACGTTAACTTCACACGTGAATATATGAATTTCACGTGAATAATCTGTGAACTTCACAGGACCTTCACGTAGGAAAACTCACAAATTCAAAACTCACGTTAACTTGTATGTAATTTCACGTGAAAATATTAAATTTATAATGTTTTTTATCACCTTCACGTCATAATTCAAATTTTCTTAGAAAATCTTCATTTCATCTTCACAAAATCTTCACATGTGAACATAAACTTCACGTGAAAGCTACAAAAGCTTAAATATTTGGTTCACGTGAATATTATATGAACATTATGGATAATAATTTTTCAAAATGGGGCTGGAAGGAAAATCCCTTTGTTCTTAAGATAGACCCAAATTTGTTCGTCGGTTATGATAATCAGGTCAAGGCAGCCCTAAAACATATAGATAACAAGCACAAGATCGCATTAATAACAGGCAGAACAGGAGCTGGGAAGACCACTTTCCTAAAGTGGGTTGAGAACAACTATGATGCTGCAAAGCTATACGTGAGCAAGCCGCCTGAAAAACCAGAGGAATTTGTCTCTTTGTTCAGTGATTTGTTCGGTTACACCTTTTTCGAGAGGATTTTTAGGAAAAAGCCTAATCTATACAACCTTCCTGCTTATGTTAACAAGAAGATAAAGGATAAACAACTTGTCTTTCTCCTTGATGAGATTCATGAGACAAACAAAGAAGTCCTGGAATGGCTTCGCGTTCTTACAGATCAGATAGACAATGTAAGTTTGGTCATGGCTGGCATGCCTGTTATAGAGGAGAAAATGTCTGAGCTGGAGACTTTGGATCAGAGAATAACCACGCGGATTAATTTGATATCCTTGGACAAAAGTGAGACTAGAGAACTTATCAAAAAGAGGATAGAGAGCGCTGGGGGCAAGGGTATTTTGCCTTTTACAGAGGATGCGATCGGTATGATTTACGAGAAGACAGGAGGATTTCCCAGAGAAACCTTAAAGCTCTGCGACAGGTTGGTTAATTCTGCTTTGGAGAAGGGTTTGGACGCAATCACCCTAAAGGATATTGAAGAACATAAGGAAATCGAGCTTCCCAAAGTGAGAGTTGATGAGCCTGTGGTCACTTTTATGCCAAAACCGCCCTCAGACGAGCAGATAAAGAATCTTCCTTCGAAACAGAGGAAAATACTAGAGCTCTTGTCTAAGAAAGACTGGCTGACCCCAACAACTATTGTTGAAGAACTTGATTTTAAGAGCTACAGATCTAAAGGCCATGCCATAAGATCTGTTAACAACATACTAAGAAGACTTATGCTAGACGGCTATGTTCATAGAGAGAGCAGAGGCAAGGCCTTCATGTACGCTCTGACGCCCAAGGTAAAGACTCTATTTGTGCAGAACTAGTCTAAACTAAAACGTCTTTTGGGCTTTGGCGGTATTATTACACGAGATTTGTAATAATCTGGTTTCTTCTCTTCGGTTTGTGAGGCTTCACCGAGGTTATAAACCTCTTTAATTTCACTTAATTTGGAGGCAACCCCTAATATAGGGTCTATGTATTTGGGTATTTTGCCAGCCATGTATTCAGCAACGCCTTTAACTATTTCGGTCGCATAGCTGCTTTTGCCCCTATCAGAAACAAATGTAGTATAGTTCTCATCCACTTTTGCAAGTGTTGAGATATTGTTGGCATATAATATGCCTTCTCTCAATTTTTTGGGAATGGTTTCCATGTCAATCTATTAAATTCTATGGTTTAGCTGCTATATAAAGTTATCACTTATAGATAGTAAAGAATAGATATATTTATATACTACCTAATAGTAATTACTGTATAGTGATTATATGCGTGACCCAAGATTAGGTGCAAGAAGGGATATAGAAAGAGATCCAGCAATAGTAGCTGCTAATAGGGAAATGGGATTGCGTGGTGCATATCCTGCAAATGGAAAAGCAGCTTCAGACAATTACGCAACGAAAAGAAATTAATTCCTTTTTTCTTTTTATTCTAATTTCTATTAAATAGTTCTATGAAAAAAGCCCTGATTCTTATTGTAGGCAAGCCGGGTTCTGGCAAATCCTTTGCAGCTTCTGTGATAAAAAAGCATTTTCACGCTAAAACGTTCAGAACAGGAGACATGATAAGGGAGGAAATCAGGAGAAGAGGATTGAAATATACACCTGAAAATGATAAGAAGATGAGGCTATGGTTCCATTCTGGAAGGGAGCATTTGATTGTGGAAAGACTCTGGAAAAAAGTGAGACTTTGCAAGGGAATAGTCGTGATAGACGGTTTGCGATCGCCCAAGGAAGTGGCAATGTTCAGGAAGCTCTTCAAAGGAAAGATATTTCTGATAAAAATACAGTCCTCTTTCAAAGCAAGAGCGAAGAGAACGATGAAAAGGGAAAGATTCGGCAAGTTAGAATCAGTAAGATACGTGAAAGAGAGGGACAGGTCAGAATTAAGCGAGCTCGTTGGTTTAAAACAATTGTTGAAAAGAGCAGACCACACTATAGACAACTCCCGTTTATCGAAAAGGCAGATGGAAAAGAAGGTCGTAAAACTTGTAAAATCAATTCTTGAAAACTCTACATAAATTTAAATATCTTAATTAAAAATTATTAGTAAATAAAAAAGGTGATTTCATGGGTGACAAACTAAGAGCAAAAGAAATGGTCGGTAAAGTCATAGTTTCTGAGGACACTGGAAGGAAGTTCGGAGTTGTGGGTGATGTTAATTTTATCACAGAGTCCGGAGAATTGATGAATATCATTGTTTCTGAACCTACAAGGCAGGCACTGGATTTGAAACTTGCTGAAGACGACAAGGGAAGGATGTTAATTCCATTTTCGGCAGTGAGGTCAGTTGGGGACTTTATCATAGTTGCTGAGAAGGATATTGTCTAAGGATTGAAAATGTCTTTGGTTAAAGAGAAATTAAATCAGAAAAACACTTCAATTATTGTTCTTGATAGCAAGGTTAAAAGCTATAATCTCGATAGCGGGAAAGAAGAGATGGTGGAGGAATATAGGACTTGCGGTCACAATCTTTGCGGGCAATTTAAAGACGGCTATTGTAAAGAGAGAGAAATTGGCATCAGCCCTGGATATCACTGCGACAAAACAAAAAATTTTAATTAAATCAGTCATATAATAATTTAAGTCTTCTTATTACATTATCAAACAATGATAAAAATGGAAAAACAAGCCTTGAAAGATTCCTCAATGGGCTATCAGCCAAGATTTCATTGCCATACTAGAGGCTACTTTGCATTTCCGTGCCAAAGAGCCGCTGATTCTAATGGCAATGTTATTTTCGAGGAATGCGCGACTCCTAGAGAAGTTAGAAAAACAAGCTTTATGTCCAATAAGGACTGGCAAAAGTCAAACAAGGTCTGGTGCTATGAAAACTGCGGCAAATTTCAATTGCCCGGGCATCATAAAGAGTTTAGCATAGACATAACATATCTTTCTTCAGAAGAGGAGTTTGAAGACTATTTTAAGTTGAGACCGCTGAATCTAATGTTTCATGACCTAGAACAGCATCCAGAAACCCTGGGGATATTGGAGTCCCATATAAAAAGCGAGAAAGTTTGCGAAGCTTTGAGGCAATACAAGACTGCCAAGAAAACATTCGAAGAAAACGGCGTAAGAGTTGAAGAGCTTGAAGTAGAATTAAACTGCTGATTACTTTTCTTCTGGATCCCTGATACCTTCAGGAGTTATCAGAAAGACCGACTCTCCTTCCGGAAGGTTTGGCGAATCTATAACTCTCGCAATCCTGGTGTTGCCTTTTGATTTTCTAACATAAATTCTATGAGTGCTGAAATGGCCTAGAATGTGCCCGCCTATAGGTGCTGTCGGGTCGCCGAACAAGATGTCAGGCCTTGCCATCACCTGGTTTGTTATGTATACAGCCACATTATAAACATCAGCCAGCCTCTGCAAAGTGTGCAGGTGCCTGTTCAGCTTCTGCTGCCTGCTTGCCAATTCTCCTCTGCCTGTGAAATCAGCCCTAAAATTTGAAGTCACACTATCCACAATAACGAGCTTCACATTCTTCTCCTTTATCATCTCGCCAACCTGCTCGGCAAGAACCATCTGATGGTCTGAGTTATAGCATCTTGCGACAAATATGTTTTCCAAGACTTTGTCAGGGTCCATTCCAGACTTTTCTGCAACCTGTCTTATCCTTTCTGGTCGGAAGGTGTTCTCTGCATCAAGAAATATACAAGTTCCATTAAGGCCTCCCTCTTCCTCAGGCTTCTGGACATTGACAGCCAGCTGGAAACCTATCTGCGTCTTTCCAGAACCAAAGGCTCCGTGGAATTCTGTCACCGACTGTGTCTCAAAACCGCCGCCTAGCAGGGCGTCAAGATTCTCACTACCTGTTGATATCCTTTTTATCTGCATCCTTCTCTCGTAGACATCAGTAGCTTTTTCAAACCCTATGTCCAAAACCTCGCGGGCAGTGTTGATTATCTTTGTCGCGGTTAATTCTCCAACGTTGGCAGTCTCGCCCAACTCTTTGGGTGATGCAGCTGCTATGCTCATCAGGTCGATGTAGCCAGCGCTTTTTAGCTTTTCTGCTATTTTTTCGCCTACTCCGGGCAAGTCAGATACATCTTTAATTTTTTTGGCCATAGAATCATACTACATGTTCGATTTCAAATTATTTATTAGTTTATTCACCTCGTTCTCTATGTCAACTTCCCTTACATCGTTTGCAACAAATTCAAGTCGGTTGAACATCCTGTTCCTTCTAACTCTTCCTGAAATCATGAACTCTTTCCCCAAGATGTCCAAATCTCCGAAAAAGGCATCACCTTTCTCTAAAACTTCGTCCATGTTCATGCCTATAAGCTTCAATGCATTATCGCGGAAGAAGACAGCCCTGATGTTTCCTGTCCCATCGTCAATCACTCCAGAAAGAACAATGTTCTTTGAGGGTTTGACCTTTCCATGATCCTTGCACTTGAAGTCGTTCTCCTTTGTGATACGTTTTCCGCATTCTGGGCATACCTCGTAAAAGAAGTTAGTCTCGAATAATTGGACAACAGCTGCTCTTATTTCAGCTGACTCTCCCTCTCTGAGGTCTCTTATAAAATTCTTTGAAGCCCTTCTCATCTTTGCCACCTCCGGTAGGTTAGAGTCTTGCAATATCTTTATTCCGCCCCTTTGGCTCAGCCTTATCTCTGCCATGCCGGTTCCGCTGTCTCTCGTGTAGCCACCGAAAATCTCAACAGCCATGCCCGGTTTCAATTTTTCTGCTATTTCTGTCTGTTGATCCCATAATGTGAGACGTATTGTGCCTGTCTGATCACCTAATATAACAGACGCGACCTTTCCCTTCCTTCCCTTGCTCTCGAACTCTTTCACAGGGAAGATGCTCACGACCCTTGCATTCAGGTTAAGGCTTCTTATCATTGGGACAATGTTCTTTACTTCCAATCTCCTTCTTTCTGCTTTGGGGAAGATGTCCATTCCTAATTCTTTTGCAATTATGTAAGCCGCTCCCTCCTTTGACACCAAGTTTGATAGCTCTTGCTGCTTTTCTATTATTTTTTTCTCAATGTCTTCCTTTGAGGAGCCGGTCTTTTCGATTATCTTTTGGAGAAGCTCGTTAAAGTCCATGAAATCAATTGCCCTCTGAAATTTATATTCTTTTTTAACTACCGAGAGAGTTAAAACATTCTGCAAAATAAGAATTTAAAGATTATGAATATATTTATTGCATGCTAGAAAAATTAAGAAAGGCCGGTAGGGGGGCAGTTAAATTCAGCAAGAAATTTCCCTATACAACAGGCCTAATGGCAGGCCAAGTAGCTTCCACGATTACCTACGCAGCTGTTACTGGCGAGATTTCACAGGCGATGTTTATTACCTCACCGTTTTATTATTTTACCCTTTACGTCGACCTTTCAAATAATGTAAAGAAAGAAATTGGCAAATACATACCCAAAAAAGTACAGCGTGCTGTTGCAGAAGCTGATTTTATTAGAAAAAATACTAAAATCTACTAGAGAATCTTTCTTTTGGCCTGCATTATATCCTCTAGCTGGACTGTGGCTCTCCTTTTGCTCTTCGCTATTGCAACAGCCTCAGATGCGACATCGACAGCAGTCTCTTCCAGCAGGTCTGCGAACTCCCTGACAGCACCCTTGCTCACCCTCATATTTGTTTTCTTTAGAATCTTTTCAGCTGCAGCAAGGGGAATTTCCATAACAATCATTTATTCTTTGGCAATTAATAATAATTATGGTAGATATTAACAGGTTCCTAGAAATAGACAGAAGACTTGACACTGTAATCAGGTTCGGTGCCAAGACTAGGATAAAGGACGAGTCAGTTGCAGAGCATTCTTTCCACACTTCTTTGTATGCAATGATCATGGCAGACATTGAGGAGATGTATGGCAACAAGGTTGACAAGGAAAAGTTGCTGAAAACAGCCATTTTGCACGATCTGGAAGAGGCTATGACAGGCGATATCATATACAGCTTCAAGCATGGCGACACAAATGTGGCAAAGGAGATAAAGAGGTTCAGCTCAGACTTCTTTAAGAACATTGTCTGCAACCTGCCTGACAAGCTTTCTAAGGAATATACTGATTTGTGGGAGAACAGCAAGGATACTAGCACAATAGAGGGCAGGATAATAGAGGCAGCTGACAAGCTGGAGGGCTTGCTTTATTCAATGAGGGAAGTTTCACTTGGCAACAAGTCCTTTGAAAACGTGGTAGCAGCCTACATAAAGCAGCTAAAAACAATGAAATTAAAATCAGTTGAAATGATTCTCGAGAAGCTAAAGATATGATTTCTGGCTTTTCTCTCACTTTTAGCGAAAAATGTGTGGTTTCAGCGTAATTTCCCGATTTCTTCACTTCTAAGTGAACTCTCACCCTTTGGTTTAGTCACATGAGAGTAAAAATTTCGGAAAAATTAAATATTATTCCAGATAATATATTATAAATAATATATTAAAAGAAATATATTATGTAATAAATTACCACTGTAGTATAGTAAAGAAAACATATTAGACTATATATACTACAAAGCATATATGTTATAAAGCATAGATTATGTTTAAATAAATGCAAAGCATAAAAATTTATGTGAGGAAGGGTGTGAGAATGCAAAAGAGCGAAAAAAATATTTTTGAGACATTGTTTCTACATCCAAAGCCAGTAAAGATGCTTACCATTCTTAAGAAGGAGGACGTGCAGTACGCGACCCAGGTCTCGAAAGTGGTTGATTGTACATATTCTCATACTGTTAAAGTCTTGGAGACGTTCAAGAAGTTAGGCCTTGTTGTCTTTGAGAAAAAGGGAAGGATCAAGCTCGTAAAGCTCACAGACGAAGGCATGGATATAGCTCACGACTTTGAGGGAATAAGAAGAAAATTCCTGAAAATGGCAGGAAAGGTGAAAACTGCTGCTACTAAAAAGTAGGAGTATTACTCTTTTGGGCTAGCCTTATAGCCCATTATTCTTTAAAAAAAGCGCTTTGGACAGTTGATGATGATTTCTAACTTCTTGAAATCATTGTTTTCATAGCATCAAGATCAAACGGTCAGATATATGGCTCATAGACACATCTCTGGAAGGCATTTTC
>Ga0209636_10008430_pt1 | contig 10492 bp, 11 predicted proteins | sample DeeMarSWOR152_54_FD_187464 | JGI IMG/M metagenome (GOLD analysis project Ga0209636, IMG submission 187464) | Marine sediment microbial communities from White Oak River estuary, North Carolina - WOR-1-52-54 (SPAdes) (version 2) | ecosystem: Environmental > Aquatic > Marine > Intertidal zone >... | reverse complement strand
CTTAATGTATCAGCGATTATTAAAAAGTATATGGGAAGAGACATAACAGCCCATGATATACATATTCAATTTATTGGAACTTATGAAGGACTTGAAGGAGATTCCGCTAGTATCTCAGTTATTACAGCCGTTATTTCAGCTATGGAAGGTGTCCCGGTTAGACAAGATACAGCAATGACTGGTTCTCTGAGTATAAGAGGTACTGTTTTACCTATAGGAGGCGCAACTGCTAAAATTGAAGCTGCTGTTAAAGCTGGAATAAAAAGAGTTATTATTCCAAAATCAAACTTAAATGATGTGTTGATAGAAGATACTTATAAAGATAAAATAAAAGTAATTCCTGTTGAGACATTAAATGAAGTTATTGATAATGCTTTTTCAGGTACGGGTAAGAATAAGCTGCTTAAAAAACTTAAAGATATAAAACCTCTTAAAATAACAGCAAAAGTTGAACTTGAATCAGAGAAAAAAATTACAGCTCCTCAAGTTATAAAAAAATAATAGCATTTGATTATTTTTATTATTTTTAATTAAGATTTTATATCCCCAAAATATTCAACCTATGTTAATATGAAAGCTCTATTTATTGGCCGTTTTCAACCATTTCATAATGGACATTTGAAAGTTATTAAAAATGTATCAAAAGAATATAAAAAAATAATAATTGGAATTGGATCATCTCAATATAGTTACACTCAAGAAAATCCTTTTAATGCACAGGAACGTAGTTTAATGATTGAAAAATCATTAGATAAAATAGGTGTGAAAAACTATCAGATTATTTTAATCCCAGATATCCATAATCCTCCTAAATGGGTGGAACATATTTTGTCAATTTTTTCAGATTTTGATGTCGTTATATCAAATAACCTACTTACCAGGAGTTTGTTTTCAGAAAAAGGATACATTGTTAAAGAAACTAAACTATACGAAAAAAATAAATATTCTGGAAAAGAAATAAGAAAGAGAATAATTAAGAATGAACCATGGAAAAATTTGGTTCCACATGAAGTATATGACATTATAATTAGAATAAATGGACTAAATCGACTAAAGAATCTTAAATAATTATAAATTTAAAGTTTTTTTGAATTATGGATTTTTATTACATTTTTTCTTTTTAAAAAATCAATTATCCCTGCACTAAATAATATTAAAGCAGAGCCAACAGATAAGTAAAAACCAGTTCCTAATCCCCAATTTGAATGCATATAAACATTTTCACCATTTGGCAAAGCAACATTAAGAGTAGTTTCACCAAATAAGCTTCCTAAACTTATTTCTGTTATTTTAGACATTCCAATCGAAAATGCACAAGCTACGATAATGACAAATATTATACTGAGGAAGATTAATACTATAGAAAATCTTCTTTTTAAAATTATGTTAGCTATAAAACTACAGCAAAGTAAAACTATACCAATAATTATAATTATAAGCAGAATACTAATAAAATTTGTAAACATTTCTGGTAAGATTGCAATATCTCGATAAGTCTGTCCTTGATAAGTTGTACTTTCTATCATTGTTTGAGGAACAATAAACATATCTGTGGTTCTTTGTGCATTTGTAACTTTATTTATTCCGGATAATGACCACCATGGTTGAAATATTGAAATAATTACAAGAGATAACGCAAATAATTTTAAAAATGTGTTTAATGAAATCTTTTTAAAAATAAATAAAACTAAAATTTCTAAAATAAATATTATTGCAAATCCTGATATAATAATTGGTAAAATTGGTTTTAGATTTGTTACAACATTTACTTCTTTGTCATTGTTTAATTCTAAGGTTTTTATACCAATTAAATTTCTATCAGAATATACATAAAATGTGTATGTACCTGGTGGTAAAGAAAAAACCTCGTTTGGAGAAACTGATTCTAATATTGTATTTCCGCTTCTTTTTAAATCCAATTTTAATTTGTCATCTTCAATGGAATCTCCCTTTGAATCAAATAATTTAACAGTTAAACCAAAAGATGCTGTAAAATTTATACTAATACTGTCCGAATTATTTGGAATTTCTACATCGATATAATCATAAAATCTTCCATATGAAATGTAGAGTTTATATACCGCTGAAGGTAAATTTTTAAAAATGAACATACTAGATTTATTTTCATCTGGAATAATATCAATCGGAACATCCATATCAGAACTTGTTAATAATGGTTTTATTTCAATTCCTGGGCTTAATCCTAATTTATCTGTTACTTCAACTTTCAAATCATATAATTCTAAATTAATTTCAACATTTTTTGCTCTTTTTTGAATTTTCTCGTTATAAATTAAAAAACCTTTATAATATGCTTTTAGTAAATATTGTTCAGTAAAATAAGGTAGATAGACACTTGTATCTGTATCACTTTTTGTAATGTTTTTTATTATAATTTTATTTCCTTTATAAATATTTAAACTAATATCTTCAATTCTATTTTCATCTTGATCATTTGCTTTAATTATTATATTTTTTTGCCAAGAACATATAATATTAATTTCTTTATCACCCTCTATTGTTACTGGTTCTATAGCAATTATTTTTTTATTTTGATTAAGGAATTTTCTATAAATTTTTACAATATAATCTCCAGTAGCAAGTTTTGTGAATTTTACTGTGGGTAGGCCAAATAATGGTTTATTTAAAATTCCTTTTGAAATAAATTCATTATCTTTATATAATTCACATGATATTGCTGAGATATTACAAAAAATTGGATAAGATAATATTCTTCCGCAAAATCTTAGTTTGGCTGTTAATGTATAAATATTTTTACCATTACCAGACGAATCTGAGCCTCCGATATTTCTATATTTTACTAATGTTCTGAAAAATTCACTTTCCTTAATTACCCCCTCATATCCTTTGTTTTCTGATGTATATATCTCTGTATCAAATTCTACTGAAAGGCCCTTATCTATTAATAAATCATGTTTACCGCCTTTTTCATATGAGTTTCTACCAAAAATCACACCTGCATAATCAATTTCAGTACCAAGAGCATTTAAATATTCTTTTTCTCCTGCCTTAACTTGGATTCCATCTCTTTCATCTTTTCCATTTTTCACTATACCTGTGTTAGATGGAAATAATATTCCTATAGATTTCCCATTTTTTCCTTCGTCATAAGATATCCAAGCATCCTTACCAAGATCACAATCATCAGTATATGGTATTATCCATTCACGTTCTTTGGACTCAGGATTAGTATTCATTTTATATTCTTTAATTTGGTTATTTTCATTAAAAATATGCAAATACGGATAAATTTCACCAAATTGCAATTTTTTTACTCTATTACTTTTAGAGCTAAAAGATATTAAACCACCATAAATACCATCTATATTTTCCTGTCCCTCTACAGTGCAATCTTGAAAAACTTGATGATTAACATGGACAAAAATACGTTTATCAGTGTTTGGACAATAATAATATCTATAAATGTTTGATGTTTGAAGTTCTTTTCCTTTTGATTGACTTGTAATTTCAAATTCAACCATCAGATTTCCATCTATATTAATTTTTTTTGATAATAGAACTTGATCTGAAGAAATTTGATCTTTATCATTTGGTCCATTGTTATAAATAAATCCAAAAGATACTATTGTATCAGAATTAATTACATCAAATTCTTTTGATCCAGGTTTCATCCTTAAAACAGTTTGTGCTAAACTTCTTTCAAAAACCTGTCCTTTTTGACCAATTCCATATACACAAAAACTGTCTTCGCTTACCTTATAATAATCTCCTTCAGCTGCTATACCTGATATTGGCTCAAAATAATAATATGCATCCTCAACACTAACGTGATCCACATAATTTGGAGAAGGTTTTTCATTTTTATCATAATATATAAAGTACCTTTCTTTCCCAAAAGCAAATTCAGGTATTAGAAAAACTATTCTACAACTTTTAATATGATTTGCATCACAATTTTCTAAATCATATATTTGCGATTCAAGTTTTTGCCATACATTTCCATCCCAACAAACAACTCTTATTGAATGTTCTGTTTCATTTTTTGCCCAACATAAATCATTAAATTCAATACGCAAATCTATAGGTTGATATTTCGCTTGAGGTATTTCAGTTGAAAAAGGTAAAAGGATTTCCTGACTAAAAGACCAATTACTATTCCATGAAGGTATTGTATTATCTTTAGAAGAAACAGCTATAGTTACCACTGGAGATACAAGTAGAATTATTATTATGTAATCTATAATTAGTTTATTAATTTGCATTTGAATCCTATATATTACTTTGTTCTTTATATAATATTTATATATAAATGTAAGTTTGCTAATATATTAATATTTTGTAAACAATATTTTTATATAATACAAATATCTATAATTTAGACTTAAAATAATTTGGAGAATGAATTTGAATAAAAATATTATCTGCATTATAACGTGTTTAATATTGATATTAACTACATTTTCAGGATGTTTAAATAAATCTGAATCTTTTGAAGATCCCGATCTAATAAATAATTTACCCCCTACAGCAAAAATTATTGCCCCAAATAAAGCATATTTTGGAGAAGATATAGAATTTGATGCTTCCACCTCATATGATTCAGATGGAAAAATTATCTCTTACCTTTGGGATTTCGGTGATGGAGAAATTATTGAAGGAATTAAAGTTAACCATTCATATAAATTTGATAATGATTTTTTTATTAAATATCCACTTATTTTCCCTGTGACTTTATTTATTAAAGATAATAAAGGAACTTTAATTGCAACAACCTATCAAATTAGGATTTATCCAAAGGAATATAAATTTTATTTGAGTAACAATGGATTAATAGCAGAAAAACCTTTATTTTTCAAGGAAAAGACAAATTCATTTATTTATGAATTAGAAAATCCCATTATTTTAGAAAAATGTGTATGGAATGCAAATTTGTATTTAGAAAAACCATTATTACTTACAATTAAAAAAATAACTTTAACTTTTTACGACCAAAACGCAGATGTAATAACTAAAAAAGAAAAAAAATTAGGATTTGGTATATTTTGGAAAGAAAAAATAATTAGATTAAATGGTGAAATTAAAAAAGATTTAGAATTTAAATCCTTAAAAATAGAGATAAAAAGTTTTTTAATAATACCTAAAATAAATATAATTTATGGTGGTGAAAAAGCTAGTTGTATAATATTTGATTTTTCAAATTAGATAAATTATAGCATAAATTTATTAAAAAACGATTTATTTTCAATTTTTATTGGTGAAAAATATGGATGCAATAGAATCTATTTTATCAAGACGCAGTATCCGTAAATATAAAAAGAAACCTATTTCTAAAGAATTAATAAAAAATTTACTAGAAGCTGCAATGTCTGCACCATCTGCTGATAACGAGCAACCTTGGCATTTTATAATAATTAATGATACACAAATCCTTTGTGAGATACCAACATTTCATAATCATGCTGAGATGCTGAAAGAAGCAGCCTTAGCAATTCTAGTTTGTTGTGATAAAAACTTACAAAAACATGAAGAGATGTGGATACAAGATTGTTCTGCAGCTACTGAAAATATATTAATAGCAGTTCAAGCAAAAGAGTTGGGTGCTGTTTGGCTTGGTGTTTATCCAAGAACCGAACGTGTAAATGGTTTAAAAAAATTATTAAGTATTCCTGAGCATATTATTCCTTTTTCTTTAGTCAGTATCGGATATCCTGCAGAACAAAAACCTAGAGCAAATAGATACAACGAATCAAGAATTCATTACAATATATGGTAAATTTTTATTCTCCAACAATTTGAACAACAATATTTCTTTTTCTTGGAGATGTATCTAATTCTATAAAAACAATCTGTTGCCATGTTCCATGTATTATTTTTCCTTCTTTTATGGGCAATGTTATACTAGGTCCAATAATGCTTGCTCTTATATGAGAGTGTCCATTAAAAAAAAGAATACTTAATGTTAATATTCTATTTTTTAGCATTTTTTTCAAAAATAGTTAACTTTATATATAACCTTACTGTCAAATGTTATCATGGTTTTTGATACTAAAAAAAGAAAAAAAGAGAGAGTTTATTGCATTACTGCAATATTTTTAGATTGTTTCAATTTATGATACTCCTTTTTAAAACATTTACTACATAACAATTCCCCTGTGTTATCATGCAGTAACCAATACAAAGGAGCAACATTATTACATTTCGGACAAGTAGTCTTACTAGGCTTAGGCATAAAAAACCCCTTTTTTACATAGCCTCAAGCTTATTACGTAAAGATATTTCTATATCCCTGGTTGATCTGTGAAAAGTTCCTTTGCTTTCAATGTGTTTCTTATCATTAAAATATTTGAGTGCACCCACTACACTTTTTAACTCCTGTTTTTCAAGAAATAATATAGGCATATTTTTTTTTCACCTCTAACAATTAAGTATATTCCAAAACTATATTAATATTATTGACACAAAAGAATAAAAATACACCGTTAATCACAATTGGTAACCAAAAATAATAAACCTTAACCATAGTACAAGATGTTATAGTAAGAGAATTAGTGCGGGAAACGCACGAAAAGTTTAAATATGGGTTAAAAACAAATAAAACATTTACCGTTATACCGTTATACTTATATACCGATATAAAAAAACTTATACCAAAAAATGTTTTGTTAAAACTTAATTATCATTTTTATTTCAATTTAACAATGTAAAGGTTCATGCTTAACAGTATAACATAAATGGTTAATGAAAATGTATTAACCAACTTGGTAATAGTCTTAAATCTTTTTTAAATAAACCATGAATAAAAATACTTATCTATAACCCCTCCTGTTGAATAATACCTTAAAAGGTTGTTTGTAAGATAAAAAAGGGGGTATTACATGAATAAAAACAGGATAATTACCCCTTATTTTTCTTTATATTCTTGGATCAACCTTGTTATCATTCCTGATAAAGATTCTTTATTAGTTTTAGCTATTCTTTTTAGTTTTTCTATTTCTATTGGGTGTAATGTTATGTTTAATCTTTTACGTGAACTCATAGTATCCTGTTTCATAGGTATACGTATAATGTTCTAATACTTAATACGTTTGATTGTGGATTATTTCGTAAGGTTTATTAAACGTATAATTATACGTATAATTTGGAGGAGCTAATATTATGAAAACAACGCAAGATATAAATAAAAAAGTTGATAAGTTATTGAAGTCTACGTCTCACTCCAGGAGACTAGCCAAACGTGGTTTGTTAATAATAGGCACTTTATTTGTAAGTGCTATTTTGGTGGGAGCTAGTGTAATTAGTTATGTAATGAGATCCAACCATACTTTTAACGTGGATGGAAAGGATAAATGGATCAAAATAAACGGTAACAGTATTCCTTATGATGAAAACATAGAAACAACCATAGACGCGGGTGACACTGGAGTTATAACCTACAATGTTAGTAATGCTTGGGTGCATGATATAACTATATATTGTGACCTGGAGCTTTGTACCCTAAATCGGTTTTTTTATCTAATTTGGGTGCAAAATCTTATATTTGGGTGCAGAATAGTTAATTATTTATATTAGATTAAAGGGAGAATATCTCTCCTCCCATTGCAAACATTATAAGCATTATTTTCTATCGAACGAAAACACTCTAAATATTGCAGCTCACGAAATAATAATGATATATGTTTGTACGATGCATGTAAACATTGTACAAATAAAAGCTTTTTGGAAAAGATTTTTATATAAAGCAAACGTAAGTAAAATTGGGGAATTAACATATGAAAAATAATTTATGTATCAAGTTGAGTTTAACAATTGTCATAACCATCCTATTTATCACTTCAAGCGTAACTCCATTAGTAATTGGAGTTAATTCCATGGTCTCAGAAGAAAATGAATTTATAGAAAATCCTGTTTCACCAACAATTGTAACAGTTGATGGTCCCATGGATTCGCCTTGGCCTATGTACTGCCATGATGTTCGACATACAGGACGTAGTTCATTTAGTACAAATAGTAACTTAGGTCAAGAGAAATGGAGATTCCCCACCGACTTTTGGGTAGAAGGGGATCCTGTTATAGATAAGGAGGGTATTATTTATTTTGGTTCAGGACTAGATTTTTATGCAATATATCCTGATGGAACAGTGAAATGGAATTATAAAATTAGAACAGTTTTTGATGCTGCTGCTATTGATGAGAATGGTGTTATTTATGTTGGTTCAGCTCTAAACGCTATTGATGGTAACTTTTTATATGCATTATATCCTAATGGTACTTTGAAATGGAGGTATGGAGTAGGATCTGATGATATTTATAGTTCACCTGCAATTGGGGATGATGGTACCATTTATTTTGGTACAAGTGGTGGATATCCCTGGCATGGACATATAAATGCGTTATATCCTGATGGTACTTTGAAATGGAGATTTGAAGCAGGTCATGAAGTGCGTTCAGATCCAGCAATTGGGCTAGATGGTACTGTTTATTGTGGTTCTCATGATGGCAACCTATATGCGTTATACCCCAATAATGGTACTCTGAAATGGAAATATGGAACAGGAGATTGGGTGGCTAAAGGGCCAAGTATTGCTGATGATGGTACTGTTTACTTTGGATCGTGGGATGGTTACCTCTATGCCTGTTATCATAATGGATCACTGAGATGGAAAAAAAATATAAGCGCTAGTACAACACCTGTTATAGCGGAGGATGGTACTATTTATATTGCTAGTCGTAAACTTATAGCTGTTTATCCAGATAATGGTTCTGTGAAATGGAATTTTGATCCTGGTCCTAATAGATGGATAACCGGTGGCAATCCATGTATTTCTGCTGATGGTATTATTTATTTTGGTACATGGCTTGATGGTGGTAATGGTGGCGAGCTTATTGCTGTGAATCCTGATGGTACTGAGCGTTGGAGGATTTATCTTGGTACGAATTATATTATGTCTGCACCTGCAATTGGTTCTGATGGTACGATTTATGTTGGTTCAGATAATGACGGTCCCCCTTATGGTTGGGGTTTTCTTCATGCTATTAAAAATAATCCATTTGCTCCTTCCACACCTGAAATTAGTGGTCCTGTAGTGGGTAAACCAGAAGTTTTTCTTACTTTTTCTTTTCGTTCAACTTCACCCGTAGGTAAAGATTTGTATTATATGATTGACTGGGAAAATGGGAAAACAGGGTGGCATGGTCCATATTCTTCTGGTGAAACAATATGGTTGAACCGTAGTTGGCATGTTGAAAGTGATAAAATTATTCGAGCATGGGCAAGGGATTCAGATAATAATTATAGTCCTCCTGGTGAATTTAGTATAACCATTAAACCTAGAAACAGGATATTTGATGGTTCTTTATTGTTGAGATTTTTAGAACTGTTCCCATTGTTACAAAAATTACTCAATTTTTTGACTATTTAAAATTAACTGTTCTGCACCTAAAATCAAACAATTTCTTCTCCTGTTGGTTTTGAATAAAGGTGCAAGATGCTGAATAAAGGTGCAGAATTGAATAAAAGTGCAAAGCTATTAACGATCTTCTAATTTATGATTAATATTATTATTATTTTATTCTAGAAAGATTATAGAAAATAGTTACATTACTATATGATTAGCATATTCAAAAAAAAGATTAGTATTTTTGTTTTACAGTTTAAACACATTTGTAAAAGGGTATCATATAATATATCTATATATTAACCCCCCCCACCCCTAATATAATAATAATCTATTGTTTGTAAACTTTTTATTCAAAATAATTCACATTAACATCAACATCATTTATCAAAGAGGACATTGTGTCCTTTACGGTTTGCTTGAGATAGAAACAAATTTATGTTTTAATGTTTACAGTTTCAACTGTTTCATTATGCGTTATTAATATCATGGGTATGATTAGGGTTTTAAAAACATTAGTTTTTCATAATCAATTAGGATAGGTTCTATATAATCCTGATGAACAGCACAACCACAAATAGGGCAATACCAAAAGGGTAATTTTACATAACGGTCTTTGTGGTTAGTATAAAGGCGTATCATTTTATCCTCATCCAAATAATAAACAGGTTTTTTATAACGGTGTCTTATGGTTTTATATCTGCTAAATTGTTTTTCATCCCTTGAAGTATCTATAAATTTATGGCTTGGATGGTTTTTTCTATTCGGGCATAGTTTCATAATAGGCATAAACTCACCTTAACATGATTCATTAGATTATTCAATCGTTTAATTCGGCTTGGATGCCAACGGAAAACATACAAGTATTTCAAAAAACCTGGTTCAGGGTTCAGGTTGTTTAAAAAAAGTTTCATCCCTTTTACATCATTTGATATTTTAAAAGCATAACAATCTGCAAAGTATTCCCCTGTTCTAGCAATCCAACAGCAAACCAAATAGTAAATAAAAAAAACTATTGGTAATAAATAAACAAGTTTAAAAATAAATATTAATAGAAGATTTAACAATAACACGGATAAACTGTAAACCATGATAATTAAAAACAAAATATGCTG
>Ga0209636_10008427_pt1 | contig 10494 bp, 8 predicted proteins | sample DeeMarSWOR152_54_FD_187464 | JGI IMG/M metagenome (GOLD analysis project Ga0209636, IMG submission 187464) | Marine sediment microbial communities from White Oak River estuary, North Carolina - WOR-1-52-54 (SPAdes) (version 2) | ecosystem: Environmental > Aquatic > Marine > Intertidal zone >... | reverse complement strand
CGGTATCCGCTCTATCAAACCGAGCTGCTTCAACTCGTAAAAGGCCTTGCCGAAGGCGCTGGAATTCCCAAGATTTCCGCCAGGCACGACAATCCAGTCCGGCGTAGTCCAGCCCATCTGCTCGATGATTCGATACATTATGGCCTTTTGGCCTTCGAGTCGGAACGGATTCAGCGAATTAAGCAGATATAGCCCCAGCTTTGTGCAGACGTCCTGAACCTGACGCATACAGTCATCGAAATCCCCCTGTATCTGAATCGTTCGAGCGCCATAATCCATCGCCTGGCTGAGTTTGCCGAAAGCTATTCGACCTGAGCCGATAAACACTGTGCATTTCAAACCGCAGCTATGTGCATACAAAGCCACTGATGCCGAAGTATTGCCCGTCGATGCGCACGCGCTCGAAGTTGCGCCGACCATTTTCGCATGACTGAATGCCGCCGCCATCCCGTTATCCTTGAATGAGCCGGACGGATTCAGCCCTTCGTATTGCAGATATAAACAGCCCGGCTGCATATCAACATATTGAGCAACAGCATCATTTTGCTGTAGAATTGTCTGGCCTTCACCTATGGTTACTTTGTATTTATCGTCACAGAAGTTCAGCAGCTCTCTGAAGCGCCATACACCCGAAAAATCCAGCCGGTTGCTTCTGTTTGCCCAGCGTTTGGCAAAGTCGCTTAATTTGTCGGGGACTTCGATCTCGTCCCAGTTATAGCGTGTATCCAGCAGTTCCCCGCATTTTGGGCACTTAAATATCGCCTGGCCACAGTCGAACTGGCCGCCGCAATCAGGATTAATACACTTCTGATAAGCTGCATCAGCTATACTCATATTGAAAAACTCCTTATAGGTTTCGAGTTATTATAAACGGTGGGTATAGCTTTTGGTACAGAAATGATTTCTTATGCGGATTTAGTACCCATAACAAGTAAAATATGAGAAAAATCGAAGAACACGTTTTTTTGGCGCTTATTTTCAATCTGAAACCAGACAATATAACGGACGCTGATTAAGCGACACACAATTTTGGAGGTTAACCTTCAGAACGTGCCGGACAAGTTGGAAACAAGATTGATCGAAGCAGCTATTGACGGCGACATCGACAGCTTTGGCAAATTGTGCCAGCGGTATTATGCTACTATGGCTGCAATCGGGTACTCGGTCCTAAGCGACCATCAACTTGCTGAAGACGCAGCTCAGGAAGCATTCGCAAGGGCCCTTGAAAACTTAAGAAGTCTAAAAAACAAAAGGAAATTTGCACCTTGGATGGCCTCTATTTGCAGGAATGTCGCTAAGGATATGGTCGCGACCAAAGCCAGGCAAATCAGCACCGAAGATCTTTCACAAGTAGCTATTAACGGAAACAGTGACGAGACAAACCAGGTGATTCGTCGAGCTATTGACCAACTACCTGCTTCTGCAAAAGAATTGATAGTCTTACGATACTATAATGGTCTGTCTTACGAAGAAATCGGCTCTGTGTTAGGAATCTCCAAGGCAACGATTAACGGCAGGCTCACAAGAGCAAAAAGAAAAATGGCAAAATACCTAAAGCGCATCGGTTTTTTGAGGAACCAGTTATGAAACGCCGCAAGAAAGACAAAGGGTTGGATGAACTTATCTCCCAGGCCATCAGCCGGGAGAAACCAGAGTTCGATTTTGATAAATGGAAAGCAAAACATGAAAGGGAAATTCAAATTTTCGAATCACAAACAGCAGATAAGCAGATTACACAACCTGGCCAACCATTTAATGTTTGGAGAATAATTATGAAAAGCAAAATAGCCGCTGGGGCGCTGATAACTATCGGAGTAATAATAGGAATTAGCTATTTTGAAGGTTCATCCGAATTCAATCAAGCTGCATGGGGCCGGATGCTGGAGTCAATGAAAAAAATGTCCTGGGTGTATGTATCCAAAAAGATAGAGCCACCAATACTCTATAACGCCATAAAAAGGTGGAGATGTTTTGACCCGTCTATTGAGATTTATGAATACTCCGATGGCACAATAACGTACGCCGATTATAGCAAAGGACACGCTTACTATTACAACCCTAAAGATAACACTGTAACTACATCACCGGTTTCCGAGAAATACAATGTTCCAGGCCCAAAATCACCGTTTGAGATAGTTACTGGATTCTTTGAAATGGCAAATGAACGTGGGGCCGAGATCAAACATAAATACTCCAAAGTAGATAATAAAAAGGTTGAAATCATAGAATCAGAATATGTTACCGGTTTAGGAAAATGTCACACACGGATGATTCGTGATATAGAAAAAAACCTGCTAATAAGCTCTCAAACAACGATACTTAAGCCTGATACCAACCAAAAAATAACTACTGTAACGACTTATGATTATCCTGAAAGCGGACCTCGGGACATATACGAGGCAGGTGCTCCAAGGGGAGCCAAAGTTATTGACCGTCGTTCTTCGGAAAACGTTCAGAAGCTACTAAATGAAGTACAAAGGCGCTATGATCAGGGCTATGGGGACTGTATTGCAATGGTTTTGCAATCCTGGATCGATGAGAATGGTACTCAAGAGCCTTGGAGTATAATAATGTTTAGGCAACAAGGACAATTGCACAGAATGGATCTCTATTTTGCATCTGATATAAAAAGATTTGAGAGTCTCTATGACTATATAAAAGATGATTGGCCAAATCTGACAATCGAACAAGTGCAAAAGTATGAACGCAATGATGCGACAGAGCGGCAAGTGATTTATGACGGCAAATACACGACTAACTGTTTTCGTATGTCAAGAGACAAAGTGCAATCCAATCGTCGTAAAGGTATTATGCCGTTAGGTTATGGTGATAGTATAAATTCACTTTCCTGGTTTGAACCGCCTATTTATGGTTTGAGCAAGCCGTTTTTTGAAGCGAAGTATGAGTTACTTGATAGTGATCCGGAGCATGAAGGTTTAATTGGGTTGCGTATTACAAAGTCGTCCACGAGTATGGCACGTAATATGGCTAAGTCATCCAAAAGCGATCTTGTCAGAAAGGACCCCGTTTGGACGAGTTCAGACATTAGTTGCTATTGGCTGGACCCGTCCAGAGATTACCTCGTTATTGAGCATACAGAAACAACAGCTGGGCGCAGAACTAAAAACGTGACCTTGCAGACAAAACAAACGCCGTCAGGCCGGTGGTATCCCAGCCATATCCGGCATGAATATACATATCCACTCCCGGAAGGCCGACAGAAGATCAACCGAATTGATAAACGGATTGTCCTTGATACTGAACCAGTATTTCCAGAGGGTATCTTTCAAGCTGACTATATTTTCAATCCCAAATAGCTGATTCTAAGTCGGTCGAAGCTTGCGAAGATTCTGATGTGACGGGCTTGCTTTACTTAGAGCCTAAGTGTTTTCCATAGATTTTTGCTCTCGGAGGAATGGTAAATCAGTTTGTTACCATCTCTGCGTTGATTTTTTTTATCAGGCCCGGCAGCTCGCAAAGCCGGTTTATCTTCCAGGCACCTTCCGGTACTTTCTTCCCGGCATTGGTGTAAGCGGCTTTTAGAACAGCATGCATCCCGGTTTTTACTGCGGGTTTAATATCCTTGTCGATGCGGTCTCCTACGTACAATATATTTTCCGCCACTTCTCCAATTCTCTCGGCGGCCATCTTGAAGATTTTGGTGCTGGGCTTGCGAAAATCAAATTCGTACGAATAAACTCTGACCGTAAAGAAGTCCAGCAGGTCTAATTGTTTTAGGTGTTTGTCGAGAGAATAGCCGTTCACAAAGGTGTTGGAAACTATACCGAGCTTAAGCCCTGATTTTTTAAGCTCAGTTAAAGTCTCCTTTGTTTTCGGCTCGGCCCGGCCGATTTTACTCAAAGGCTCATACCAGAGCCATGCCAGATGCCGCCACTGCTCCGGAGCGAGCTTGATACCCCTTTTTGTGCCGACCTTTTTTAATAACGCCAGCGTGTCAAAATCCCTTCTCGATATGTTGGAAAGCCAGTGCCGCAGGTGTAAATGCAGGCGGTTTCGCCAATAGTAATAACTGAAATTGCCGACCGGCTGACCTAAGCTCTTTAGAAAATCGTACGACAATCTCGCACCCTGCCCGAAAAGCCGAGCCGGGTTGATTCTGCCAAAGTGCAGCAAAGTCTCGCCCAGGTCGAACAGCACGGCTTTGATCTTTTTATCCGGCATAGATTGCATTAAATTCGAAATTCGAAACAAATTCAATTGACAAAATTCAAAAAGTTTCGGTCATTGGGACATTTGAATTTCGATATTGTGTCGTGCTTCGGATATTATTGAAGCAGCCACGGCGCCCCGCAAGGCGGGAACCCCAAGCAGCACTGCCCCTACTAATCATCCCCATATTTTCTCAATTGCGGCAAATCACCGCCGAAAGCCTCCCGCGTCCACTCGAACATTTCCTCATCCGATATCATCGATACCCTATCAGCCGCATATTCGGCGTCGATTCTGTCTTTTATTTTTGTTATACGCCGGTCGTGCTTGGGGATTTCAATCTCGTACCTGGCCTCTACCCAATGTTTGATACCTGCCGCCCCGGTCTTATCGGTAATCGCTACACCGACGGGACGGTTGAGCAATTTTTCAGTATCAAAGCAATTGTATATTTCTTCGTTTTTCAACAAGCCGTCCGCGTGAATGCCGGCCCGTGTCACATTGAAATCCTTGCCGACGAGCGGATAGTTGCGTGCAATCTCAAACCCCAACTCTTTTTTAGCGTACTCAGCCAGCTCGGTTATCGCCGGGTAGTCGACGCCCTCGGTTATCCCTTTTAACTGGGCGTGTTCGACAACAAGCGCCTCGAGAGGTGGATTTCCTGTTCGCTCCCCGCTGCCGAATATCGCGGCGTTTGCGGCGCTGCAGCCGTACAGCCACGCGGTTGAAGCGTTTATCAAAACCTTGTGCAAATCGTTGTGGCCGTGCCATTCGAGCCATTCAGACGGAACCCCGATTTGTCGAAGTCCATAGACGAGCTTCGGAACGCTCCTGGGCAAGGAAACTCCCACCCACGGCAGGCCAAATCCAAGCGTATCACAAAGGCGAATCTTGACCGGCTTGTTATATTTTTTTGAAAGCTTCATTAAGCCAGCAGCAAAAGGCAAAACAAAACTTTCATAATCGGCTCTCGTTACGTCCTCAAGGTGACATCGCGGAATAACACCACTATCCAGTGCAGCTTCGGCAATATCAAGATACGCATTCATCGCCTGCTCCCGTGTCTTTCGCAGCTTCAGGAATATATGATAATCGCTTGCCGAGGTCAGAATACCAGTTTCGCCAAGCCCCATTTGCGTGACCAGCTTAAAATCGGCTGCGACAGCCCTGATCCAGCCTGTTATTTCGGGAAACTCGTAGCCTCGTTCTTTGCACAGCTCCACCGCTTCCCTATCGCGCTGTGAATACAGGAAGAACTCACACTGGCGGATCAAGCCGGTGCCGCCGTCTATCTTGTGCAACAAGTCGTAAATTTTCAGGATTTGCTCCGGCTTATAAGGTGGCCGGGCCTGCTGACCGTCACGGAACGTTGTATCGGTTATCCAGATTCCCTCTGGAATATCATACTCAACTCTCTCGTTGTCGAATATTACCCTGGGGAATTCAGTATATGGAAACATCTGACGATACAGATTAGGTTTTCCTACATCTACAAGCTTAAGATTCTTATTAGCCATTTATTCATCTCCGGTACGTCGTTGTCTGCTGGTAGCCCAGCAAATTATCTTATATCCTGTGTCTCGTTCGAGATCCGAGTAATAGCCGAGGTGGGATTCGAACCCACACGCCCTTTTCGGGCAGGGGATTTTAAGTCCCCAGCGTCTGCCTTTCCGCCACTCGGCCGAATGTAGTAGGTTAACTTATACGGCAAAATTTTGCAAATTGTTTCCGAAAAACACATAAGAGAGACTCCGCAAGGCGGGAATCCACGCAGAAGTGCGACGAAATTGCCTGAATTATCCTGGGTTCCCAAATGCATCTTTTTTGCGTTTGGGGCTCCGCTTATGTACTTTGTTTGTTAGACGGGAGATAAATCGAGGCCGCAGGCACCAAAGAAAAACCCCAATTCGCTCTATTGCCTGAATCAACCGAATCCTGCGGTCGAGTGCTTTTAACTGTGAATCGTTACCTGCTAACGAACGCGCCTTCTTAATTCTCTCGGCGGCGTCGGCCGACCTGCCCATTGCCAGGTAAACAATGGCCGAATCCCTTAAAGCCAAAACATGCTCACTGTTGATATCAAGCGCATGGGCGAAAAACTCCGCAGCATCCCAAAACGCCCCTTTTATAACCCTGACAACTCCAAGATAGTAATAGGCATCCGCATTGGTACAATCGACATCAACAGCCCGCAGCAGACAATATGTCGCATGATCGAGGTCGTCCAGTCTCAAGAACATCGACCCCATAGAAACCAAAGCATCCGCATCCTCACCAGTTAGCTTCAACTCGGAAGCCAGATAAGCTGCGGCCTCTTGCTTTTGGCCTCTCATTAACGCATACTGAGCCAATCTATAGCTCGGCCCTGCGAGCGTTTTGTCCTTTTGAAGAGCCTGATTGAATAGCTCCACGGCGCGCTGATAATCACTGTTGCTAAAAGCAATCTCTCCAAGATAAAACAAAGCGGCTGCAAAATCCGGCTCAAGCTCGAGTATCCTGTTAAACTTTTCCTTTGCCGATTCGATATCTCCGGTCTCAAGCATAAACAGACCGAAATCAAGAATAACATCAACATCAGCCGGGTTGAGACGAAGCTCCGCCAGGAAATGCTCCCGACTGCGTTTGCTGTCACCCACAGACCAGCAGGCCTGGGCGATTCGATAGTTAATTTGAGGGTGGCTGGGCTCAAGCTCAGCCGTTTGCAGCCAGCAATGAATAGCCTTTTTATACTCGCCCCGAGCAAAAAGACTGTTACCGATATTATAATAGCACAATGCGCAGTACGGTTTTATCTGCTGGGCAAGATAAAACATTTGCTCAGCCAAGTCGTGCAGGCCCATTTCCGTATAAGTAATGATTCGATTGCAGTAGCATGGTTCAAAGGCCGGATCTAATTCCTGGATGTGCTCGAAGGTATCGATTGCCAGATCATAGTGGCCTATGCGGGTATAATCGACCGCCAGCGAATTTAATATCTCCAAATCATCAGGGTTTAACTGCAGAGCGATATTGTATTCGCTTATTGCATCTTCAAAGCGATCTATGGAATCCAACGTTAGCGCTTTGTTGAAATGCCACGAACTGTTGGAAGGATTTATCTCAAGGGCTGTCTCTAATTCTTCAAGAGCTTGTGACATTTTGCCGTCTTCGTAAAGCTCAAAAGCTCTCCTTGCTGATTGCTCGCCCTTTCCATAAGAGCCAAATTCCATACCTTCAAAAAGCATAATCGCACCTTACCACGTTTATAATCCCGCAATTAAGGAGTTACCTAACTGCGTTATCGCCCACAAAAAACACTGGGGTTAGCGGTTTTTTGCCGGCTCAAGACCTTTTTGCCCACGGGAAAATTTTGCTGGAAATTCGGCTTATAAGCTCCTACAATTGCATAGGTTAGTTTCCAGCACCAAAACGGCGTGAGCCGGAGCTCTTTAGGTGCCGGCCTGTTTTTCTGGAAACAAGCGACCGATAGTCTTATAATGTGCAGGTGCCAAGCGGATAGCAACCATGCTTGAATCGAGTTACGAGAGGGACCCCAAACGCAACGAAGGGCGTTTGGGAGGGTTCCCACATTGCGATTTTTTGGAAAATGGGGCCCGAACCCAGATACGAACAGTTTTGGAGAAGTGAAGCTATGATTAAAGAAACGAAAGGTCAGGTAACAGCCGGCAAGGGCAGTTACGCTATCGTAGTGAGCAGATTCAACGAATTCATAACCTCTAAGCTGCTTGCCGGTGCAATAGATTGTCTCCAGCGTCACGGCGCTGCTGATACACAGATAACCGTAGTCTGGGTGCCGGGCGCCTGTGAAATCACGCAAGCGTCCAAAAAGCTCGCAGAGAGTGGCAAATACGTTGCGGTCATCTGCCTCGGTGCGGTCATACGAGGCCAAACCGCCCATTATGATTACGTCTGCCAGCAGGTCGCGCGAGGTATCGGACAAATCAACTACGATTCAGCCGTGCCGGCCGTATTTGGTGTTCTGACCTGCGATACACTCGAACAGGCGGTCGAAAGAGCCGGGACGAAAATGGGCAACGCCGGTGCCGACGCAGCACGTACAGCTATGGAGATGGCCAACGTGATGGAACAGATTTAGGTTCGTGAAGAGACCCCCCGCCGGTCTGCTTCAGCAGCACTCGCTTAACCGCAGGTGCGAGCGACGAGCCACGAACCAAAAATATCACATGCAAGCTGATAGAAGAACAAGGGCCAGAGAACTGGCAATGCAGGCATTATATCAACTCGATATGCAGGGCCCAGACGTATTTGAGCTTTTAGGCCAGTTCTTTGCGGAAGCAGATACAGACGATTTTGTCCAAAAGCTTGCCTCAGATTGGACGAGAGGAACGTGGGAAAATCTGAAACAGTGCGACGAACTGATAATTGCATCGACAATAAAATGGCAATTCACAAGACTCTCACCTGTTGACAAAAGCATTTTGAGATTGGCGGTTTATCAGTTGAAATTCTGTCCAGATGTTCCACCTAAAGTTGTGCTAAATGAGGCCATAGAGCTTGCCAAAAAGTTCAGCACTGATAAGTCACCGTCGTTTGTTAACGGCGTGCTTGATGCCGTCTTTAAAAAGTTGTGACCCGGTGACTGTGTTCCCAACTCGAATAATGTGCCACGCGCGATGAGCGGCTGATTATGAGAGCGATTGCGGTCTTAAACCAAAAAGGGGGGGTGGGAAAAACCACAACAGTGGTCAATACAGCAGCAGCTCTTGCTGCCGCAGGCTCAAGGGTGGTCGTTATCGACCTTGACCCTCAAGCACATCTGACAATACACCTCGGTCTTGAGCCTCAAATCATCGAGGCCGGCTCATATAAGGTCCTGACCCAGTCAGCTAAATTTGAAGAGGAAATTCTGCTCGTGCGTCCAAATCTCTGGCTGCTTCCTGCAAATATTAACCTGGTTGGCGCCGAAAGCGAGCTGGTAAGCGTGGTCGGCAGGGAGACTATTCTGCGAGAAGCTTTTCGCTCAGCCGAAGATAAATTCGATTATTGTCTTATCGACTGCGGCCCTTCGCTCGGATTGCTTACCCTCAACGCCCTCGCTGCGGCCCAAGAGGTCTTGATCCCGCTACAACCACATTTCCTGGCCCTGCGGGGATTCGGAAAACTGCTCCAAACCGTCGAGCTTGTAAACAAACGAATCAACCCGAATCTGAAAGTTAAATGGATTTTGCTGTGTATATACGACGGCAGAGCCTCGCTTCCAAAGGAAGTCAAGGCCGATATCGAGCAATTCCTCAACCAGGCCCGCGGCACTAACTGTGCCTGGGCTGGCGCCCGGATTTTACCGGTTCATATCCGAAGAAATATCAAGCTCGCCGAGGCACCGAGCTACGGCAAAACAATCTTTGAATACGAGCAGGATTGCCACGGTGCCGAAGACTACAGAAAAGTAGCCGAGCTTATTCACAGCGATTCACAAGCCATACTACAACCGACTACACAGCCTGCCGGGACCAATGAAAATCAAGAGCAACCTGATTTGCAGAAACCTTCGCCGCCGCAGACACAGCCTGCTGGCACCGGTGAGAGTCAAGACAAGCCTCCCATCGAAATCAGAGCAATCTCCCCCCGCCAGCAACAAGCGGGGGCTGGCTCTGAGACACCTGCGGAACTTCCACAAACAACAGCCGAACAAAACCAGCGAGGTGTCCCTGAATCCCAATAACCAGAACAGAAAAAATCTACTCAACCTCTAAAACAACTACCGACTTTGCAGGCAACGTGGCGGTCAAAATATTACCATTGAGCTCAACGTCGCTGAAATCAGCGGGCCTTACTGCCTGCGGGCTGTCAAAGGTATTGTGTGCCGTCATTTCCTCAGCAGTCAGGACTCGACCAGAGACCTCTTTAGCCACGGCACCGTGAAGCTCGCAAACAAGCTCAGCGGAGCTCTTAGGGTCAAGGTTGCAAAGCGATATATGAATCTTACCTGATTTATCTTTCGATGCTGAAGCATTCAACGCTGGAATTTGCTCGTTCCCGAACTTATAGTCGTTACACTGCAGGTCAGCAGGCAGCAGAGTGGCATCGTGATGGATCTTGTACATTTCAAAGACGTGATAAGTCGGCGTCAGAATCATCTTATCGCCCTCGGTAAGAATCATCGCCTGCAGAACATTGACGGTTTGGGCGATGTTCGCCATCTTTACCCGATCACAGTGCTGGTTGAAGATATTAAGGGTAAGGCCGGCCACAAGCGCATCGCGGAGGGAGTTCTGCTGGTATAGAAATCCCGGATTTGTTCCCGGCTCGACCCGGTGCCATGCGCCCCATTCGTCCACAATCATTGCCACTCTTTTTCTCGGG
>Ga0209636_10008425_pt1 | contig 10495 bp, 10 predicted proteins | sample DeeMarSWOR152_54_FD_187464 | JGI IMG/M metagenome (GOLD analysis project Ga0209636, IMG submission 187464) | Marine sediment microbial communities from White Oak River estuary, North Carolina - WOR-1-52-54 (SPAdes) (version 2) | ecosystem: Environmental > Aquatic > Marine > Intertidal zone >... | reverse complement strand
AACAAAGACTTGACAAATTATCCAACATTTATATATTATATATAATAAATTAATTAAATTTTAGGAGAATAAAATTTTTATCTTATAAAGGAGGATTGATGGATAATATATATAAAAAGATTGGAAAAAGGATAAAAGAATTGAGAGAAAAAGCTGGTCTCAGTCAGAAAGAAGTGGCTATTAAAATTGGAATTAAAAGACCCACAATCTCACAAATTGAAAATGGTGAAAGAAAAATTTCTGCTGAGGAAATACTTGAGATCTCCAATCTGTTTAATGTAACTCCTAATAATATGCTGGAATTGGAAGAAGAGCTGGAAGTAGTATTAGAGAAAAAGAAGGATATAGGAGTAGCTAAACCAAAAGAAAGAATTAATGTACCACAGAAAAATCTGAAAAAATTTAAAGAGGTTCTTTTATACATACTAAATAAGGTGGGGTCCAAATCTAATGTTGGTGAAACTGTGATTTATAAGCTTCTATACTTTATAGACTTCAATTTTTATGAAAAATCTGAAAAAATTTAAAGAGGTTCTTTTATACATACTAAATAAGGTGGGGTCCAAATCTAATGTTGGTGAAACTGTGATTTATAAGCTTCTATACTTTATAGACTTCAATTTTTATGAGAAATATGAAGAACAATTAATTGGAGCAACGTATATTAAGAATAACTATGGACCTACTCCTGTTGAGTTTGCAAAAATTGTTGAAGAGATGAAAAACGAAGATGAAATTGAAGAAGTAGAGAGTAAATACTTTAATTATCCTCAGAGGAAATATTTACCCTTAAGGAAACCCAATCTAAAAATATTAAAGGCTAATGAAAAAGAAGTTATTGACGATGTACTTAATAATCTTTCTGATATGAATGCATCTCAGATTAGTGAATATTCACATGAAGATGTCCCTTGGTTATCTACTGATGAAGGTGAACAAATAGAATACGAATCAGTATTCTATAGGAATCCTCCATATTCAGTGAGGGAATATAGTGAGGATTAATGAATATTTTGAGATAGTACGATTACCAGAATTTAATAAAGATATGAAAAGATTACTTAAAAGATATCGAACTTTAGAAGAAGACCTTGATAACTTTTTAAAAAACCAGGTATATCTAAATCATATACTAAAGAAGAAAGTTAAAGGGTTGTTTCCTATATCAGATTTAGGTATTAATGAACCACAAATTTTTAAATCAAAAAAATTCAGTTGTAGATCCCTTTTTGGAACTGGTAGTTATTCGGGAATTAAAGTTGTTTATTCATATGAAACCATAGAGGAAAATAGAGATAGAGTTACTTTGATTGAGATATATTTTAAAGCTGATAAAGAAAATGAAGATAGAGATATAATATATAAATATTTTGGATAGTATAAGAGGAAATTGTATAGAGCGAATAGGAACAGAGTTTAAGTTTTTTAGACACTGATTACATTGATAAAAAAAGATTTTTTTAAAGTTTATTTAGATACTAATTGCCATTGCATAATTAGTCTACAGTCGATAGAGGCTGTACCAAAATAAAATTTCATACCATTGGACAGAAAGAAGGCTATATCCCTCAAAGAGATATACTCTATTTCGAAGGAATTTACCGCTCGCCCCAGGAAATACTTCAAGAAGCTGCTGTGTATATTATTTCACGGTGCGAGGCTCTCGGACTCCTTCTCGCGAGAATAAATTCTCGCGAACCATGGCCACTTGCCCGGTGTAATAGAAAAAGATGCATGTATTCACTCCTATTACACCGGGTGAATCCTCTGAAGCGCTTCCCTGAACAGGAATTCTTCGCTTTATTAATAACCACAAAATATAACATAACACAGAATACCTTGATTTATGACCTGCGATAGAGCTTTTTTATGAACATAGCTTTATTATTTTCGATGCTGAAATCTTTAAATGTTTTACGAAATTTAATGTTTCTAAGTTTTGATACAGCCGCAGAGGTCAATGGTCAAAACCTCTCGAAGAGCGTGCAAAGTTCGCAAAGTAAATTAGGATAGATTTTTTAGCAGAAAATAAGAAACTTCTTTTTCTTCATACCTTTTTAATTACATAAATACGTTACGGAAATAAATATGTAATTTATCATTTTACGCTAATAACGTTACGTTCTTTACGTAACCATCTTGACATAATTTTTGTATTTTATATAATATATTTATGAAAAATCCATTTGTATATGGTGGGGAAGTTTCTGGAAAATCTTTTTGTGATAGAGAAGATGAAATAAAAGAAATACTTAGTGATATAAGAAATAGCATAAATGTTGTAATCTATTCTAAAAGGAGATATGGGAAAACATCACTTATAAAAGAGGTGTTAAGAAAAACTCAACAAAAGAAAATCCTTACCTTTTATATTGACCTATACCCTGCAGTAACAAAAGAAAAATTTATAGAAGTGTATGCAAATGGGATTGCTAAAGGAATAAAAGGGAGTAGAAAAAGAATACTTGAATCTATAAGAGACCTGCTTCCAAAGATTATTCCAAAGTTGGTAGTAAAGGAAGATAGGTTAGAATTCGAGATAGAATTTGATAGAATGAAAAGTCCTACTCCAATTTTAAGTGACCTATTTGAAGCTATCAAAAAAAGAGCAGATATTGAGAAAAAACTCGCAGTTGCAGTTTTCGATGAATTTCAAGAGATCGCAAATTATGAAGATGATGAAATAGAAAGAATGATGCGCTCCTCTTTTCAATCACATCAAAACATATCCTATATATTTATGGGGAGTAAAAGACATATTCTAATGCAAATTTTTGACAATCCATCAAAACCTTTTTATAAAAGTTCAAAGCATTTTCCTTTGGGAAAAATAAGTGAGGAGGATTTTGGAGAGTTTATTTTTGAGAGATTTTCAGAGTGTGGTTATAAGATTAAAGTAGATACAATATCAGAAATACTTAAGTTAACAGAGTGCCATCCTTATTATACACAGATGCTCTGTCATATTCTATATGAAAATAATGAAGAAAATAAGATGATAAAGATTAAAGATATTTCCGAATCAGTTGAATGGTTAATAAAGAGGGAATCGGGAATGTATCTTACTTTATGGGAGTCTTTAACACAAAGACAGAGGCAATTGCTTATTGGATTGGCTTCTGAAGGTCCTACAGAAGTCTTTAAAAGTAAATTCATACATAACTATGGACTTAAATCTCCCTCAACTGTGCAGACATCCCTTAATACTCTAATTGAAAAAGGGATAATAGAAAAAACTGATGGATTATATGGAATAGAGGATCCATTTCTTATAAAGTGGATAAATCTTATGTAAGAAAAAGAAATGAAAATTACATTTATTCAAACCGGTGGGACGATAGATAAGGATTATCCAAAGACTATAGGTGGATATGCCTTTGAGATATCTGAACCAGCGGTTATAAGAATTTTAGAGAAATTAAATCCCTCTTTTGAGTATGAGATTATCTCAGTTTGCAGGAAAGATAGTCAGGATATAACAGAAGACGATAGAGAAAAGATTTACGTGACTTGTAAGGGATTAGAGAATAATAAGATAATCATAACTCATGGAACAGATACACTAAGTGAAACAGCAGAGAAATTGAGAGATATAAAAGATAAAGTAATAATCCTTACAGGTTCTTTTAAACCTGAGAAATTCACCGATTCAGATGCTTCAATAAATGTGGGAGTGGCAATTGGTGCAGTAAGTATTCTAAATGATGGTGTTTATATAGTAATGAATGGTAGAATTTATCTCTGGAATAAAGTTAAGAGAGATTCAAAAACTGGAAAATTTATCGAAAAGTAAAGTATATAAATTAGAGCATCCAATTATATCAACATAATTAGTATTATAAATTAAAATTGAATTTTTGTTAAACAGAAAGGAAGAAAAATGAAAGAAAATTGGAGAGTATCAGATAGAGTTTTGAAAATACAAAAATCTGCAATTCATGAAATGACCAGATTGTCAAAAGAGGTAAAGGATGTAGCCTTTTTGTCCTGGGCAAAACCAACTTCCGATACACCCGAACATATCAAAGAAGCTACAATTTCTGCAATAAGGAATGGACTTGTAGGCGGATATTCTGAAAGTTCTGGTTTGTTAGAATTAAGAAAAGAAATTGTTAAGAAACTCAAAAGAGATAACAATGTAGATGCTAATACTTCTCAGATATTGACCACTGTAGGTGCTATTGAGGGTATAGCTGCTGCTATAATGGCTTTGATTGACCCTGGCGATGAAGTTATTTTACCTTCTCCGACTTATTCTACCCATATTCGTCAGGTTGTTATTGCCTCAGGTAAGCCAGTTTTTGTTCCTACAATAGAAGAAAAAGGATTCATCTGGGATGTCAGTCAACTTAAGGATGCAATAACTTCTAAAACTAAGGCTATTCTATATTGTTCACCAAATAATCCAACTGGAACTGTTTTTTCAGAGGAACTTCTTCGCAATGTGGCTGAAATAGTTTTAGAGAACAACCTGATGGTTATAACAGATGAAGCATACGAATATTTTACCTACGATGGACATAAACATTTTAGTATAGCTTCAATTCCAGAAATGAAAAAGAATGTAGTCAGTTGTTATACATTCACAAAAACATATGCTATGACTGGATGGCGGATTGGTTATTTACATGCAGATGAAGAATTAATCCCACAGATTAATAAAGCACATATTCCTTTTGCAATTTGTGCGCCGGTAGTTTCTCAATATGCAGCAATTGCTGCCTTAAAGGGTTCACAGGATTGTGTTAATAAGTTTAAAAATAAATATCTATCTGCTCGAAATTTAATGTGTGAGCGAATGGATAGTCTTAATTCTATATTTAAATACCAGAAACCAGACGGCTCTTATCTCATGTTTCCAGAGATATTATTAGAAGAGGGTAAAGATTCAATAACTTTTTGCAAGAAACTTCTAAAGGAAGGTAAAGTTTCAACAACACCTGGAATAGCTTTTGGACCAACAGGAGAATCACATTTAAGATTATCCTTTTGTGTATCTGAAGATGAAATAAATAAAGCGTTTGATAGAATGGAGAATTATTTCGGTCAGTAATGAATAGTTTGTATAATAAACTATATATTTCTTAATTTGTCATATTTTAAATCTATGAACAAACAATTCACCTTATAGGCAAAATATTCTTGACTAATTAATATTAATTTGATAAAATATTAATGGTACAGGGAATAAAGTAATTATATGATTCATAAATTCTCTAGACCAGGGGGAAACTATGGATAGAAAAAGCGAATTTATAATCAAGGCAACTGAGATTATTACAGGAGTCGTTATTGCATATGTGGTATACAGAATATCTGCCCCAATAATTGATTTTGCAGGTTTGTTTAGTATTATTGTAGGTCTTCTAAGTACTCTGGTCATAGCTCATCTTGTTGAATCCTATCGCCATTCTCAGGATATTAGAAAAATGAACATCAATCTGGTAAACCTTCTGCATAAGATTGCAGAAAGACATCAGGATACTCTGGATCTTGCTCAGATTCTAAATTATGGAGTTACAACAATTCCTAGTGAAAGATACTTCGATACTTTTATACAGCTGATGTGGAGATTCGAAAATAAAATGTTGGCCGTAAACTATATCAATCCTGACGAAGGTTGGGAGAGAGCGTATGGTGATTTATTTGCTGAAATACAACAATCAAAGATAAAAGTTAACAAAGCTATCATCAGAAGGGTATTTATAGTTGACAGCGAGGAAGAAGTGAACAGGCTAAGAAGTGTTATGTCTGAACAAAATGAGGCAGGGGTCAAGGTTAAATATATCTTCAAAAGCAAAATTGAAACCACAACTATGCTAAAAAATAAAGCAAATAGACTTAAAACATTAGACTTTGATGTTATAGATTCAAAGTATGTCTGGCTTACCATTATGGATAAGAAACGGAAGATTAAATACGGAGAGATATTATTTGGAAAAGAGGAATGCGAAAATTATAAAAGTTTTCACGATTACCTGTTTGAAGAAGCTGAAGAGGTTTAAATAGTCTAATAAGTTTTCAAAATAAGAGTCAAATCTTCAATTTTCAATTATTAACTTTTTATTTACAATCATAAAAGTGTAAATCTTTACAGTCTTAGAGAGCTCTAATTGAGATTTTAATATGAAAGAGGATTGGTGGGATTGATTTTATGATATAACTTAAGAACATTTAATGCCAAATTATATAATTTGAATAATGCTTAGAAATTATATTTCTTAATAACCATTTCCAAATTTTCAATGTTATTTTCTATGTTATCATCAACTTCAAGAGATACTTGAACATCAGGTATTACTTCTTTAAGTTTGTTGAAAATATCATCAAAGTTAATGTTACCTTTGCCAACAGGAAGGTGTTCGTCTTCTTTCCCGGAATTATCATGTAAATGTACATAATGGAGTCTTTTTCCCATTTTTGATATCCATTCTTTTATAGGAAGATTTGAAAATATATTGGTGTGTCCCACATCAAGGCAAAGACCAAAAAATTTACTATCAACAATATCACAAAGTTTCATTAATAGAGAAGGTTTGTCTTCTATAACATTTTCAATTACTATTCGGGTATTAACTTTCTCATACTTATATATCTCTTTCTTCCAGAAATTTGCAGTTTCGTTGAGCCATAAATCTTCTAAATTAAAACTCCTCATTTCTTCACTGAATCCACTGTGTAAGACAACTATATCGGGGTTTAATTCCTTCACCAACTTATAAGTCATTTGCATTCGTTTAAATACCGCTTCCCTCAGCAAATAATCATTGTAAGTGTAACGTATGCCTAAAAAAGGTCCATGAATGATTACTCTTCCATTAAATTCTTTTAGAATTCTCCTGTGAGTTTTCATTCTGGAGTACCATTTATTTTTTGATGAAACTCCCTCTAAACCATAACTTTGTAGTTCTATCCCTACATTCATCTCCATTAAGCGAGGGAATATTTTTATTTCTTCTTTCTTACCTTGGATACATAAATTGAATTCCATTTATTTCTCCTTTTTTTACTTAAATATTTTGCATTTAAACTATCTATATTGTTGTATCAGTCAATGGATGTGATATAAATTTATTTATTTTGTTGTGTTTATTGATTTTATTATTTATTAGAGATTTAGTGTGCTTTTTATAAATATTGTAAGTTCTTCAGCCATTTTGAAATGTTGGCTTACCCTTGGATGCTTTCCAGTTCCATCATATGCAAAAATATAACTATATGCTCTCTTATCATCAAAATCTTCTTTTAATGTTTTGACTGCCTCTTTAATATAACCTGGCCATGGTTGACCTTCTTTTATTGCATCCATACTCCCAAGTGTACAAAATATATGTGCTTCCGGGTATTTTTCTCTAACTTTTTGAATAAAATCAATGTATGCTCTTATTATCTTCTTTGAATCTGGTAACGGCTTAAGCTTTTCAATTAACCAACTATCATTCTGGAATAGATTAATAACAACAATATCAGGAATCCACTTTGAAAAATCCCACATAATTTCAGGATCAAATGGATTAAGACGATAATAAAATTCAGGCATTGTTTGTGGGAACCAACTTATTAAGATACCAATTCCACTTTTCGATATGCATACATATTCGGCATTCAAGTTTCTTGCTGTGATTGCACTGTAGGTAAGATAATTATTTTTCTTTGATTCGTTACCTTCATCTTCGTCTCCAATACATTCATTTCCCATTCCACTTGTGATTGAATTTCCATAAAATTCGATTTTAAATTTTGGTTTTGGTGGTGGCTCAAATAAACCTTTACCTTCATCCAAAATAAAACCTTTAAAGATTGTTGGACCTGTTAATGTTTCAGTCCTTCTGAATACTAGAACTTTATGGATTGTGTCTTTTAATTCAGATGTAATACTGTATATTTCTTTATCCTGCTCACAATCTAGGACAAAAGGTTCTTTATCATTATCATCAATAATAATATTGTAGTAATTTTCTCCTTCTATATCATTTAATCGAATTTTGAGAGATGTTCCTTCAAATTTCGCAATAATATAAGTTCCTGGCCAATAAAGTATAGGTTCTTTTGGATTTGAAAAGTCTATCCGTCCTGTATACTGGATTTTAGGATTGTCAGCCTCAATAAAATTTCCTAAAGAGGAAGATAATAAGTTAGGTGATAATATAAGAACTATAATTAAATGAATTTTAAAATATAATACAACTGATTCTAATCTTTTAAATTTATGCTTTTTACTCATATACTAATTATCTCCCTTACTGATTTATGTTTTTTTTCTCTGAAAGTAAATGTTAATTACTCTCTGAATAAGACGTAGCAGGAGGTATAAAGTCCTTTTATCAAACCTTAATATCTTCTGAAGAAGTCTTAACCAATAAATTGGTCTTGAATAGAAACCACGAAATGATTTATAGCTTAAATTATCAAGTTCAGTGGATGTAAGAGGGGAGAGGTTATGTTCACTACCAGCCGGAACAGTGTGTGTTCTACCATCTATTAAACCCCTTTCCTTAGCTTCATCCCATAGTGGTGCACCATAAGTGTATTCCAATGTCCAGAAAGTTGCTGCATCAAGTCGCATAGAATACACATCTTTTATCATCTTTTTAATAATTTTTTCATCTTCGAAGGGAGTTCCAATAATAAAGTCTGCCATTGAAAATATACCGTATTTATAGGTGAGGTATGCTGCTTTTCTATTCAGTTCTACGGTTGTTCCTTTACGATAAAAATTTAGAACATCCTGATTCATAGATTCCATTCCATAGACAACCGCTATTACTCCTGCTCTACGCATAAGCTTATAAAGACCTGAATCTCTGGCTGAATCCACTCTTCCCTGAACAAGGGTGATGAGTTTATATCTTCGGTCAATAATTCCTTTGAGAATACCTGTAACAAGCTCTTTATTAACAATTGATAGGAAATTATCATCAACTATTCCTAAAATAGTGTATCCTTCACCATTTATTTTTTCTATTTCGTCCAGGCAGTTTTCTACACTTCGCCTCCGAAACCTCTTGAAAGTTACAGCGTTATGTGCACAGAATCTGCAATGAAATGGACAACCGCGAGTAGCTATCATTGTTGCAATTTTTGTTTTATTCTTTTCTCCAAGGAAGTTATATCCTTTAGACTTTTCTTCGGTTCTTAATAATTCTCTTGCAGGAAATTTTATAGAATCTAAATCTGACTCACAGTACGGCTCTTTCCCAAAAATAGTTCTATTGCTTTTATGGTTTCTGTATATAGAACCATATAATTTTTTGAAATTTCCATTATTTATTAAAGTTTCAAAGATTTCTGGAGCTGTCTTTTCGGTTTCTCCAGCGATTGATAAGTCAGAACCTTCGATAGCTCTCTGGTGTAGCGTAACATCTGGACCTCCGGTTATAATCTTTATTTCTGGATTAACTTTTCTAATATTATTAATCAAGATATTTACATTATTTATATTAAATGAATCCGTGGTAATCCCTACTGCATCTTTTCCTGACAATAATCTCTTTAAGTTCTCATTGTTATAAAGAGTGGAATTGAAATCAACAGCTTCTACTTCAAATCCTGCATCCATAAGAGAGCTACCTATATATAAAATTCCAAGGGGAGGAAAAAATCCTAATGGTCTTGTTAATACTCCTTTGCCCTTTGAACTTGCAAATATCGGTTGATCTGATTTTGGAAAGATAAGTAAAACACTCGACATATAGAATTCCCTATTTAAATTTCATTCTATTTTATATAAAATAGATGTCAAGCGTTATTTAAAATATTAATTTTACTTATATGAGTATATTAAAGGAATTTTAAAATTTTTTGCGGATTTTATATAATAAAATTATAGATAAAATTTAGTTTATTTATAAATATAAAAATTGATAAAGGTTTTACCTATATTTGTCTACTTCGTTCCATAAACTGCTTTGCTTGATACATAAATGCTTCGATTCTAGTCTCCTCCGTTGTTAATCCATCATATGCCATATTTAAAAATGGAACCCCCCCAAAGTTCTCCACGACTCTTACCATCACCGCGCTTACATTAGTTCCAGGCATACATGTGAAAGGCATAACAGTTACTAAACCTGAGACTCCCTTATTTATAAAATCAATACATTTTCCAACAGTTAATACAGCTTCACCTTCAACAGTTCTATGCAGGTATGGGTTTGAATATTCGAAGACTTTTTCAGTAGATGGTTCATGGTAATTTTTTATAAGGTTTTTAAATTTTTTGTGTAAATTATGCTCTATATATTTTTGCCATTTATCTTTTATATAATGGAATACAAAATCTTTAAAATTTCTGGCTAATAAGTCATCTTCTTTTCTTCTAAAATTAGTATAGAAAAACCATTCAGCACTTGTTGGAAGCAAGGCAACTCCGCCAAGTTCTTCTATTCTATCTACCAATCTGTCATTAGCAAAATGATGCGCTCTAACATATATCTCACCAGAGATTCCAATAATTGGTTTAGTAATTGTACTATCAACTTCTATTGCTTTAAAG
>Ga0209636_10008424_pt1 | contig 10495 bp, 7 predicted proteins | sample DeeMarSWOR152_54_FD_187464 | JGI IMG/M metagenome (GOLD analysis project Ga0209636, IMG submission 187464) | Marine sediment microbial communities from White Oak River estuary, North Carolina - WOR-1-52-54 (SPAdes) (version 2) | ecosystem: Environmental > Aquatic > Marine > Intertidal zone >... | reverse complement strand
ATTCACTTTCACTTCTTCTTCTTCTAGGGCCTCAGCCATATTGTATTTAAAATAGATTATCGCAGAAAGAGAAGATGAGAAATGGTAATAACTTCCCCCTTGAAGATGAAAGCCAAAGGTTGAACCATTCATAGATTCCACAGGAAAAGTTTCTGGATATTTTTCTTTATAGAGAATGTAATCAATTCCTGGACCCAAAAAAGGTCTGAATTTATTGAAATTCATCACATATCTGAGGGAAAGCGAAAAAAAGATGAGATTAAGTTTTATCTCTTCCTCAGTCAAGCTGGTATTCCCTTTGTCGTTCATAGACCTGAAGTTAAACAGACCCACTAGATTTTTGAATGATTTCAGGGGAAGACGAAAGGGAATTTCCGCTCCTAAGAAAAGGGCGCTTTTTCCGTAGGATTCCTGAAAGACTTCGTCCTGCATAAAGTACAGCCCGCTCAAGACTCCAATCGCCCATTTTTTTTCTTTTTCAGGCTGGGCCCAAACCGTGGTAGCAAGAAATAACGGTATAAAAAAAAGAAGAGTTAATATTTTTTTCATCTTTTCCTCTTTATCCCTCTCTTCGAGTCATGATATGCATGTCTGTTTATTCGACCGTTGTAAAGGCTGGTGCTCCTTCTGTATCACTCTGGTCCACGGCAGTTAAAGCAAAGCGATAAGTTTTAGCCTTTTCCACACCTCTGACTATATAGCTAAATGTATCAGCGTAAACTTCATCCAGAAGAGTCCATACCCCTTCTTCTATCATATATATTCTGTATTTTACGATATCTGTATTCTCTGGATTAGCTTCCCAGGTCAGCTTAATCACACTTTCCCGGTAGAACAGAGCCTTATTTTCATCTCTTACTCCTGAAAAATTCAAAGGAGGCAGGATATAGGCAACCTGAATTTTTTGTCCAGGACTAATGTTATACACGATTCTCTCTGTTCCATCGAAAAAAGTGACTCTTAAATCGTATTGAGCAGAAGCGGGCACACCAAAATGAGCTGTGGGAGAATCCTGTCCGAGGTAACCGTACTCTCCTTGAATTTCACGGTGACCTCTCAGATATTGACGTTGGCTGAGATGTCCAGCCAGGTATAGATCCAGCTTGGTTCCTATTCCACCAACGGCTCCTGTATGATCGATGACCTCAACTTCTATCCAGTTTGAATCATTATTGGTATTCCTGAGGAGCACATTATAATCTCTTTTATCTGTAATATAGATATCTAAATCCCCATCATTGTCAAAGTCACCCAGAGAACTGCCGCGCGGATCGTTAGTGTTTAGAGAAGCGTTCAGGCCCGAATTACTGCTGAGGATTAAGGAAAAGATACCCTGGCCATCATTTTCATAAACATTTTCTCCAGAGAAATACAAATCTAAATCCCCATCGTGGTCAAAGTCTCCAAAACAAGCATGGTATCCTTGATGCGATCTGGTTGAATCAATAGTCTGGTATGGAGAGAAAAATCCACCCGAATTCCTGTACAAGGCTATTCTCCGGCCACCAACTATAGCTAAGTCCAAATCTCCATCATTGTCTACATCAGCAAAAGTCATTCCGTTATCACCAAGGCTTTGTGTTGAGGGCAATCCAATATCTATCCCAGCATCGTGGAAATGGCCTGTTCCATCATTAAGATAAATGGTTGAAGGCCCTCCCGGTTTGGCCTCAGCAATATCGATATCTCCATCTCCATCTATGTCAGCGGCTGCAACTCCCTGAACAAATCTTGTCCAATTGATCCCTCGATACTCGTTGGAAAATGTTCCATCTCCGTTGTTCAGGTAGAAATTTATCGATTCTTGCGGAGGTAACGGAATTGGATAAGTGTCTGGCTCGGCCAAGGGATTAGAGAAGTAAAGGTCGAGATCTCCATCACCATCAAAGTCTGCCGCAGCTACCCCTCTTGAGGCTGTATCTTCGTCTTGAGGGGGGGTGATAACACTTGTGATGTCTTCGAAGTATCCATTTCCATCGTTTTGGTAGAGGTGATTATAGGCGGGGCTTGGCCCGTCAAAGGTAGTCGTTGAGAACAAATCAAAGTCTTTATCTTTGTCAAGATCGGCGAACACAGCTCCGTGAGTGCCTATAGCATAGCCATCGGCTACTCCCCGCTCTGTGGCTTCTTCAGTGAAGTAATTTCCATAATTGATGAATAAATTGTTATCGAGCTCGAGAACACCTTTGGGAGATCCTACGTTTTTCACATAGATATCTAAATCCCCGTCACCATCAACATCTATCCAGCATATGCCATGCCCTCCGAAGGAATTGTATCCCTTGACTCCGAATCTGTTGGTCGCATCATTAAAATGAATCTGGCCATGGAGGATCAAGGGGAGAAACAGCAGGCAAAACAGAAAAAAGCAGATATTTGATTTGAACTTCATAATCATTCTCTCCATCTTAATCGTTGACATTTCAGGTAAATTTGCCAATAAAAAAGACCTTTGTCAACCTTTTTTTGGCTTCGATATCCAATGGGTCCTCAGGAAATGGCAAATGCAGCCCAGCAGCAGTTAACGAATTTTCTCTAATACCAATCGGGAAAGAGATCTCTTCCTGGGCTGTCAAACAAAGGAACTATTATTTTCGTTTTGACTTTAACCAAATAAAGAGCCCAATTCCCGCGAAGATTATGGTTTTTCGGAGATGAGCTGAAGACGATGTATTTTCCATCCGCAGACCAGGAGGGGAAATAGTCGTAGGTGTCATCCCTTTCGGTGAGTCTTGTTTTTCCGCTTCCATCAGGTTCCATCAGCCAAATATCTCCCTTTCCATCTGCCTCTGATGAGACATAAGTTATACTCCCATCCTTGTAGAAATTAGCCCGACAGCTCTTGCCGCCCTCGGTGAGGCTTCTATACTCTTTTTTTTCAAGGTCATAAATAAATACATCCCACCCTATTGTTCTTTTTCCGGTGAAGGCCATTAGTGGACCTACCGGGGAAAAGTTAGGCAGAGCGTTGGAGTTTCGGAATTCAGGGATTATTTTTTCCGTCTTTTTGGATTTTAAATCGATCATCCAAAGAGTAAAGCGTCTTCTGAAGCCTCTTTTTACAAACTCAGTAAAGGCAATTCGCTTTCCATCGGGAAACCAGGCATGCTCAATCTCGTCCTTGGGAGAGGAGGTCACCTGATGGATGTTTGATCCGTCATTGTTCATAACAAAGACATCATAGTTGCCCTTGGGATTCGCTGTATAGGCAATTCTTTTTCCATCAGGAGACCATCTGGGATATTCATCGTCCCATGAGTTATCCGTAAGCTTCTTCAATTGTCTGGCGGTAAGGAGATATATCTCTTTATCTCCGTCCATGTCAGATTGGAAGACTATTTTTCCTTTGAAAGTATTTTTTGCTCTGAGAGTGCTGATGTCTATCTCTTTTTCTTTTACATTAATTTTCTGGTTTTTCTCTTCTTTAGAACAGAAGACAGTTATAACTATGAAGGTGAATAGAATAAGCTGGGATATTTTTATAATCTTCCTCTTTTTCATCAGACGCATATTTATAATTTTTCTTTAAGCCTTGTCAAGCAGAACTGTTAGCTAACTCTCTTGACAAGATTTTCTGACTTTAGTTACATTACATTAACAAATATGGAAAATGATGTCTGGAAAGACTCTCAAGGCAAGATTGTTTTCATCCTTATTGTTCTTTTAGCCTTGGGCCTACGAATTTGGGGAATCTCCTTCGGCCTTCCCTATATTTATCATGTGGATGAGGAACGTTTCTCCAGAATTTCTCATCATTATTTTTCAGGGGATCTGAATCCGCATTTTTTTCATGTTCCTTCTCTCCATACCTATGCCGTGGCTGGAATTTGGGGAACTTATTATCTAGCCGGCAAAGCATCTGGCAAGTTTCACTCCTTAGACGATTTTATCGATTCATTCGGAGAAGAAATAACCACCTTATTTGTCTTGGGCCGGATGTTGACTGTGCTCTTGAGCATAGGAACCATTCTGATTGTCTATTTGATAGGAAAAAGGTTGTATAACCAGAGGGTTGGATTATTATCTTCGCTGTTTCTTATTTTTTCTCCTGTCCACAACAAGATTTCTCATTACATGGTCCCTGATTCGCCAATGGTTTTTTTTCAGATGCTTTCTTTCCTCTTCATCTGGATGATTTATAAGAAAGGCAGGTGGGAACATTATATTTTAGCTGGATTGTTTGCCGGATTGGCCATGGGGACCAAGTACGGAGGATTGCTTCTATTCCTGCCCTTGATTCTGGCTCATGTGTTCCATGTCTTGGAGGATAAACAGCCACTAAGCAACATTTTTTTAAGCTTTAAGCCGATTCTATCAGGAGTCTTTTTCTTGGCGGGATTCTTTATTGGCTGTCCCTATGCTTTTTTTGATTTTCAAAGCTTCTGGAGAGGCTTTCAATGGCAGTCCAGGCATTTGTTTGTAACAGGTCATTATGGCTCTTCTACAGCTCAGCCAGCTTGGTTATTTTACCTCAAGCACGGCTTTAAAGAGCTGGTCGGAAAATCCTCTCAATTTCTGGTCCTTGGTGGAGTCATTTATGGTTTATTCCGTCATAAAAAAAGGGAAATTATATTATTTTCTTTTCCTTTGGTGCAGTTTCTGATAATGAGCAATTGGAAGACGAGTGCAGTAAGATATCTTCTTCCCTTAGCTCCTTTTTTTGCCATTATAGGTGCCCATTTCTTAGATTTAATTTTATCTAAGTTGGCTTATTATCTGGCCAGATTCAATTCTAAATTCTCTTTTCTTATCAGGAGGAGAGGAATTTTTGCCGCACTCGTTGTTATCCTATTCCTTCTTTCTCCAGGTCTGAAAGTCCTAAGATTCGATTATACGCTCACTCAAAAAGACACCCGCATGATTGCCAAGGAGTGGATTGAAAAAAATATTCCCCCTGGCTCGAGGATTGCTTTTGAGGCCTACGGTCCTGCCTTTACAAGAGAAAAATACGATATCATTTACAGACACACCCTTGGTCAGGTAACCTTAGAATGGTTATCTCAGAGGAAGAGAAATTTCGTCATCATCAGCGACATCATGTACGCAAGATTCACCAGATTCCCTGAGGAATTTCCTAAGCAAGCAAAATTTTATAATTCCCTGGATGAGAAGACAGTCTTGATCAAAGTTTTTGAGCCAAAATGGAATGAGTATTTGATCGATATGCATAATCCGACGCTTAAGATTTATCGATTAAGCGACTCTCCTGATTTTTCTTTTCCCGGAAATTTCATTTATTACTCTCATAATGTAACTCTTACCAAGTCAGAAGAAGGATGGATACTCCAGAGCACAGTGAGAGGTCAAGGATTGATCCGGGGAATCGAAAAAGTGAAGAACCCTTATGTCAGGATTGTTGATTCCGAAGGTGAACAGATAGTTAGATTAATTACCTATAATGGAAAAATTAAATCTTCTGATCGTTTTACTTATTCGAATTCAATTGCATTTTCTCCTCTGCCTGCACACGCCCGTGTCTACATTGGATATGAATATAACTTCTCTCCCAGCCCTCTCCATTATGAGCTAGAAGGAGATTTTAAGAAGGAGTATTGTTTAATTGAAAATTTAGAAGACAAGTCTCTTCGAAAGAAGAAGCTGCAATCTATTTTCATGTATACTGCTCTTTCCGATACACGTGGTGATGATTATTATCAGATTGTCACACTCTCAAAATTGAAAGCATATTGGGATTTGTACAGTAAAGTCTTTGGTGGTGAACTTCGATGGGGGAATGACTATGTTCTCAATCCCTTTGTTCAGATTGTGGATGCCGAGGGAAATGATGTAACCAAAATGATAATTTATAGAGGGAAAGTTGGATCTCAAGAGACTAAGAGGAAATCTCCAGTCAAGAAGTCAAAAGTTGTTGCCTCTTTACCAGATAACTATGAGATTTATGTAGGTTATGATTACTATTGTGATTTTGATTATCAAGATCAAGCTGGAGGACCAGGGAAATTCAAAATTTTCTCGTTGAATCCTAAAAAATAAGAACCAAAAACATTTCTTGAGTCCAGACAGGGATGAAGAAAAAGAATTATTTCTTGTCAGCTAAATTTTTCAGAATCTTGAATTATCTCTCATTGTTTTTTTACCTTTGTTTCATATTCTTATGGTTTAAGGATAATATTCATCCCTTAAAAAAAATAAATTTCAGTTATCTCTTTGCTTTGATTCCCTTGATCGGAATTATTCTTCTCAAATTTTTTTTCAAGTTTAAGAATAAGACAATAAAACCCCGGGTACGACTCAATAAAGTCTTTTTGACGCTGTTAATTATTATTATTGTTGCTGTTGCCTTTCGTATTCCATTTCTTGCTTACAGTTCTGGTATGGTTTCCAGCGACGATGCTATTCCTGCCTTAATGTCCAAACATATCGCCGATGGGAAGCTCCCTCCAATTTACTACTATGGACAATTTTATATGGGTTCCTTATCCCAGCATTTCTTTGCCCTTATGTTTGCAATTTTTGGGTATTCAGTCTTCCTCTTCAAATTTTCAACTCTGCTTTTTTACTTAGGTTTTATAACAGTCCAATTTTTTTTCATTAAAGATTTGTTTTCTTTTAGTTTTTCTCTAGTCGTTTCCCTCTTTTATTGTTTACCCTCGGGCCGTCTGATATATGTCAGCTTTGATAACACAGGGGCTTATTCTTTAGTTTTGTTGCTGGGGAGTGTCATTATTTACACTTCTTATTTGATTAGCTACAAAAATAGAGAAAATTTGATTCCATTGCTTGGTTTTACGATGGGAATCTCTTTTTGGGCTCATCAAATAACGGTGTGTTTTATCTTGACTGCTTTCATAATTTTGCTTTTCAAATACAGGCTTCACCTGAAAAGATATTTAAAGCTTTTCTTCTTTTTCTTAATCGGGAGCTTACCTCTTCTTATGCTTGAGATTTATAATAAGTTCCAGTTGTTGGAGTTTCTCCTGCCTGGAGGAATAGAAATTAAAATATGGGGGAAGCTGAAAACAACAACAAGACTAAGCGCTTCTTTGATATCTCTTGAAGTTCATCCGTCAAGATACATTTTCATGATTTTTTTACTTATAGGATTTTTGACCCTCATATATTTTTCCCTCAAGGAAAAAAAGCTACAGCCTCGTAGTATATTTAGCCTCTTCTTTATCCTGTTTTACCTGATGTATCTATTTTCTCGCTTCAGTTATAGTCCTGTAGACAGGTACCTATTCCCCTTATATTTCTGTATTCCAGTTCTTTTACTCTCGGTATTTTTGTTCATTAAGTATAGAGTAAAGTATTTTTTCGTCCTGGCGTTTATCTTGATTCTCTTCTTTTTTTATAATTTAAAACAGAACTATTCCGACTATCTCATAATCAAAGAAAGGAATTTTTATCTGAATCGAGTGATTGATTCCATGGAGAAAAGTGGACAGAGATATTGGCGTGGACAATATTGGACTGCCTATCTTATAACAGCCTTAGCTAAGGAAAAAATTATCGTCGATTCTTATATGTTCAATAGATATTATCCCTACCGTCTTTCATACTACAATCAGAGTCGGAGTGATAATTTTATTTTTCTACGTGGAGATGGAAGTGCTGAAAGGATTCTCGCGATGAGACTTGCGGATATGTTGAAAACCTTTAAGATAGGATTTAAGAAGGAAGAAATTGGAGACTGCTGGCTCATTTATGAAGTGGAAAATCCTGTTTCTCCAATGGTTTTAAAAGCTCCAGTGCCTTCTCAAATTCCTCATTTTGAGCTGACCCAGATTAAAAACAGGAAAGGAAATCTCGATTTGTCTTTTAAAATTGGAAAATTCCAGGAAGATTCCGGATTCTTTAGAGTCCATGTGGAAATTCCGGGATATAGCTCTGTTGTTAAAAAAATTTTTCCCGATAGAAAAGAGAGCGAGGTTAAGATTCCTTTCCCAAGGAGGAAATCCTTCAAAATGAAGTATTATCTTGATTATCAAAGCTTAAAGATTCACCATACTGTTCAGGAGCTCTCTTACCGCCTTCCAGTCAATGAACTTCAAAAAAGGAGGAGAAGAATTGTTTATTTATCGGGCATCGGCCCTCAAATTAAAGTTGATGGCAAAAAGAGGAGAATCTTAGAAAAAGTTGCTAATTTTGAGGTAAATGTGCCTCTGAAGAAAAAGACAAAATTGCGCCTTCATCTCTATTCGCCTTTTCAATTCTCGCATCCTTTCTGGTATGGAGAATATTTTCAAGTCGTCAAAATAAAGATCAATGATCTTAATATCGTTGAGAGGCGATTAGAAGAGGGAGAAAATGTTATTGAATTGATGGTAGAGGATTCTTATCTTAAAAAACAAAGCAATACCATGACTTTGAAGTTTAAGTATCATCTTCCGTTTGGGTATGCTCGTCTGTGGAGAACAGCAGCCCTATTAGATAAAATTGAGATAGAATAATTAGCCTGATCTATTCATAAATTGTAAAAGACAAGAAAAATTGATTCAATAACGGTCAAAAATTTCAACACGTGAATGGATTCGATTTTACGATCGTACTGAAGGTTATGAATTTAGGGCGGATGCGATGATTTTTCCTCATAAAGAAAGACTTTTTCCTTTAGTTCTTCCTAGTTCTTTGATAAAGAGCTCTTCCCACGGTTGTTACGTATGTCCTGATCCACAGCAGGACAACCAGATTTTCTGCAGGTCTCCTTTCCAGGGAAAGGACGTGGGCAGATGAATCCTGATTTTGCGCGACAGTTGTCTTACACGAGCACCGATTTTAATGATTTTGAGACGGATGGTATCGAACTAGGCCGAGGCCCACTCAGTTCCTTTCAAGTGAAGAGCCCGGAAAGTATGGAGGAGGACGTAGGCGGCCGAATGAAGAAAAAGCCGAAACTGGTTGGCGGAAAAGTTTGTGCACGAAGTGCGGTCAGACAGCAGATGGTTCTTGTTCTCCTTGAGCATAAGTTCCATTGCCCCCCGGCCGGAATAGACCGTTTGATAAATGAACCGGCGGTTCCAGTGCTCCAGGTTGGTGATGATGAAACGGGTGTTCGATCCGGGACTATTGTATTCGACCTTGGCGATGACTCTTCGTGCCTTCGGCCAGGATTTGACTTTATAGAGAGTTTCTGTGAACATTCTAACAGGTTGTTTTTCCTGATCGAACCTCAGGGCCGCCTCTTCGACAAGGGGCTTGACTTGTCTGACCAGAGGAGAGAGAGGCTTAAACCCCAGAACATATTTCATGTCGTTGTCTTCACAAAAATCAAAGACTGTAGGACAGGAGTAGTAGGAATCTGCCCCCAAAAGGATGCCCCCTCAGGCCAAGCCTGCCTGATTCTTTTGACCACCCGCTTGAGGATGGAGACGATCTGTTTTCCTGTAGGCCGTTTTCCAGGCCGCAGCACTGTTGTTATCAATTTGCCGCTTCGCCCTTCATAGATGTGGATGGGCATATAGCAGTAGTCGCCGTGATAAGCATTGAAAAGCCTCAACTGCTGATGGCCGTGAGTCAGATCATCTGTATCATCGATATCCAAAATGATGCCCTCAGGCGGTTTGCTGTACGATTGGATAAACACATCCACAAACACTTCTGCGATCCGATAAAGATCTGTCCTGGAGCGACTATTTTCAAACCGGCTGATGGTCGGCTGACTAGCCAGCGCCCTCTTGTCATCGGGCAGTCTCTCACAGGCTATTTTCATGATCAGATCTTCCCGCAGCTCATTGCTCTCATTACCATCCTCATAACCGCAGGCAATCTGGAAAATCCGCTGCTTGAAAAGCTCGAGGAGCTGATGCTTGACATAACCGGGATGGCGTCGGTCCTTCAAGGAATCAGTCATTTTGCTGATCAAACCTATTCGGTTTTCAACCTCCCTGAGGAAAAGAACTCCGGCATCGCAACTGACTTCACCGCCATTGAAATCAGCCTCAATTTTCTTGTTGGAAAGGCCTTTAAAAAGGAGCAATTGTTTGGTACAATCTTTCATGGCTGTTTCCTCTTCTTTTTGGCTCTAACGTGTTATATATCAATACGTTATGAAGGGAAACAGCTTTTTTTTTATGAATTATTCAGATTAGTTGTTTTTTTACGTATATAGATTTTATTCCTCTCCACAATGCATTATCCTCAAAGATGAAGTTCATAACGAGCGGGAATAAAGAAACAACTCTTTTTGTTAGTTTTTGACCGTAGTCAAGAATTTTGATCTTTTGACATCCTGGAGATTTTATATAGATATAAAATCCACCCACTGTAAGCTAAAATTAAGGGGTAGTACGGCCATAAATAATGGAATATGGTAATAAATCCAGGCAAATGGACGTAGCTAGGATTTTAAAGGATGATGATAATAAAAAAGAGAACATATCCTTTTCTATAGCTGAAGTGCTTTATTATGAAATAGGTTGGAACAATCAGAAGAATGTAAGAGTAATCTTTGAACCGGGGGAGCACCAAAGCATAAGTCAGACAAGCAAGAAATACCATATTTCTTTTTTTGTCAATTATTTTTAGAGACTTCAAT
>Ga0209636_10008422_pt1 | contig 10495 bp, 11 predicted proteins | sample DeeMarSWOR152_54_FD_187464 | JGI IMG/M metagenome (GOLD analysis project Ga0209636, IMG submission 187464) | Marine sediment microbial communities from White Oak River estuary, North Carolina - WOR-1-52-54 (SPAdes) (version 2) | ecosystem: Environmental > Aquatic > Marine > Intertidal zone >... | reverse complement strand
AAAATGTCTTCCCTCGGTTCCGATTTGCCCTACCCTGAAGGTTTCTACAATCTAGAGGCTTACTATGGACAAATGGCAATCGTCTACTTCAATGAAACAGATGGGGTCTCGGGAGTGGAAGTCATCGGTCACAGCGGTTCCGATGGAACCTACGCCTGGGCATGGCCCAAGTTAGACCTCATGATCCTCTACTTCACACAGTCTCGCGGAAGTACGTCGGGTATCAAGTTGGAGTCCAGGATAGACGAACTGCTCATTCACCCCGAACTTGAGGAATTAAACAACCGGGCTCGCGAGCAATATGCGAGATATCTATGCAGTTACACAGCGAACTTCGGGCCCTTCAGGAATACAGAGTTCATCATTACTATACAGAATGGGGCTCTGGCAGTTGATATTCCCAATCAACTCGTATTCGAACTCGATGAACCAGATGAGGAAGGTAGATGGCATTTCAAGCTTGTAGACGAGATTGCTGTGTCATTCGAACTCGACGACAACGGAAACGTTACTATGATGAGGCTGCACGAAGCCGGATACATAAATGAAGGCGGCGCGCGCGCGTACCTATCAAACTGAGGATCCAAATGTAACAATGAGAGTGGTCATACATGACGGTAGGCTTGCTCTCGACATTCCAGGGCAACCAATACTCGATCTGCACCCCCCAGATGAAGAAGGAAAATGGTACATGCGCGTCAATCCAACAATCGCAGTGAGCTTCAACGAGTCCGAAGACGGAAGAATAGATTCTTTAACGCTACACCTCCCCGACGGGACCACGTACACGAGAAAACGCATAGACGATACAACTGACTAACGCGCGCGCAAAACCTTTACTTGGGTTTTAAACTGTATTTCTAACGATTTTAAGTAAAAAAGACTAATTTTGGTGCTAGAATCGAAAAAGCGCCCTGGCCGGGACTTGAACCCGGGTCGGGCGGGCGACAGCCGCCTATACTAGACCGGACTATACTACCAGGGCTACTATGCTGAGACGCTGAAAATCAATCAAGGCAATAGTTCCAAATAAACTTTATTCGTTTCGTAACGGCACCAGTCATAACATCCGTTAGAAAGACAATGGCATTGCGGAAACTTTAATTTGGATCATCATACCGATTAGGATTCTTTGAAATGTAAAGGTGGGTTGATGCGGCGTTCAGAAGTCTATTCTGCCAGTGTCATGGTATTATCTTTATCATCGTTGGTTGAAAACATAGCGGGTACTTTGCCAGCTTCATATTTTCCATACTATGCAACCTCTTTGGGAGCTGAAACATGGTTTATAGGATCATTCGTAGCTGCTTTCTTAGTTACAAGTGCACTTCTGTCTTCCCCATTTGGAAGTCTCTCCGATCGCATCGGCAGGAAAAAGTTGATTCAAGCTGGATTACTTGCAGATGTTTTCCTAGGCACTCTGACAGGATTGATTCAAAACTGGCAGTCTCTCCTGATTGTCAGGGCCCTAAACGGAGTGGCAACAGCTGCAGTGCGTCCAGCTGCGGAGGCTTCATTGATTGATCAGGTTCCTAAAACCCGGAGAGGCGAGGCCTTAGGGTTCTTTTTGACTGCGACCATGGTAGGTTGGTTTATGGGACCCATCTTTGGCGGAACAATCCAGTTCTTGTCGCAGAATTTTTTGGGGTTGGCTTTGGAAGAAAGCTATCGAATTCCTTATTTTGTGGATTCTGCATTATCTGTTATAGCTATAGGTTTGGTCGCTTGGAAGGTTCGCGAAACAAGAGGACACAGTTCGATCAGAAAAATAAGTGAAAAACCGAAGGAAGACAGCATTAAACTAATTGGTTGGGTTTTGCGATCTGTTAGGGTCTTGTATATTTCAACGTTAACCAACGGCTTTGCCGTCGGCTTTATTGCGCCGGTTGGTGTCCTATTTCTAGGCGAAATGTTCGGGGCCATCCCGTTTCAGATAGGAGTGATTTTGTCAGTCTCTGGATTTGTGGGAATATTATGTAACTTCTTTGCCGGGAGACTAGCTGATGTATGGGGAAGGAAGCCAATTATAGCCATAGGAAGTCTATCTTCGCGACTTGCTTCCTTGGTTTTGCCCTTTACATCTAGTCTTTGGCAAGCAACCGGAGTTATGGCGTTTCGATCTTTAGGCATCAACGTCAGTATGCCTGCCGGTCGAGCTTTGAGAGCAGATTTGGTTCCTGCAAAGATTAGAGGCAAATTATTTGGGAGGTTTTCTGCCTTCTTCAATGCTGGTATGGTTGCCGGAGCGCTTTTAGGACCATGGCTTTTCTACGAGTTTCAGCATGAAGAATTCAAGATTGAATGGCTTGGAGACTTAATGATTAAAGGTATGGGATTTCCCTTCTTCGTAAGTGGAATAATGGGACTACTAGCCTTGGCGCTTCTGCTCATCTTTGTCAAGGAACCAAAAAGAAAGTACGAGATGAGAAAGAAAGAGGCAGAAACTTTAGGCTTGCCCAATCCAGATTAGCAGTTCATCTGATGTGAGCACCCCTCTCAACGCATGCATAATCCAAGTGTCTTTTGGAGAAGCGGGAAATAACAATTGGGACACGATGTGTGCGTTTGCTAAAGAGGCGATTCATCCTCAAGTTGCAGTTTCAGCCATGCATCTTGTCTTTCTTTTTCTTGTGACACTTTTCTGAGTTGTGGTTTCATTGTCGGATTCTTTGTATTTTCAGTTTCAGGCTTGCACATAAGTCGTAAGGCGGACTTCAAGCGTTTCAAACACATGTTAATCTTTAACTCCAACGCTTTAGGCTACTCAAGGAGTATAGGGACATTGCAGTTTTTAGCCGTTTTGATTGGACGTTTAACATTTTCAGCACATGCGGGTTATCGGTAAAAGATAGAGCACTCGTCCACTTTCTTTTGTTTTTTCTTTCTTTTTCTTCTTCTTGTATGACTGGTTTTTTTTCTCTTTTTGGTCGTCCTTTTCTTTGAGCTTGGGAGTTTACCGTATAATTCGCTGACCTTCTTCGGTTGTGAAATCATGACTTCCACTATCATGTTCAGCAAATCGCACAAAGCAACAGCTGCGTAAGTGTTATCTCTTGAATCGATCTCTCCGGGTCGAACTGCATCACTTCCAATGAAGCGAACTGCAGTGAGTGCTTTGCGTATTTTTTTGGGTAAACCTTTTCTAACCAGATTTGCAATATCGTCATCTAGGTTCTTGCCACTTTCTCCTAAATGTATCATAAGTTTTAGTAGTGCTATTCTCAGCAAAGCAGCAGCTGCCCGAGGTGACGCATTAACTACGTCTCTACCTTCAAGGTAATCTTCCTTCACATTCACAGGCATATTTTCTACTGGCAACGGAGCGATGGACGAAACTGGATACACCATTCTGCCATCAGCCCATAAAGTGTATTTTCCACATCTTGAGCAAAAACTCAGATGTATGTCCATAAGAAATCCTTCGTAATATCCTATACCTTCTTCAGAAAGATGCCCCCTAGCCACATTATACCATTCTTGCTTCGCATAGATCCCACAATGAGGACAACGAAAAGATTCTGCTCTGAAGCCCAAGATCTGTTCTTGCAAATTACTAACCAGTATAATTTTCGTGTATCTTATATAATAAGATTCCGTATAGAATGTCCATAGTACTTTTTCTACAGCACTCAAAGATTACAGTTTAGCAAAAATACCCTCGCCGTTAAGCATTTGCCTTTGAGATAGAACATGAGAATTCACCAATATGTCGACCGCCTTTTTTGAAGCGCGCGACGGAAGGTGCATTTTTTGGAAATTCTCGAAAAGAAAAAAAGGAAATTGCGGGAGGATATAAAAGCAAATGTCAAAGGATTGACTTAGGATCATCTTTCTTTTGCAACCATGACTTCGGTTGCTTTGATTACTGCTTCAACCTTGTCTCCAGCTTTTATATCCAGTTCTTCAACGGCTTCTTTCGATATTATTGCTGTCACAACAACCAGCTTTTCTATTTTGATCTTGACTTTTGCTGTGACTACGCCTTTGTCAACTTGTTGGACTATTCCCTTCAGTCGATTTCGTGCACTAATTTTCAATCCAACCGCTTCCCAATATTCTTCGTCCCCCAGAATCTCACCCACGTAACCTTCAACTCGCCTGTACTCTTTCAACAAGCCTTCTCCAAGCTTGTTCAGAAAGGCTCCTCCTCCCCCCATTCTGCCACCTTTATGAGTGTGCACCACTGGCTCTTGCAAGGTTTTTTCAATTTTTGCCAAATAGTTCCACACGTACCGGTATGACATTCCAACTTTTTCAGCTGCTTTGGTGATGGATTTCACTTCTTTTATGGCTTCCAGGATTTCCGCTCCACCTTTTCCCAAGAGGGGTTCTCCCTCGTATTCAAGCCAGACCTTACACAGAAGTTTGTGTTTTTTGTGGGTGAACATTGGCTCCAACTGGTCTTATACCGATATGCATATAAGGATGTTTCGACGATTGGTACAGCAAAACATAACGAGGTTGCAAAATGCGTAAGAGTATCATAATCTGGATAATTGCCCTCATCCTCGTCGCTGTTGTTTCAGTTGCTGGAACCGCCTACTACGTTGGAGGCGGTCCAAAGGAAAAACTCGTGGTCTCCACTACAACCAGCCTCTACGACACTGAACTCCTAGACACCATTGAGGATGAATTTGAGGCGAAATATTCCATAGACGTATATTTTATTTCAGTGGGAACTGGTCTGGCTATAGAGCATGCAGAAAGAGGAGACGCTGATATGATCTTAGTGCATGCACCATCGAAAGAACTGTCATTTTTGGAAGATGGATACGGAGTTTGCAGAAAAATCATAGCCTACAATTTCTTTGCAATAGTGGGACCAGAAGCAGACCCCGCGAACATCGAAGACCTGTCTCCCACCTACGCTTTGTCTAATATCGTGGAAACTGGAATAAACGAAGGCGCAAAATGGGTTTCACGGGGAGACGATTCTGGAACCCATATCAAGGAGAAAAGTCTGTGGGCTGCTGCCGGCTTCAACTGGACTATTCTGCGAAATGAAGGGTGGTACGTAGAAGCCGGCGCTGGGATGGGAAAAACGTTGCAGGTCGCTGACAATCTTGACGCATATACCTTAACAGACATGGGAACATATCTCAAATACTACAACGACGGGATAATTTCCTTGGAGGCTCTGGTGACTGAAGGAGAGGAGCTGCTCAACGTGTATAGCGCTATTGCAGGTAATCAAACTGGGCATTCTGGCATCAATTTTAATGGAGCCATCACTTTCATGAAGTTCCTCATATCCGAGAAGGGGCAAGAAATAATTGCCACCTTCGGCAAAGATGTGTATGGGCAGAGTCTCTTCTATCCCGCAGTCAACCTCCTAAAACATGACAAAAACCCGACATTGGTCCAATGGATCAAGAACTACGCCTTCTTTAATGGATACGAATGTCCTCCAGAATACCAAGATAACCATCCCGAACTCTACACGTAGCAACAGGAGTTTAAATAATGTGGGAATTCCTTCAGAATCCTATTTTCCAAATAACCATTAGGTCCCTACACATATCTGGAACAGCCACGTTACTATCATCTCTTTGGAGCCTTCCATTAGGCATCCTCATTGGAATGAAAAGCTTTCCGGGAAAACAGTTTGCTAAAGGAATCTTCAACGCACTGCTTGGGATACCAACCGTAGCGCTTGGACTAATCCTTTATCTTCTCTTCTCCAGAACAGGAGCCCTCGGTTTCCTCCATTTTTTTCCCAGCCCTCAAGCCATAATAATAGGTCAGGCCATTCTTGTGACTCCAATAATAATCAGCTTAACCATAAGCGCTGTGGAATCTGTAGACCCAGAGATAACAGACTTGGCAAAGACTCTAGGTGCCTCGGGGGTAGAGGCTTCTCTTGCGGTTCTTAGGGAATCTATGGGAGGAGTTGTGTTAGCCATCATAGCGAGTTTCAACAGAGCTATAGCTGAATTGGGGGTTGCCCTTGCCGTGGGTGGAAACATTCGGGGATTCACACAGGTGTTGACAACTACCATAGCGCTGGAAGTTAATAGAGGACAAATAGAGTATGGTATTCATCTGATGATTATACTCTTGGCGATAGTTTTCACAATCACAATCCTTACAAATTTCCTTCAGAGACGAATAAAATGAAAACTCTGGTCGAACTGAAAGGAATCACGAAATGCTACAGAGAAATAACCGCTCTTGACGATGTCAGCTTAAAGGTTGGAGAAAAGGAAATTTTCACTGTTTTAGGTCCTAACGGTTCTGGAAAAACAACTATGCTCCGGATAATGGCTTCAATCGACAGACCAACCAGCGGAGAGGTCTTCTTAGAAGGCCGGAAAACCAATGACCGCAACAGAAGCCAAGCCAGAAGGAGAAGCACCATGGTCTTTCAGAAAACAGCTCTGTTCAACACAACGGTCTACAAGAACGTTGCGTACGGGCTTAAATTGAGGGGTTACTCAAGAAAGGAGATCGAGGAGAAAATCGAAGAAGCTCTAAGTCTCGTGAAGCTTAGAGGATATAAAAACCGTCCTGCAAAAAAACTTTCCAGCGGAGAAAAACAGAGGGTTTCTCTGGCCAGAGCCCTCGTACTGAAGCCTAAACTCCTGCTACTCGATGAACCAACGGCAAATCTAGACCCCAAAAATGTTTCCATCATCGAAGAAACCATCTCCCGTATCAACCGTGAAAACGACACCACCGTAGTCATGGCCACACACAATATATTTCAGGCTGAAACCCTAACCAACAGAGTTGCTCTGCTTCTTGGAGGTAAGATAGCGCAGATCGGCGAACCTCAAGAAGTCCTCCGAGGGTCATCGACAAACTTGGCGAGTTTTGCAAGGCTCGAAAACGTGTTTTCTGGCAAATCAGAGATTCTTCGACAAGGGACATCGGTTATAGAGGTCGAAGACGGCATAAAAATAGAAGCCGCCTTAAGAAAGTCTGGAAAGGTTACAGTTTTCGTCAGACCAGAAGATATAATCGTATCAAAGAAAATAATACCTTCTAGCGCAAGAAACATGTTCAAAGGGAAGATATTCGAAATCTTAGATTTGGGGCCAGTAGTAAAGTTGAGAGTCGACGCTGGAAAGGAGTTTGTCGTTCAGGTAACAAAACGATCCTTCGTTGAAATGCGACTAAATGTTGGTTCCGCAGTCTTCCTCACTTTCAAAGCCTCATCAGTTCACCTAGTTTGAGGTTCAAATTCAAGCAACACAACAATAACTGTGAATTAAACTTATGACCCGATCTGGGACAACGTTTGGAATATACATGGACAGCGCGCTCTCACCTCCAGTGACAAAACAGGCAACAGAAGAACTGGGATTAAATGTTGGAGAAAATGTATATACCTCATTCAAAGCAATAACCGTACACGATCAAAAGATGAAAAGAATCCCGGGATTTGTCAAAATCGTATAATCCAGGTTGTTCACATCCGTGAGATTCACGAAAAAAGGTTCCAATTTATCCCAAACTCCGTCCCAAAATTATCAATGTGAGCAAAGATAATCGTTATCGATCACCAGTCTATTTGGAGGCCGTGACCTTCCAATAAGTATGCAGTCGTTCTTTCTTTCCGCTCTGAATTTGCTCCAAGCTTACATTTTTGAAGCTTGTCAGAAGAGTTCGAATTTCCCTCTGTGAAAAGAAATGATGTATCTCTTCAAATTGTTTCTCTCCGAAATCCTCCAAGATTCGGAACGTTCCATCTTCAAGTTTTTCACCTTGTCTGTATCTATAATCTTTTGTAGATAGAAGATTGGCCAGAAACAGACCATTTTCTTTGAGAACTGTGCAGATCTCCTCTATTGTCTTCTTGATGTCTCTGATTCTTGCGTGGTGGATAACGCTTACGCTTATCACAGCGTGGAAGGTTTGACTGACAAATGGCAGTCTGGTCATCGACGCACGTAGAACTACATTATTGTTGAGCGCTTTCGTTTTGGACCAAGTTTTTGCATATTTCAGAGCGCTTGCCGAAGTGTCGATTCCGATGACGTGAAACCCTTCCTTGGCTAAGTAAATGGAGTTTCTGCCCATACCGCAGCCTAGGTCAAGGATTGTTCGGACTCCACACTCTTTGAAGAAAGATAAAGCTTCAGCAACAAATGGAACAGGCTTCTTAAGCCAACTTGGAAGTTGACGCAATACGGAATAGTACTCTTCCCACGTCATTGACGACGCTCTCCACAATAGTCTTATGTGTAAAAATATATTCGGTTTCTCCTCACCAAACCTACTCTACTGACATCTACGATTCGCGTATAAGTTGGGAAAATCTGCTTCTAACGGAATAACCTGTGGATGAAAACAAGCGTCCCAAATCAGAAAGCAAATGCTGAATGCCTCCGCAATACGCAGTTTGTTATGTTGATTTTGGCAGATCGTCTTCTAGTTGTTTCCAGCTTTCGACTACTCTTGTGGCACCTTGATCAATGTAGTCTTGTGGTGAATAGCGTTTTGGACGTAAGAAGCCGATTCTGTCGGGAACATCGAATTGTTTGTAGATATTAAAGTAGCCAGGATAGTCGTCAACAACCCTGACGACATTTTGTTCTCTGGAGATCATGTTGAACAGCCTTGACTTTGCATCAACTAGTGTTGATCCAGAAGGATTTAAGCCCCGTGCTTTGGCATAGTCCTCAAGATCAAACATTACCAGTTGAATGTTCTCTGTAGGAAAGCCGAATTTTCTCAACTGACGCAGCGTTAGAGCACGGTTGTTTTCAGTTCTGCCAGTGAGATAAACCAGCTTACAATGTTTGCACCATTTTTGAAGCACTTCAGCTGCATAAGGAACAGGCTCATCTAGTTCAGCCAGTTCAATTCCAACCTCTTCCAAGCAAAGTGATATGTCCCAAAACCTTCTCCTCAGCTCGTCGGCGCGTGATTTCTGCTCAGTAGACGCATATTTCATGAAGATCTGCCCCACACCCAGGGTCTCTATAGCCTCCTTGGGGACTTCGCGGCCCAAAAGCTCGCGCCAAACCCTGTACATCCTCGGTTCAGTATTTATCAAGGTATCGTCAACATCAACCACAACACTGGTCATCACAAAACCTCTCGTTCTGACATCTCGACGTGGAATATATTAAATCTTCTGCGAACTTTCAGATTTTTTGTGCGCCCGCCACTAGCATATGCATTATAATTAATAATACATGCTCGGATTAAGTTAGAAGATTGAGGAGACTTCATGAAACTTTATCTACCATCTAAGATGGAACGCGAACTACACAGAGCTATATCTCAAGATGATTTAGAAAAGTTCAGCAAGCTCACATCTTCCTTGAAGTGGGGAAAAGCTTCTTGGTCAGCCTCACAACTGTTGTTGCAAGCTTTAGAAAGGTAAAGAAGAAAGAATGTGGCATTGGACTATAAGTCTGTCTAGTCATGAAAATCCACATACGAGATGTTACGCCTCAGCGCTACTTCTGAAGCTCTGGGACAAAGACAGAAACAAAGCTGAGAAGATTCTGACAGATCTCGCTGATGACGAACACTGGCTTGTCCGAGAGGCTGCTCATGGAGTATGGGGTGAACTTCTCAAGAAGAATTTTCTCCAAGTCTATCCAATTCTTCAGGCTTGGAGCACAGGTTCTTCAGCCAACCTAAGAAGGTGCGTTGCAATTGCGGTGCGAAGTGCTGGAAATCTGAGAAAGGAAGAATGGGCAGAACCTCTAATTCGCCTGCTTGAACTGCTCCTTTCTGATAAAACCGCTTACGTAAGGAAAAATCTGGGACCTTATGCTATAGGAGACGGCTTACTTCGTTGCTATCCAAACTTTACCTTGAAGTATTTGCAAAGATGGGCGAATCGAAGAGATGAAGGTACTCTTTGGAATGTGGCTATGGCGTTTGCATCTTATGGAGGCAGCAAGAACTGGCATGAAGGCATCAAAATGTTGACTAGGCTTGCCACAGATGAAAGAAGATATGTATGGCGGTCTGCGGCTTCGGCTCTACTTTATTTGGCACGTAGACACCCAGAAGTTCAAGGCATTCTTAAGTCATGGCTCAATGATTCAAAAAGATCTAAAGTTGCCAAAACTGCTCTTAAATATCTGTTAGGCACTTAGCACAATGCAGTTTCTATGACCTAAACGTGCATTTATCATCAACTAGGCATATTGTACGCAAGATGAGATTACATGCTTGCGGATCTCAGCGTGTTCCAGAAGCCCATCAACCGCAGAAAAAGCTTGGCGACGGAAAAACAGTTTTTGGGATGGCATATTTGGAGCCTAATAGCAACCGAATGTTGAAAACAGTCTTTTTTCCAAAAAAATGACACGACTCTTTAGCGCGCACAAGCTGGTGGAAGCCAGGTTCGAGTGCGTCAAGGACGTAGAGAGCGGAAAGATTATTAGAAAACGGAAATAGGAGACCACGGGTCTGTTCCATTCAACATTGTTGGCGCCGGGAGTGGGATTTGAACCCACGCGGCCCCGAGAGGCCACAGGCTTTTAGGCACCTCAACCTTTTAAGTGTCTCCAGGCCTGCTCCCTACCTG
>Ga0209636_10008421_pt1 | contig 10495 bp, 9 predicted proteins | sample DeeMarSWOR152_54_FD_187464 | JGI IMG/M metagenome (GOLD analysis project Ga0209636, IMG submission 187464) | Marine sediment microbial communities from White Oak River estuary, North Carolina - WOR-1-52-54 (SPAdes) (version 2) | ecosystem: Environmental > Aquatic > Marine > Intertidal zone >... | reverse complement strand
CATCCGGAATGTTAACCGCATCCACACCCGCTGCCTTAATTCGATTCGCTCCCTCGACGACCTTGCTGTAGTCTGGACCCCGCGGCGGAGTCATCTCGATACTGATAACAAATTTTTGGCGCAGCTTTTTAGCCAGGTCAGATTTTTCCTCTGTCTTTATAGGCGTCAGGAATGGCTCCTTTTCCTTTACCTCTCTCACTTCAACACATCGGCGGGGAGCCTTCAAAGCTTTCACAGCAGATTTAATGGCGCGAATATGAGCTGGGGTTGTGCCGCAGCATCCTCCCACTACACGCACCCCGACCTGGATAAATCGCTTGGCGTATTCAGCAAAATATTCAGGCGATGCCAGATAGATCAGACGCCCTTGCACCATATGGGGGAAGCCGGCATTAGGCTGGGCTGAAAGCGGGATACGGCAGACCCCCGCCATCTTTTGGATGGTCTTCCAGACGGCATCAGGACCGGTGCTGCAGTTGATTCCAGCCACATCGGATCCCCACTCTTCCAATTTCTTGACAACAATCACAGGGCCGACGCCGTAGGCCGTTTTGCCTTCATCCGTAAAGGCCATCTGTGCAATGACCGGCAGACCGCAGACCTTCTTGACCGCTAGAAGAGCCTGCTGCATCTCCGAGAGGTCATTAAAAGTCTCAATTATGAACAGATCGACTCCACCTTCAAAAAGCGCCTTCGCTTGTTCGGCAAAGGCCTTTTGCGCCTCTCCAGCGGGAATTTGACCGATAGGCTCGATAGGCCTTCCAAGAGGTCCAATCGATCCAGCGACAAATGCTCGATCCTCTGCGGCTTCTTTTGCGATTTTAGCACCCTGAAAGTTGATTTCGTATAACTGACGCTCCAGACCGTGGGAAAGCAATTTGTACCGATTGGCACCGAAAGTGTTGGTTTCGATGATATCTGCTCCGCTTTCCAAATACCCCTGGTGAACATCTTTGACAAGCTCGGGATTGCTTAAGTTCAGTTCGTCGAAACAGCGGTCGATATAAATCCCCTTGGAATAGAGCATTGTTCCCATGGCTCCGTCGCAAACAAAAATCTCATTCTCAGCAAGACGCGTTAAAAATGGTTTCCCCATGGGACAATTTTCCTCCTCAGAGCCCTATGTATTTTTCAGGGATTTATTCATCCGATAAGACTCAATCCATTTCGATGCAAAAGCATCATTCCCCGAAAGCAAATCCACCGCGAGTATTGTCTTTTTGACCTCTGTCGCAGTCGGATCCACTATGGCACAGGTCAAACCCTCAGCAACAGCCATGGCCAGGAAGGCTGCATTCAAATTCTTTCTATCAGGCAAGCCAAAAGATACATTGCTTATCCCCAACACGGTATTTAGGCGCAATTCCTGACTGACCAATCGAATCGTCTGCAAGGTCACCATAGCGGCATTTGCCTCCACACATACAGGCCGCACCAGACAGTCAATCACCACATCTTCCTGAGGGATTCCGAATTCCTGGGCCTTGCCCAGAATGTCTTTTGCAATTTCAACACGGGTGGGGGCGTCGTTAACAGGACCATTCTCATCAAAGGTCAAACCGATGACAGCAGCGTTGTACTTTTTGGCGATCGGCAGCACAGCTTCTAATGACTTCTTCTCTCCAGTCACTGAATTGATGATGGCTTTGCCTTCATAGATCTTAAGGGCTGCTTCTATGGCTTCAGGATTGGCAGAATCGATGGAAAGAGGAATATCTACCGCCTCCATGACAATTTGTACAGCTTCCGGTAGGATTTCTATCTCATCAATTCCAGCTGCACCCACATTGACATCGATAATATGGGCGCCAGCTTTTTGTTGAGAAACAGCGTATTCCCTTACCTTGGAGAACTCCCCCTCTAATAATTCTTTGGACAAACTTTCTTTTCCTGTCGGATTAATTTTCTCTCCTATGACTGCCAGGGGAAGACCGTCCCCAATGGTGCTACTTTTTCCCTTTGATCTGGTTAAAACAGTTTCCAAATGAATCCCTCTCAAAATGGATTATGAGCTCTAATTCTCTCTATTCTATATCACAGGAAATGCCCAGACTCAACTCAAATTGAATGAATCTAGAATGAGGATCTGTCAAGAAGCTGTCAAATTTCTGATTTCCCAGAATGGTATTAACAAACATTTAACAAACTCTTGACATCTTTTTAACAACTTCTCTCCTCAAAGATTTTATTTTTATGATATGAAAAAAAAAGACAAATCCTCAGTCGAAGATGCAGGCCAATCTCCGCTTTCAGAAATGAACATTGGAAGGCTCTTCCGTCTGCCATGGGCTATGGCTGACAATGCCATGACGTGGCTTGAGCCGACCCGTCAGTGCAATATTACCTGTGATGCATGCTTTGCCATTAATGATCCAAAGAGCCAAAAATCTTTGCCTCAGATCGAGTCAGAGCTCCAAACCATGTTGCGGCTCAGGCGATGCGATGCCATGCTCATCGCAGGAGGGGAGCCTTTGGTACATCCCGACATTGTCGAAATCACTCGTATAGTCAAGAATCACAACGTAAAACCGGTCCTCATCACTAACGGCGTTAAATTGGATTCACATCTTGTGCACGAATTGAAAAAGGCAGGGGCTCATGGTTTCACCTTGCATGTGGACTCCCATCAGTCACGTCCAGGATGGGAAGGCAAAAACGAAAAAGAACTGAACGAACTCCGTCAGAATTTTGCGGACATGTTGAAAGAGGAAAGAAATCTTACATGCGCGTTCAACACCACTATTTTTCCAGACGCACTAGAATACGTGCCTGATATCGTGGAGTGGGCTATCCGAAACTCTGATCGAGTCCATATTCTGACTCTGATCGCAGTAAGGATGATCAATCCAAATTGGCCGTTTGATTTCTACGTAGGGAACACAAAAGTGGACATATCGAGCATGGCCTATCATTCTGCGGCAGATTACTCAAAGATTCGGAACTCTGACATCTTATCTCAAGTCAGAAAAGTCATTCCAAATTTTGAACTGTGTGCTTATCTCGGAGGCACAGCTCTCCCGCATTCTCCCAAATGGACTCTTGGGTGCCGTGTTGGCACCACACATGAGACTTTTGGATCCCTGGGACCGAAATCGATGGAACTGCTTCAAAATTTCAACCACTTTTTCAAAGGGACATATCTCGCATACACAAAACCTTCGGTGAATCAAAGAGGCAGACTGTTACATCTGCTGGGTTTATTCGATCCTGAGGTCCGGAAATCCTTCAAGAAATATTTTCTTGCTGTGTTGAGGAATCCTCCTCTGCTTTTTAAAAAGATTTATGCCCAGTCCATAAATATTTTGCAGCCCATCGATATCCTCCCTAACGGCGAACCTGACACCTGTGACGGCTGTCCAAACAAAACGATATGGAAGGATAGACTGGTGTCGGCCTGTCAACTTGACGATTATTTGGGGTATGGGGCTCCTTTGAAGCCAGTGCCAAGGACAGAGAAAGACGCTTGATGCTCGTTCGATGGAAAATATAAACCACAGAACAAACCAATCCTCCGATAGGCTGAACATTGCTCATCGGCTGAGCTTGATAATCGGTGTGATCACTCTGCATTCAGTCTGCTATTATCTCGTCAATTGGATGAACAGCACCCGTGCAGAAGAGTCCTTCTATGATTTCACTATTTGTATTGACCATTGGATTCCGTATATGAGTTGGACATGGATTATCTATTATTTTGGGGATATCTATATCATTTTAGGTGCAGGGATTATTGTTTGGCATCTGCCTAGAAAAAAATTTATCAGAGCGGTTTCTGTTTACTCCGGAATGATCGTGACAGGGGCTCTTATACAACTGCTCCTTCCAGCGGTTGCTCCTTGGCCGGACCATCTCATCCCTGAACACCAGTTCTTCCACGATCTGATCTCCATGAAGCCCTACGCCAATTTCCCTTCCATGCATGTTGCATTGGCGCTGCTTCCTGCATCTCTGCTCTTCTCGATTACCAAAAACCGTTGGATCAGAATCCTGTCGACTGCAGCAGTCATCCTCATTTCCATAACCACTGTAACTCTTAAAGAACATTTTGTTCTGGATGTATTTTCTGGAGCCGCTCTGGGATTTGTGTCTTACTTGATCTGGAAAAGGGATTTCAAGATTTTCGCAAAAGAATCATCAGGGGTGCTGAGTCATGAGCATTGAAAGAAAAACACTCTTCAGACTGCCTTGGTCAAAAAACGACAACGCCGGAGGTTGGGTAGAAGTCACCGATACGTGCGACTTGCATTGTCCGGGATGCTACCGGCACCGAATAGAAGGCCACCGGCCATTGGATGAAGTCAAGGACGATATTTTACTCTGTCAGAAATTGACCAATTGTGACCGGATGGCTGTTGCTGGGGGCGAGCCGCTGCTTTATCCCGATATTCTCGAAGTCATCGATTTTATCCGCTCACACAACATGAAGCCGGTTTTGCTAACCAATGGCCGAAAATTGACCTGGGACCTGGCAAATAACCTCAGAGAAGCTGGTCTGGCAAAGTACCACTTCCACGTGGACAGTGGTCAGAATAGACCAGGTTATCAGGGGAAAAATGAGTCAGAGATGAATGAACTGAGACAATATTTTGCCGATCTCTGTTGGGATGTGGGTGGTGTCCAGTGTGGATACAATATCACGATCTCTAGATCTAGCCTGCCGCATCTTCCTGCTGTTGTCGACTGGGCCAGAACAAATATCCACAAGGTGCAGCATGTCTCTTTGATCGCCTTTCGAGCGATCCCTATTTCTGAGCAGATTAGGTATGTAGTGAATGGAGAAAAAATCGACCCGTCGCGTTTACAGCATTCCACCCGAGACAAAGACGAAATCGACATCACATCCAAAGAGATGTTCGCTCTTCTCGAGGACCATTATCACGGATACAAAGCAACAACCTATCTCAATGGCACTGCCGATCCAGAAACACTCAAGTTTTTAGTCACCATCAATATCGGGTCGCCGAATCAGGTCTTCGGGATCATGGGCCCGAAGAGCGTGGAAATCGTTCAGAATGTCTATCATCTGCTTAAAGGACGCTACTGCGCATTTGCGGGAAACGCCCGAGTAGGAAAAAAATTGTTTCTTCTGTCTCTCATCGATCGAGATGTACGGAAAGCCTTCTATAAATTCGCTCGTTCGGTAGTCCGAAGGCCTCAAGCTCTAACCGAAAAAATCTATATTCAGAGCATTTCTCTCCAACAACCCAACGAATATTTGAATGGCAAACCCAACCTCTGTGATGGATGCATGAATATGATGGTCTACAAAGGAAAATTGGTCCACTCCTGCAGGCTGGATGAATACCGGATTTTTGGTGGCCTCCTCACTCCGATCGAAGAGAATAGGATCATGACAGGAACAGAATCCTATAGCGGACTCATGAAACAAGTTGAGCAAAAAGAGGACATCTAAATGAGAGTGCAAATTCGTGAGGTGGTGAATCGCAAACAACTCAAGGAGTTCATCTATCTTCCTGCAAGAATCCATCAAAACCATCCCAAATGGGTCCCTCCGATTTACAAACAAGAATGGACGTATTTCGACCCAAGCTCTAACCCAGAATTTCAGCACTCCGAAACCGTGCTTGCCCTTGCATGGCAGAATGACGAGGTTGCAGGCCGTATCATGGGCATTATCAACCACCGGTACAACAGGTATCGCCAGGAAAAAGGCGCGAGATTCGCTTATCTGGAATGCGGGGATAACCAGGAAGTGGCTTATGCTCTGCTCTCGTTCATAGAACGCTGGGCCATCGAGAGAAACATGCAAAAAATCGTTGGACCCATGGGTTTTAGCGACCAAGATCCCGAAGGTTTTTTGATCGAGGGATATGAGCATGAGCCAACCCTGGCCACCTATTACAATTATGAGTATATGATTCAGCTCCTTGAAAAGGAAGGATACAAAAAAGATGTGGATTATGTGGTCTACAAACTAATGGTTCCTGAGAAAATGCCTGAATTTTATAGAAGAATCTACCGCAGAATCAGCCGGAACAAAAATTTTCACCTGATCGAATTTTCCAAGAAAAAGCAGTTAAAGCCTTATATTCGGCCCATCTTTGAATTGATGAATGACACATTTAAAGATATTTATGGCTATTTTCCCCTCGACGTGAAAGAGATGGATGAACTGGGGAAAAGGTATCTCCCAATTATTGATCCTCGTTTTGTGAAACTCGTGGCAAGAAATCACGAGATCGCAGCCTTTATCATCGGGATTCCAAACATGGCACAAGGATTGCGTGAAGCAAAGGGCCAACTTTTTCCGTTTGGCGTTTTCAAGATTCTTCGTGCAGCTAAGAAATCAAAACAACTGGATCTCTATCTGGGCGGAATCAAGGAGGAGATCAGAGGAAAAGGTTTGGATGTGATGATGGGAGTGAAAATGATCGAATCCTGCCAGAAAGCAGGAATCGAGTTCATAGACAGCCATCATGAGCTCGAGGGCAATCTCAAGATGCGTTCCGAGATGGAACGTCTGGAAGGGGAAGTCTATAAGCGTTACAGAATCTTTCAGAAATCGCTCAAGACATAAAATGATCTCGATAGGGAGGAAAATATGAAAGTTTTGATACTCGGTTGTGGAGAAATGGGGTCATCGGCGATTACAGATCTCTATCATCACGGGAAATTCAAAGAGATCGTCATTGCAACTCGCAGCGCAGCCAAGGTTAAAAAGCTGCTGCCAACACTCAAAGGAAGGCCAATCAATGTCTCGATCAACGAGATCGACGTTACCGATCGCGAAAAATTGGAAGCATTGATGCAGAGGTGCGATGTAGCCATTAACTGCGTGGGACCCAATTACAAATATGAGGTCATGATTGCAGAAGCAGCCATAGAGACAAAGACCGACTTGATCGATATCAATGACGATTTCGAAACCACATACAAAATGCTGGAATTGGACCAAAAAGCCAGGGATGCAGGTATTATTATCGTGATGGGTCTTGGAGCAAGCCCCGGAATCAACAATATTTTTGCCAAAGCCGCATCAGATCAACTGGAGACCGTGGATGAAATCCATACCTCATGGATCATGAGTGGAGCAGATCCAGGAGGATTGGCCTTGAGTTATCATTTGCTCTACTCTTTATCTGGAAAAGCGCTAACTTATCAGGATGGGAAGATGATAGAGGTGGAGTCGTTCGTGGATGGAAAGGAACAGGTGGAATTCCTTGAACCTGTGGGTCCGATGGATGTTTTTCATGTCGGACATCCTGAGCCCATAACTCTTTCTCGAGCATTCAAGACAGCCAAGAAGGTGGATGACAAAGCGGCATTTCATCCTCCATTCGTCAACGAGCTCATTCGTAACCTGGGTAAACTGGTGAGAGAAGCAGAAGGGTCGATCAAAGTCAATGGAACTCTTATCAATCCTATGGACTTTGCAGCTTCTTATCTTCACAAAAGATGCAAAAGCCTTAAAGGCATTCCCAAAGAGGGGGCTCTGCGTGTGGATGTGAAAGGAAAACGCAATGGAGAAAGCAAGATCATTACTTATACATCTTCTGGAGTGATAACCACGGGGACGGGGACACCTGCGTCCATGGGTGCACAGATGTTGATGGATGGATACATAAATGGTAAAGGCGTATTGTCTCCCGAGGAGTGCGTGGATTGGCGGCACTTCATTCAGACAATTCTGACCCGAAGAGTTGGCCGACTTATCATCGAGGAAAAAGATATTTAAAGAGGAAACCGTGTGCATTTTTGATAAATGTTACAGCTTTACCAGAGCTGAAGAAGCCAAGGCCATGGGATTTTATCCCTATTTCACGCCGATTCAAGGAGTCAATGGCAGTAAGGTCAAGGTCAAAAACAAAGAAATGATCATGGTTGGATCCAATAATTATCTGGGTCTGCTCAACTCCCCCAAAGTCAAAAAAGCTGCCCGGGAGGCCTTAGACAAATACGGAGTCGCGACCTGCGGTTCGAGACTCCTTAACGGTACCTTGGATCTCCATGTGGAGCTGGAAGAAAAGCTGGCCCAGTTCATGAATAAAGAAGCAGCACTTACATTCAGCACAGGTTTTCAGACGAACCAGGGGATCATATCGACAATCATTGGAAGAGGCGACGCTGTGATTACGGATCAAATGGTCCATGCCAGTGTCATCGATGCCTGTCGTCTCTGTGTAGGCGATGTGTACAGATACAAACACAATGACATGGCCGACTTGGAACGAAAACTCTCTTCCATCCATAAAGAGGCGGGTAAGCTGATCGTTGTGGATGGTGTTTTTTCCATGGAAGGAGACCTGGCTAAATTGCCAGACGTCGTTGAATTGGCCAAAAGATACAACGCAAAAACCATGGTCGATGATGCCCATGGAATAGGAGTCATGGGGAAGAACGGAAGAGGAACAGCAGAGCATTTTGGGGTTGAAGATGAATTGGACATCATCATGGGGACATTCAGCAAATCCTTTGCCTCATTGGGGGGATTCGTTGTCGGAAAGAGAAAGGTCATCTCCTACATCAAGCATTTTGCTCGCGCATTGATATTCAGTGCCAGCATCACACCTGCTTCGGTCGCGACAGTGCTTGCAACTCTGGACATCATCCAAAAAGAGCCCAAAAGAAGGGAGAGGCTGTGGAAGATCACCAAGAAGATGAAGTCAAGTTTTCAAGCAATGGGGTATGACACAGGACCGAGCAAAACACAGATTATCCCTATCATAGTACGGATCGATGAGCTGGCTTTTATGCTGTGGAAGCTTTTAAAAGAAAACGGGATATTGACCTTCCCTGCTATTTATCCGGCTGTACCCAAAGGAAAGGCCTTGATCAGGACAAGTTACTCTGCCACCCATACTGATGAAGAGCTCGATACAGTCCTTAAAGTATTCGAAAGATGCGGAAAGCAGTTGGGAATTCTCAGATAGATCAAGGCTATGATTTGATTAGACGATGTTGCCTTGGTAAAAAGGGGAAGGTTCTATTTTGTTCCTAACATTTTAGCGCTCTGAAAAACAGAACCATCCTCTGTTTTTGATAAAATAGCACTTGGGTACAACAGCGACTTGGGTTTGTATTTTTCTTAAGTCAGAGAAAAGGATTTATTATGCTCAAGTTCATGATCTTCTGGCCGTGCTGTATATCCTCTGAATAGAGAATGGTGCAATCTGCCTGTATCGCAGAGGCAATGATGAGTGAATCATAAAACGAGTACCGCCATTTATCCATGATCTCCAATGCCTGGTGAAAAAGCTCGGGACTGGAATAGACCTCTATAGTGCATTTGTCAAGTTTTGCCTTCAATGATGAAAAAAGACAGTCTTTTATATGAATACAACTGGAATAGATTGACGAGCCATGTGGTCGATTTTTCTCACATTCTAAAATCACAAAGGTTTATTGTTTTTAATATCATTTTAATGAATGAAAATGACAACAAAGAAAATGGCAAGGGGATAAATTAATCATTCCTCCTTTCGTATCTCAGGAGTCTGGCTTACATATTTGACATCAAGAAAACATTGACATATATAAATGTCAAAAGCATGGGTTTGACTATACAATCGTTAACTCATAATAAGAAACAGAAAGGAGATAAGATGGCTTCAGAACAGCAGGGCGAGCAAAAAATTTATTTAAAAGTGATCCTCCATTTTTTCGGGACGATAATAGGAGTTGCAGGTTTCTGTTTTTGTCTCACCTGCCTTTATCTAGCCATGCGAGGCATCATGGATCTGGGTGGATTCGTGGCTTCAGGGGGTCCTTACGAAATCGCTCATCAAGCTCCGAACTGGATCTGGATATTCTTTGCTGCTATTTTTGGAGGTTTGATCTTTATTTTTATCAACCGTCTTAATGCCCGAAAAGTGGGCGGCCTGAATCTTCTTGTCCTTGCCTGGCCCGCATTGTTTATTTCTCTTAGCGAAAACTTTCTGGAATACAGCTTTAATCCACCGGGACTGGGGTCCGGTATTGTCTGGGGATGGCTCGTTTGCGGAGTGACCTTTTTCCTTATGGGTTTTATCCCTTTTCTCTTCATCATGTATAATGCCGTTAAAAACTTGCGCGGAAAAATTGATTCGAACTACAAGGGTCCAGTTCCCTGGGTCTCAAAAACACGCCCTCCTGGTCTTCTAAGACCAGAGCAAGAACGAAGTCTGCCTATCATCCATATCATCTTCAATTTAGCTGCAGTGTTCATCGGAATCTATGGAGGAAAACTCTTTTTTGAATTCTTAGCTAAATAACTCATCCTTTATTTCATGAGTTTATTCCCATTTATAGGGCTTTATTGCATAAATCAAAAACATGGAAACCACTCCCTCTGATAGGCGATTCTATCCAACCGATTACGACAAAGGTTCACCCATTTCGAACATCCGATTCAGGATAGCACAACCAATCTCAGCTTCCTGCTTCTGCGCATATTCATTCTTGGCTCTCAGCCGCCCACCAATGATTTTCTTGTAACAATAGAATGCGTTTTCCGCATGACTCTACAAATAGCGATAAAAGGAGGACTAAAAGGGGG
>Ga0209636_10008420_pt1 | contig 10496 bp, 12 predicted proteins | sample DeeMarSWOR152_54_FD_187464 | JGI IMG/M metagenome (GOLD analysis project Ga0209636, IMG submission 187464) | Marine sediment microbial communities from White Oak River estuary, North Carolina - WOR-1-52-54 (SPAdes) (version 2) | ecosystem: Environmental > Aquatic > Marine > Intertidal zone >... | reverse complement strand
AAAAGCAGAGTAACACGATTGAGTTGATAGATGTTGTCAATATGGGCGCCTCTAATTAGCTGATTGAGCTCAGAAGTAATCAAGGCGATGTCGAAGCTCGTCATCTTGACTTTCAAGCGGGCTCCCCAACAAAGGTGTTGAATTGAACGCTAATAAATGCTTTATACCCACCTAAGTTCTCTTCTTTTCACAACAAACTGTTCGAAAACTGGCCCTGCCCCTTTTTTTGTTTGGCTGACCGATGTTGTTGTGTTTAACTGCGTGAATTGTTCAAAAGGTTGAACAACACGTTCAAAAGTGTTGTCTTAAATCCTAGTATACAATAAAGAATTATGGTAAGGACTTTGCTGCGGACCAATGGGATGATGAAACATCAGAATTCAGATTGGCAAGAGAAATTCGAAACTTGTCTGCTTGAAATCGTGGAAGAAGCCTTGGTGAAATTCTTCGGAAAGGAATCTGTCGAACTAATCTACATCTACCTTGAAGATAATGGGCTAAAGAAAAAGGACATTCCAAACAAGACAAAAGCGTTTTCAAAATGTTTGACAGAAATCTTGGGTGAGGAAGCAATTCTAGTGAAAAATCACATCAAGAAGAAGTTGTACTCCAAATTCAGTATACAACCAAAAAAAGGAAACCCCAGTTTTGCAGAAGTAGTAATTGCCATAAAATCGTTAGACACCAAGTTTCTGACAACTTCTTATGGGACTTCAACAACAGAATCGAGAGCCTAAATCTCGCACGCACACGTAGATAGCGTCTTTATGCAAGTGCACAAGTTACCTCGTTTGCTTTCCCGAAAACTTTGTTTGAATACTTCGCCCTACAATTGATGAACAGAACATTTTTAGAAGAGAAAGAAACAAATATCCACTTAACCCTATAGAACACCTCAAAGTAAACGTGTGGGACCAAATTGAAGCCTTTAAGCGTTATTTACTGGAGCAGAGTTTGTTTCGGCATCGTCGCCTCACTTATATGTGCTGTTGGCAATTGGGCATCAACCGAGCTTTTCAACACTTTATTACAAGGGCTGTCAATGGCAATAATCGTTTACATCATCTCCCACTATGTTCTTAAGTGGCAGTTTGTCGCCAAGGTAGAAAAGCCTTCAAAGGTGTTCACAACTGGAATAGGCGCCTACTTCCTCACCTGGATCGTCACATGGACGCTTTTCTTCACCGTGGTGAACCTGTGAGGCTAACAATAATCATCCATATCGTTCTATTGGACTTCCGCCATTCTAGAGGGTTCTAGAAAAATAGTTTTAGCAAAACAACCGTGTGACTATCCCAGTTTAGCCTGTACGATCTTCTTGGGTTTCTTATTTTCCTCAAGTTTTATCAAAACGCGCATGTACTCAGTCCAAGCCTTAAAGAAGCCGCGATCATAATCTGAGTGAAGTTTGTTCGTTCCATGTTTAGAAAACTCCCGCCGATACTTAGTCAACTCCCGTTTGTCTTCAAAGTTCGCTTTTGAAATGAATGTATACCGATCATCATCTGACCTGTGAGCCAATATCATGCCGCCAAGAGCCTTTAAAAATCCGCTGTTGAATTCGTTTTTCTTTACATCCTTGCTCAACCGCTCCAATTCCCGTTCTGCCTCAGCAAACTGCCTATTTGTCATAAGTTGAAAGAAACGAGTCACTAAGGCTGGCGATATAGGCATCTTAACTTCATCTCTTCTCATCCTCTTCCGCTACATCTTCCACTCCGCTTCCGGTGATCTTGAACACCCTCTCCCCTTCAGGCAGATACGGACTTGAAACAAGCCGGGCAATCCTCACTCGTCCTCGCGCAGACTTGCGGAGATAAACCCTTGTATGACTTGTGTGTGCCACGATGTGACCTCCAATAGGGTGTACGGCATTACCAAAGAAGACATCTGGCTTAGACATCACTTGGTTCGTGACCACTGCAGCGGCGTTGAAAGCTCGAGCCAGCCGTATCAGTCTATGCATGTGCTTGTTAAGCTTCTGTTGTCTCTCCGCCAGCATCTCCCTGCCGAGATACTCGCTTCTAAAATGAGAGGTTAAAGAGTCTATAATAATCAAACGAATCCCGTTTTCCTTGATGATCTTGTCCGCGTTTTCGAGGAGAAACGTCTGATGGTCAGACGTGTACGCTTCAGCGTAAATAATGTTCTTAACGACCTCTTCTGGGTCTAAACCCAGATGTTGTGCCATCTGAAATACGCGCTCTGTTCTGAACGTGTTTTCGGTGTCCACGTAGAGGGATCCGCCGCCTAGTCCACCTCGCTCGGGGGGCAACTGGACGTTCACACATAGCTGATGGCAGAGCTGGCTCTTGCCACTTCCATATTCCCCGTAGAATTCCGTGATGGTCTGGGTCTCCAGCCCTCCTCCCAGAAGCTCGTCTAGCGTCTTGCTTCCGGTTGTTAGACGCAGAACATTCTGTCGCATTTTCAGCAGCTCATCTACCCGAATGAACGAGACTGCCATGGTTGACCGTGCTGTGCGTACTATTTCAAGCGCCTTCTTCTCGCCGATTCCTACAGATTCGAGCTCTTTTGTCGTAGCTGTTGCCAAGGATTCTACTGTGTGGAATCCCAGCTCGCGCAGTTTCTGAGCTGTCGCTGGTCCGATTCCCGGCAGGTCTTCGATACATGCGTATTTATTTTCTTCCGGAGGTGGCTCTTCAGCCATTTTGTTGCCTCAAGGAACGTTTATTGGAGTATTGCGTATTTAAATTAGACGAGGAACAGTATAAGAAATTCTGTGAGAGTAGACACCGAAACTAACAGTATTTTTGACGAAACTCACTGGCAACGGGGCGCACAAGTATGCGCTCAAGTTAATGGGAGTGATAAAGTGTGATGCTGTTACGCCGCCTCAAGCTCGCGGGGCAGACCACCAAGCCAAAGAAATAAAAGCACTCCTACACTGCCAAAAGAAGATCTGAACAGAAGAAAAAAGGGAATGTTGCTGGAAGATTTCCACGTTGAACCACTCTGAACTGAAACTACCAGTGATCCCCTCCTAGTTGACACAAAAAATATAAGAGCAAGCGGTTCCAACCCTATGCTCTCTGGGGAAGGTCAAGTTGAATATTGAAAGTGTTATTGAAGATGTTGCAGTTGAGCTTTTGCGACAAGCGGTCACAAAGTTGCCGCGAGACGTGAAAGATGCACTAAAACGAGCGCATCGAGAAGAAGAAAGCGATGTAGGAAAAACCCAGCTGGAAGCCATACTTAACAACGTCGACTTAGCTGAAAAAACTAGCACCCCCATGTGCCAAGATACTGGAGTAATTATCTTCTACGTGAACGCCGGTGCTCAAGCAAAAGACCTAGACAAAGTCGAGAAAGCCCTCACCAAAGCCACAAAAAGAGCTACCAAAGAGGTGCCTCTCCGCCCAAACTCCGTCGGCATCTTCACCCGAAAAAACACAGGGGACAACACCGGGAGATACGTCCCCTACATAAACTGGAAGATAGTGCCGGGAGACAACATTGAACTCACCGCTTTCCCAAAGGGAGGCGGATCCGAAAACGTTTGCGCACTGGGCATGATAAGGCCGGGCGAAGGCTTAAACGGGCTGAAGAAGTTTGTGGTTGATACGGTGCTGAATGCTGGCGCCAAGCCTTGTCCCCCCAACATACTAGGCGTCGGAGTGGGGGGAGGAGCAGACATTGCGATGAAAATTGCAAAAGCAGCTTTATTGAGACCAATAGATCAGCCGAACCCTGATCCGGAGATAGCAAAGCTTGAAAGAGAATTGTATGAGGCTGCAAACATGACCGGAATCGGACCAATGGGACTTGGCGGTAGGTTTACAGTGTTGGGCGTAAACGTTGATCACGCTAACAGACATCCCGCGTCGTATCCGGTGGCAGTTGCGGTTCAGTGCTGGGCTGCGAGGAGGGCTTCGGCGCGAATTCATCCCGACGGGACTGTTGAATATTTAACCCATAAGGTGGTGTGAAAGAGATGGCTGTTTACAAACTCAAAACCCCGATTTCAGAGGAAGATGTTCGAAAGCTGAAAGTAAACGATGTCATCTATGTAACGGGAACCATGATAACGGCGCGTGACTCAGCTCACAAAAGAGCACTGAGTTTCTTCAAGGAAAGAAAGGAGCTCCCCATTAACCTTGAGGGACTAGCAGTTTTCCACTGCGGACCCATTGTGAAAAAGGCGGATGACAAGTGGACAGTTGTCGCAGCTGGTCCCACAACAAGCACCCGAATGGACCTGTTCGAAGATGAATTCATAAAGGCTTTCAAGGTTCGGGTGGTGATAGGAAAAGGTGGCATGGGTAGAAGAACCACTGAGGGCATGAAAAAATATGGAGCGGTTTATGGCGCCTTCACTGGCGGAGCGGCTGTTCTTGCTGCGAAGGCGATAAAGAACGTGAGAAGTGTGGAGTGGTTTGACCTTGGAATGCCAGAAGCGCTGTGGATTTTGGAAGTCGAGGATTTTGGTCCCTTAATCGTTGCCATTGACACCCACGGAAACAACGTGTTTGAGGATGTTCGAAAGCAGGTGGAAGAGAACAGGCAGAAGATTTATGAAAGGCTTGCCGTATAACGCTGAATTCTGATAAAGCATCTGTGTTAGAGGTGAATCAACATGCCGATTTTTAGAGCTGATTTCTATTTGTCTGCGAAGGTTAAAGATTTTCAACTCGACGAGAGCAGCCGTAGAATCTTCGAGTTGCTCAAAAAAGTTCCTGAAATAGAGAATTTGAAAATGACAAAGATGACGAAGGATGTTGAGGAGTTGGGCAGAATTAGGGTTGAGGAGTGGTACGAGATGACTGGTGGTTTGAAGGTTCCGGAAGGCGCTAAGGCTTTCTGGGTTTTCTGTAAGGGCGAAGACCCTAAAGAACCTTACAACTTCTTCATGCGTGTGGATAGGAATATCACTGCTGAAAACTACGACACAGCACAGTTGAAGGCAAAACAGTGGGTGGAAAAAGTCTTAGCTAAGCCTCTAAAGGAAACATTCGAAGTCGAAAAGGCTGAAGTTAAGAGTTCAATTGAGTTAAGCAGCGTTACACGACGACTGGAGGTCTCTAAATGAGTTATGAAGTGCTCGATTCTGACGTATTAGTGGTCGGAGCGGGTGGAGCTGGATGTCGAGCGGCAATAGAAGCCTCCAACTATAACGTTCAAGTCTGCTTGCTAACAAAAGACCTCCTCGGCAAGGCACACACCGTGATGGCAGAGGGAGGAATCAACGCAGCCTTGGGAAACCTAGATCCAGATGACAATTGGATGAGTCACGGACAAGACACATGTCGTGCAGGTGCATACCTGAATAACCAGCGTCTTGTGGAGATCTTGGTGAAAAAAGCCCCGGACGCGGTTTTCGACCTTGAAAACTTCGGTGCGGTGTTCTCGAGGACGCCTGACGGTTTAATTATGCAGAGGCCATTTGGACACCAAACGTACAGAAGAACCTGCTACGCAGGGGACAGAACAGGCCACGAGATAATGTCTACGCTCGTTGAAGAAATCAGAAGACGAGACATCGCAGTGTACGACGAAGTTTTTATAACATCTCTTCTCAAAGACGGAAAGCGGGTTGCTGGCGTTACTGCCGCAGATGTAAAAAGCGGCGACTTCAGGGTTTACAGAGGCAAAGCCACGATCGTCGCGGCTGGAGGCGCTGGCAGAATTTACCAAGTAACAACAAATGCACAAGCAGATGTTGGAAGCGGCTATGCGTGGGCATACAAGGCCGGAGTCGAGCTGATCGACATGGAGCACTTTCAATTTCACCCAACAAGCATGGCATTCCCAGAGGCGATGAAAGGTAGACTCGTCACTGAAGGAGTGCGAGGTGAGGGAGGAATATTGCTGAACAAGGATGGAGCGCGTTTCATGAAACGTTACAACCCACGCCTGATGGAGTTAGCTGGGAGAGACCAAGTGGCGAGAGCTATCGTAACAGAGGTTCAAGAGGAGAGAGGAACTGAACACGATGGTGTCTATCTAGACCTATCCTTTATTCCATCCAGGATAATTGAGGAACGACTCTCAACAATGCTCACAGACTGGCTAGATGTGGGTGTTGATATAAGAGAGGAGCCCATGGAGGTCACTCCCTCAGCGCATCACGCGATGGGAGGCATCAGAATAAACACTAAAGGTGAAGCAAACCTGAAAGGCTTATTTGCCGCGGGTGAAGTTGCAGGGGGAGTCCACGGAGGCAACAGGGTTGGTGGCAACGCCTTAGCCGGCATCAACATCTTCGGTGCAATAGCAGGCGAATCCGCAGCTAAATTTGCTCTAGGCAACAACCTTCCCTCCCTTAGCAGAGAAGAGATAGAGAGGGAGCGCAAGAGAGTGTTTGCCCCCATGGAAAGAGGCGATGGGATAAAGCAGGCAAAGACTAGGAGGCGCCTCACTAAGCTGATGTGGGATAAGGTAGGTATCTTCAGAAACGAGAAAGATCTTCAGGCTGCTCTTCAAGAGATCAACAAAATGCAAAGGGAGGATGTGCCTAAGCTCTATGTGGAGGGAAAACACACTCGTTACAACAACGAATGGATAAGCACACTTGAGGTTTCAGACATGCTTCTTGTCTCGGAGATGATTGCAAGGGCAGCGCTCATGAGGAGGGAGAGCCGAGGAGCTAACTACAGGGTGGATTATCCGGAGCCGGATAACAAGAACTGGTTTAAAAACATTGTCATTAAGCGCGAGGGAGATGAAATGAAGTTGACTGCCGTACCTGTTGCAGTTACGCTTTGGAAGCCTCCGTGGATGGAAGAAGAGAAAAGTTAAATATGACGTACGTCATGGGAGAAAAGAAGGGTTGCGCATGAGTGAGAAAAAGTTTGTCACGTTAAGTGTTTACCGTTATAACCCCGACGCAGACAACGAGCCTCGATACGAAACCTACAAAATCCCGTACACAAGAGGGCTGGTTGTCCTCGACGCCCTCAACTACATCTACGAAAACCTAGACTCTACCATAGCCTTCCGGTGGAACTGTGGAACCGGACAGTGCGGCGCCTGTTCCGTTATGATTAACAATACGCCTGGACTAGCCTGCAGAACGATGTTAGAACCAGATCAAACCTACTCGATAAGTCCCCTTGCCCGTTTTCCCGTAATCAAGGACTTGGTCGTTGACCATGATAGGGGCGTGCGGAGACTTGAGAAGATAAGACCCTATGTTGAGAGGGTGGAACCGGCGCCACGACCAGAAAAGATGAGCAGAGAAGAAGTAGCGGATGCCATGGAAATGAAGTCTTGCGTCGAATGCTACTCATGCGTCGCAGCCTGCCCAGCTCTGGTTGAAACGTGGCAAGAATTCATCGGTCCAGCCGGAATGGGAAAACTTGCAAGACTGGGATATGACCCGAGAGATGACACAGATCGTGTTAAGTTAGCGTTCATTAATGGTGTGTACGACTGCACGACCTGTGGAGCCTGCAAGGAGGTCTGCCTTCCTAGACACATTGACATAAGGAGAAAAGCCATTGAAAAACTTCGAGCCTTGGCTGTAGACCAAGGTTTAGGACCCATGCCAGGGCACAAAGAGTTTATAAAAAACGCAGAGGAAACGGGTTATGTCATTGGAGTGACGACCACCCCGTTTGTCGAACAGGTGCCAGAAGTTATAGAGGTAGAAAATCCAGTGGACGAGATTTTCTTCTTTCCAGGATGTCTCATAAATCTTAGGTTGCAAGACGTTGGGATGAACGTCATAGAGGTGTTGAAAAGAAATCGTGTTAGAGTTCGTATCCCAAAGAAATTCGTGTGTTGTAGCAGCGTTATGTTCAGGTCAGGCGCACGCGAAACTGCAAAGAAACTAGTGCTAAAAAACGTCGAATGCTTTGAAGGGCTGGGTGTAAAGAAGCTTGTGGGTTTATGCCCGGGTTGTATGGCAACGATTAAACTCGATTGGCCACTGGTGCTGCATGAGATGGGACGTAGGCCTTACACGTTTAAGGCTATGGACATAAACGAGTACCTTGTAAGTGATTTGGGCGTTGAAAAAATGAACACCAAGGACCTCAAACCACTTAACATAGCGGTTACGTACCATGATCCGTGCCACTTAAACAGACATCAGGGCATCTCCGAAGAACCAAGGAAACTCCTGAATCTGATTCCCGGCCTCAAGTTTGTAGAATCCGATGAGAGTGATAGATGTTGCGGGGCGGGTGGGGGTGTGAGGGCTGGGGTGAGAACCCTCTCTTACACGATAGCGGGTAAGAAACTTGACCTAATGAAGGAAACTGGTGCAGACGCGTTTGCTACATCGTGCTCCTTCTGCACAATTCAGTTGAAGGATGCCGCTTCGAGGTCGGGCTACACGCAAAAAGTCTATAACGTCACAGATCTTCTCGCCATGTCCTACATAGGCGCTAAACCCTAATCCTCCAACTTTTTGAATAGCTCACCAAATTCTTCCTACTAGGCACAAATTCACATGAAAACATTTTCGATTTGAAAGAAGAAATTTGGAAGGGGATCTAAGAGAATTCTATCTGCGTATTCTAGTATCTTCTTCGCTGATAATCTCTTCTTTCACCGTATCTGCTTCTGCCATACCGCCTTTCTTGCTCGTATCGTTTATCAGACAAATTGTTCTCTGTGTTGACTTCTGTTATTGGAGATTCATCTAGGAGTTGGAAGCTGCCATATTTCCCTATATTTAGGCGCATGTTTCCTCTGAACAGTTTTACGTAGCCGTTACTGATGCGTAGGGCGGCTTCCTCTTTTATTTGATCTATGTTGTCGTCCCAGAGCGTTAGGTATATGCATCCTGTTTCATCTCCAACTAGGGCGTCTGCAACTTTGTGCATGGAATAGTCTCTTCCTGGGACGTTCCTGACTTCACTTTTGGAGACAACTTTCACAATTGTGTTCACTTCTCTCGAATTTAGAGTTAACCCTTCTACTTTCACCAACTCTTTACTCTCGGATTGTTCTTCATCTGACATATCTTCTACACTCGTTTCAGTTTGTCATGCTCATAAGGAACGTAGTTCTTAAGGCTTACGGTACAAGCGCGAATGGAGAGGATACGCATGCACATTTATTTAGAAACAATAGTATAAGATGCTCACCAAAATCAATAGAGGGCGCGCACACATCTCCTTCGAGGTTTGAAGAGAGGCGCTGAAAAGAGAAAGGAGTTCTCTGCGTTTTGCTAAAATAAAGTCCTCTCCAAACCTCTCCGATGCGCGCCCGATACTTGGTCGGCACATATTACATATAAGTCTTGCTGTATACATCTACAATAAGAAGATTCTGCGTTGACAAAACTCAATACATCACTTTATGGTTCCAAATAAACTCCTACATCATCATGACCCGATGTTACGTCATTGCTGCTAGCCAGAATATTTCAGGGGAGCAAAATACTTTGACGTGAAGCAAATCCTGTCCTATGCAGACGGGGATGAGCCAGTCCAGTGTGTAGCTAGCTAGAAAGAATTGCTTCAATGTTGCTTCTAACTTCGCTAAGACTTTTCATTCCTATAACTAGCGCATCAACAAATTGAAGTTGGGCAATAGACCTTATTGAAGACTTGTAGTTCTTAACGAGGGGTGGGGCAGAGTTTCCGAGAACTTTCATTGCAATGATTCCCTTTCCGTTATCGTGAGCCAGTTCAATAGCTTGGAACATCTCTCTAATAGAACCGTCTTCAAGAGGAATCCGATCCCGAAACTTGTCAATTAAAGTTTGGTCTGCTTTGCAACAGACAGTCATAATCACATCCAATCTCTCAAAATGAGCAGCCTCTCTTACAACGGCAACGCTATGGGTAGACAAGCCAATTGCTTTGACAAGTCCAGTCGTTTTCAAGTCATTCAGGTCTTTCAGCACCTGATGACAATCGTCAATCCAGTCCTTTTTGACATAATGCAATAGAAAGATATCTATGTAGCCTGTATCGAGCTCTCTAAGAGAATTCTTGAGGCTCTTTTTTGCTTCTACACCCCTTTTGGCGCCAGTCTTAGTGGATATGACAACCTTTTCTCTTGACACGCATTTCAAAGCTGAAGCAACGTGGGGGTGGCTACCGTAATCGTCTGATGTGTCCCAAAAATTTACCCCTAGGTTTAAAGACTCAACTAGAATTTGGCCGCCTTCATCTGGACTCATATTAAGCGATGGGACTCCAAAATCAAACGTTCCGAAACACAGCTTCGATACCTTTAAGCCAGTATTACCAAGGTCTACTGCAGGAAGCTTGCGCACGTCTTTCACAAACAGGTTTGTGTTGCTTCAGGTTTTTAAAACTGATGAAAGTCTGAAGGACGTATATGCGCTTCATCAAAAACATGGTGGTATTCTTAGTAACCTGAAAGATTCCAAGGATAAAATAGATGAGAAAGAAATTAAGGAAATGAGAAGCACGAATCTAATCTGTACACGCTCAAGCACGCTTTTGAGAACATTGACGTGAAAGTCTTGGCGGACAGATTTAGAGGTAGAAAAACCTAATATCTACGCCTTCTCGTTTGTCTTCTCTTCGCCCAACAATCTCTACAGTAGACTG
>Ga0209636_10008417_pt1 | contig 10500 bp, 11 predicted proteins | sample DeeMarSWOR152_54_FD_187464 | JGI IMG/M metagenome (GOLD analysis project Ga0209636, IMG submission 187464) | Marine sediment microbial communities from White Oak River estuary, North Carolina - WOR-1-52-54 (SPAdes) (version 2) | ecosystem: Environmental > Aquatic > Marine > Intertidal zone >... | reverse complement strand
TCCGACCCTCTTTCCCCTTTCCGACTGCAGCACCGCAGCACTGCAACACTGAATAACGTTCCTCCGGGAACCCGGGCAACAACCGGTTCATAAATGTTAATCCTCTCGACGAAGTCCGAAAACTCCAGCAGGGCTGAGTTTGAAATTATCCCCGAAAGTTCCTATAGTATGTTGGAAAAGCCCATGGAGGCAGGGGTATCATCCCTGGGGTTCTCCAATTATCGGAAAATACGATGCGGGGAATGGCGCCATATGATTGCCGTGATCGACTATTCCATGGGGAATCTGAAGAGCGTGAGCAAAGCCCTTATTAGGGTGGGCGGAAAGGTGGTTATTACGTCCAGCCCCCGAGTTGCCGAGGAGGCCAATGGAATTATTTTGCCGGGTGTGGGTGCATTTGCCCAGGGAATCCGAAATCTCGAAAAACGCGGCTTTCTTGACCTCCTCTCCCACTGGGGGAGGACGAACAAGCCCCTGCTGGGGATCTGTCTGGGAATGCATCTCCTGTTCACGGAGGGCGAGGAGGGGGGAGTTCACCGGGGCCTCGATCTCATCAAGGGCCGCGTTAAACGATTCCAAAATACCGTGAAGGTTCCCCATATGGGATGGAACCAGGTGATTCTCCACAGGGGGACCTTCGATGACGCATTCTTGCAAGATATCGCCGACCGTTCCTATTTCTATTTCGCCCACTCCTATTACGGAGAACCCATTGATACTCGGGTTGTGCTGGGAAGGACGGAATATGGAATCCATTTCGCCTCGATGGTGCGACAAGGCAATATAGTGGGCGTCCAGTTTCACCCGGAAAAGAGCGATGAGATCGGCCTCTCACTTTTGGGCAATTTCGTCCGGATGACCGATAAATCCCTCGAGCGGAATTGAAACGTGTTGAAATTCTGGGGATTTCGTCTTAGAATTCGTCAATATGGCCTCCACTGAGGATGTAGAGAAATCGGCCGTCATCCTGAGACGGGTCATCGTCTGGATCTCCCCCTGAGGTCGACCATGTGTGACATGAATTGTATCAGATGGGGAGCGAGAAACCTCACCAGAGAAGAGGTTTTAGGGAAAAGGGTTATCGAAGTTGGGTCCTATGATGTAAATGGCAGTCTTCGATACATCGTTGAATTGCTCGAGCCCGCTGCATATATTGGCGTAGATGTGGTAAAAGGTCCCGGTGTCGATAGGGTCTGTTCAGCGGAGAATTTAGTGCAGGAGTTCGGGAAAGAGAGTTTCGACGTGGTACTCTCTACATGTACCCTTGAACACATAAGGGATTGGAAAGAAGCTATTTCGAATATGAAGAATATCTGCAAGGCCAATGGCATCATTTTGATCATTGTGCCTTCTCATTGGCCTTTTCATGAATACCCTCATGATTTCTGGAGATACGGGAAAGAGGACATAAGAAATATTTTTTCCGATTGTGACATTTTAGTTCTGGATGAAGATCCTCAGCCTCCCTCGCTCGTTTATGGCAAGATACGAAAACCAAACGGGTTTGCCGAAAGGGAGTTATCAGGTTACCTGTTGTATTCCGTAATTGTGGATAAGAGAATCGGAGAAATGGATGAGAGAGTTCTTCACGATTTCACCTTCAGACGCCTTTCCTTTAAGGATAAAATTAGGAATATCGTCTCGAGGAAAACGAGAACGATATTTTCTAAGAGTTAGCGGTGGAGGAATCGGGGAAACATAAATGGCAGCGTGTAAGACCTCGAGGATGATAAGGCTCATTGCCTTTCCCATTATAATAACTTTTCTCTCCTTTTTTTTCCTAGAGGCCCTTATGATTGTCCTCGAACCATATCTGTCAAAGGGTTTCTACCAGTATGACCCTGACCTCGGATTCAGGGTACGGGCCTACGTCAGGGAGACAAACCGGTTCGGGTTTAATGACCGCGATTATCCACTGCAAAAGGCATCGGACACATTCCGGATTCTTGTTGTCAGCGACTCATTCAACTGGGCAGGGGGCCTCGAGGGAAACTACACCGCGCTTCTGGAAAAGAAGTTCGAGGAGTACTATGGTGGACATCGGGTTGATATTATCAACGGAGGTTACCCGGGGACTCATACGGCGGAGCAGCTCGCCATGCTGAAGAAATATGGGCTGCAGTATGACCCTGACCTCGTCTTTCTTGGTTTCTTTGCCGGCAATGATTTTATTGATGCGGATCCCCATAGGAAGAGAATTATCGTGTATGATACGTACTTCGATATCGACAAACGATACGAGCTTACCCTTCTCGGCTATCCCATTATTGCGAAGTCGAGGGTGCTCCATCTTGTGAAGCAGAAATACAAGATTATGAGAGAGCTCGCCAGAGCCCGAGGCGAAACGCGGTCGAAAGACACGCTCGCCAAGGAAAGGGGTGGCACATTTTCGGAGGAGACGTTTCTCAATATAGAGAGGATAAGGCTCGGATTCTGCAATGTCGGACCTTCCCGCGCGAAGGCCTTTGATGATCGGATAGACTATATTCTTCAGAGCATCTCAGAGATGAAGGCCCTCTTGGATTCCAAGGGAATCCAATTCATTGTTGGGATATACCCCGATGAATTTCAGGTGAATGGACATCTCTTGGACCAGTTATTCGAAAAATTCGACATTAAGAGAGAGGACTACGATATTGAGCTTATGCAGAAGATATTGAAAAGGTACCTTGATTCTAAAGGCATTCCCTCTATAGACTTTTTAGACGCCTTCAGAGAGAAAGGCAGGGAAACGCGACTTTACTTACTGCGGGACACCCATTGGAATAAGGCAGGTCATGAATTGGCGGCGCAAATAATGTTCCGAGATCTACTCGGCGTCGTGAAACGGTGAAGAAGGGAATGCGTTGGAGGGCGGGAAAAAGAGCAATAAAGAGTAAGGCCGTCGGAGGGATGTAACGATGCGGTCCGTCACTCAAAATCAGGCGAAAGACACGGGGCTGGCCCTCGTGTTGATCCTTTTGATTATCGCCCACTTCTGGGGGAAATCTACGTTGGTGCTGCCTGCTATTGGTGTTCTCCTTCTCACAATGACGTGCCCGGTGATTTTTACCCCGCTGGCTTGGGCCTGGTTTGGGTGGTCCCGCATTCTGGCTGACATCGTTTCTAGGATACTTTTGACGGTGCTCTTCTGTGTGGTTGTCATCCCTGTGGGGTTGATTCGGCGCCTATGGGGCGCGGACCCAATGCGGTTTAAGGCATGGAAGAACGGACGAGATTCTGTGTTAGCACAACGTGATCACACCTTTTCTGCGGAAGACCTGGAACGGCCATATTGAGCAAGGGAAATTGGAATATGAGGTTCGTGGAAGACTGGAAAAATGAGCTCTGCGCGTGAATGGTCGAAAAAATATGTTCACGGGCTGTTGCCCATATCCCTGGAGCGAACATGAAAGAATTTTTGGTAACCATTCTTAGTGAAGCGAAACGGCCGCAAATCCAATTGTTTGAGCCTGAAAGGCGAGTTTTGGATTTGCAGTGAAGCGAACGTTAGAATGGTCAAAAATTATTTTCGGTGAGCGGAATGGGTTTTGGGCAACAGCCTGTCAAACGGCGAAAGGCACGTTTTTTCAGAGACCTTGATATCGAAGATTGACAAACCGACGGGTGAGGTAAAAGGTATGGATTTTCTGCGAGATCTATGGGGGTTCATGAGGGTCCGGAAGAAATTCTGGCTACTTCCCATCATTTTGGCGCTCCTGCTCCTTGGGATTTTGATGGTTTTCACCAGCGGTTCCGCTATAGCACCTTTCATCTATACGATATTCTGATTCCAGGAGGGAACGGCATGTCTGATGCGATCCTCGGAATATCCGCTTATTACCACGATAGCGCGGCTGCATTGCTTTTAGACGGTAAAATCGTGGCCGCAGCCCATGAGGAACGGTTCAGTCGCAAAAAGCACGATTCAACGTTCCCAACAGGTGCGGTCCATTACGTGCTCTCCGAAGCGGGCCTGGGGATATCCGACCTTGCGGCAATTTCATTCTATGACAAGCCATACCTTAAATTCGAAAGACTCCTTGAGACCTATCACGGTTTTGCACCCAGGGGACTGAGGAGTTTTCTCTCAGGCATCCCCGTATGGATCAAGGAGAAGCTCTTCATGCGCCGGATGCTCTGGGAGGAGCTCGAAAAGGCTGTACCTCGAGGGAATGAAAAGGGCCGGAAACCCCCACTGCTGTTCCCAGAGCATCACCTTTCCCATGCTGCCAGCGCGTTTTACCCTTCTCCCTTTGATAGAGCGGCCATACTGACCATAGATGGGGTGGGTGAGTGGGCTACAACCACCATAGGATTTGGAGAAGGGAAGGGGATCACAATCCTTCGGGAGCTTGGGTTTCCCCATTCACTGGGGTTGCTCTATTCGTCCTTCACCTACTACTGTGGATTCAAGGTCAATAGCGCCGAATACAAGCTCATGGGCCTTGCGCCCTATGGGAATGCTGGATCCGATCAATTGGGACGGTATAAGCATTTGATTCTGGAGGAACTGGTGGACCTGAGGGAGGATGGTTCTCTTCTCCTGAACATGGACTACTTTGACTTCGCAACTGGGCTTACAATGTGTAAGGAGAGCCAATGGGAAAGGTTGTTCGGTATGCCGAGGCGCCAACCCGAGACCGAGCCCACGCAGCCACATATGGACATGGCGCTTGCTATACAGCAAGTGACTGAGGAGGCCATGATGCGCCTTGCCCGTACTGCCCACCGTCTAACTGGGTGCGGAAATCTCGTTATGGCGGGAGGGGTTGCCCTCAACTGTGTCGCCAACGGGAGACTTCTGCGCGAGGGACCGTTTGATGATCTATGGATTCAACCGGCGGCAGGAGATGCCGGAGGGGCGGTGGGGGCGGCATATGCGGCATGGCACATCTGGATGGGAAATGAACGGGAGGACCCCGTTGATGGCAGGGACCGGATGGAAGGGGCATTCCTCGGACCGGAGTTTATAGATGCGGATGTACGGCGGCTTTGCACGAAGTTTGGGGCGTCGTGCATACACTATGAGGATTTCGACGCGTTGTGCAAGGATGTGGCGGATCTTCTTGCTCAGGGACAGGTGGTGGGATGGTTCCAGGGGCGCATGGAATGGGGGCCAAGGGCCCTGGGAAACCGGAGCATCCTCGCTGATCCCAGAAATCCCGAGATGCAAAAGCGGCTCAATTTGAAGATTAAGTATCGTGAGGGATTTCGGCCTTTCGCGCCTTCAGTATTGGCGGAGTGCGCCAAGGAATATTTCGATTTGGATCGGCCCTCCCCATACATGCTGTTGGTGGCACCGGTGCAGGAGTGGCGTCAGAAACCGCTTCCGAGGAGATATGGGGAAATGGAGCTCTATGACCGGCTGTACCACCTGCGGTCCGATATTCCAGCAGTAACCCACGTGGACTATTCCGCGAGGATCCAGACCGTGCATAAGGAGACCAACGAGCGGTACTGGAGGCTGATCAACGCCTTCAAGGAGCGGACGGGTTACGGAGTGGTCGTCAATACGAGCTTCAACGTGAGAGGTGAACCGATTGTGTGTACTCCAGAGGATGCATATCAGTGCTTCATGAGGACGGAGATGGATTACTTGGTCATTGGGGATTTTCTGTTTGAAAAGAGCGAGCAGCCAAAATGGAGGAAGGAGGGGGATTGGAGAAAGGAGTTTGAGTTGGACTAGCTGAAACGTTCTCTCCCGTCAGGGTGGCACCGAAATTGCAAATACTGAGCTGAACACAAAGCAAGCGGGTGTAAGATGGAAAAGACCGAACCCCCCGGGGGCCTCGAGAAGAGGCAAGTCGTCCGATTCGATGCCACATTTCCCGTTCTACTCAAGCTCTACGTGAGGGGCAGAACGGGCATTATCACCATCCTCATCAATGGAGAGACGGCAAATCTCTCATTGGAGGGGATGTGTGTTGATGTGGGATTGTCAGAGTATATCGATGTCGTTTCCCTCGTCGAAGCCGCCATGAACAAAATCGGGGTAGATGTTGGCGTTACTCTCATAGCCAGCGGGGTAAACTTCAGCGCCATCGGGGAAATCACGTGGTTCAACAGTAAGGGGCAAGATCACCTGAGGATGGAGCTGCGTTTCATGGGGATGAGCAGGGATGATCGTTCGATATGGAATAAGGTGCTCTTATCGCTGGGGGAACCTGTCCAAACAGTACGGGCTTGAAATATCGATCCCTCTGTTCCAGCACAAAATCCCTTCTTGCGCGCCTTCCATAGTGGGGAAGAGGGATGTTAGTGTTCTGAGAAGTTCTTGATCATCATTTCCCCCAATTCCCTCGATCGCTTTGTGCCCACCTCCACCGCATTGATCAATGTCGTTCGCAGTCCCCCCTGCTCTATGGTGTGAAGGGCGGCAATGGCCGTTCCGCCGGGGGATGTAACCATGTCCTTCAACCTTCCCGGATGCTCATTGGTCTCCAACAGTAATTTCGCAGCACCCAGAGCCACTTGGGCCGAGAGAAAGAGGGCGTCTTCCCTTGAAAGACCCATCTTTACCCCCGCGTCGGCCAGGGCATCCACGATTAAGAAGATGTAGGCGGGACCGTTACCGCTCAGGCCCGTGATGGCATCCATGAGCTCCTCCTCAACGATGACGCTCTTGCCCACGGAATCGAAGATGGCCTTGGCCATCCTTAGGTCCTCCTTGGCCGCATGCTTACCGGCCGTGATGGCTGTTGCGGCCTCCTTGACGGATGCAGCGATATTGGGCATTACCCGAATGAGGCGGAGATCTTTATTGATGCACGATTCGATGGCGGCAAGGGGCACACCGGCGGCGATGGAAATGATGAGTTTAGACATATCCAGATAGGCCGTCGTTTCCCTCAATATCGACGCCATGATCTGGGGTTTGACTGCATAGATGACGATTTCCGATGCCTTAACCACATCGGTATTACTGGTTGTCGTTGCAACCCCATAGGCATCCTTGATTGATTTCAGCTTCTCCTTCCTAACGTCCGAACAGATGATGTTTTCGGGTACGGATGATTTGGCATAGATGAGACCGCTTATCAGGGATGTCCCCATATTTCCCGTGCCGATAATGCCGATCTTTTTGTCCTTTAGCATGGCCTCTCTTTCCTCGGATTGAAGGTATTATGGTGGAGATGAGGGGATTTGAACCCCCGACCCCCGCGTTGCGAACGCGATGCTCTCCCGCTGAGCTACATCCCCACCGTGCCGTTTTTCTGGCAGAAAACCCCTGTCCCTTTGCTTCAATGCACTTTTGTCTGTTGCCCGAATTCCCCTCCGCTCAGAGTTCGTTTTTCCGGTTTTCCAGGGATTCCCAACTTTGACGGTCTGTTGCCCAAAACCCACTTCGCTCACTGAAAAGAATTTTTGACCATTCTAGAGCTCGCTTCACTGCAACACCGCAGAACCGCAATTGGCTCGGAGCTCGTTTTCCCAATTTTCAAACATCTCAGATCAATGCCGTGACAAAAGGGTTTTTATGGTATGCTTTAACTCCGTCAGGTCGGATGTCTTGATAATGTAGGCATCGGATGCCCAGGTTGTCAGATCCTGCTTGTATTCGCCATATGCAGAGCACAATATGACCGGCAGATCCCGTTGGTCCTCCCTGATCCTCTGCAACGTTTCGACTCCATCCATTCCGGGCATTTTAATATCCAAAGTGATAAGATCGGGTTTAAAGGTGTTCAGTTTGTCCAGCGCCTCTTGACCATGGGCGGCCACTTCAACGGCATATCCCTCCTCCTCTAATTCCTCTTGATACAAGAATCGGATATTTTCCTCATCGTCAACCACCAGTATTCTTTTCATAGGCCTCCTCGCTCCTGTCAGCTTCGGCAATCCCAAGGCCATTGCACTGGCTAAGCCAGTGGGTAACCGCTAGGCCTCCTTTTCCATGGGCAATTTCACGGTGAAGGTTGCACCTCGGCCTGGGTTATTGGCGACTTCGATGAAACCGCGGTGTCCGTCCACGATCCGATGGCAGATGGCCAATCCAAGGCCTGTTCCCTCGCCCTTGGTGGTGAAAAAAGGGTTGAAGATGTTATGGAGTACCCCGGAAGGAATTCCCTCCCCTGTGTCGCCAATCTCAATGCCGATGTAATCCCGTCCCTCTTGGGAGATGGGCAGGGTCTTTACCGTCAGTCTCCCTCCGCCTCCCATGGCATCTTTCGCGTTAGAAAAGAGATTGATGAATACCTGCTTGATTTGCTGGTAGTCACAGGGGATCTCCGGCAAGGTGCCGTCGAGGTATTTTCCAACCTCAATCCCTTGGGACCTCAGGTCATCCTCCATGGATATCAACGTTTCCTCTATGATTCGATTTAAGTCGAATTTCTGGAATACCACTTTCGAGGCCTTGGAGAAGCTGAGCACATCGTTGAGGATGCCCTCCAAGCGATCCACCTCCTTGACGAGGGCCTCCGCGTACCGCTTTTCGTAAAGGCTATTGTCAAGCTTTTGATACAACCTCCTGGTGAAGGCACCAATGGATACCAGTGGGTTCCTAATCTCGTGGGCCACGTTGGCTGCCATCTCCCCGAGGGCTGCCAATTTCTCCCTCTGGAGAAGGGTTTCCTGGGCCTTCTTCAATTGCAGATGGGCATCCTCGAGATATTTGTAGAGAATGCAATTCTCGATTGCGAGGCCTGCTTGCCTCGTAAACATGGTTAATAGTTCTATGTCCTCCTCCGTTATGGGACGTCCGGTATAGAGGTTATCCACAACGATAACCCCGATTGTTCCCTCCCTTCCCCAGAGGGGGACGGTGGCGAACCGGTAGGCTCCCGGCTCGGACCCCAGAACACAATTAGCCTCCCTGTGTAATTCGCAATCCCCTTTGCACGTCAACTCATCGCCCTCGGAATCAATGTTGAAGGGCTTCTGTTCCTTTACGGTTCGGGCGAGGATACATTCCCCCTTATCCAGGGGGATTTTTATCCCTCTCACCTTCTCATCCAGGTTCGTACCTTTGGGGGAGTAGTCACGGGATAGAGAAGAGAGGTTTTGGGCGAGATTTCCCCGTTTCTTCTCCATGTACTTCCAGATATCCCTCACCTCCTCGGCATTATCCGGCCCTACCCCCATCATACCGGTGAGGAGATTCCTCCCTTCGTCGGTCAGAAACAGCATTGCCCTGTTGAACCCCATTCCATCCCCGATGGTGATGGCAGTGAGGATGATGTGGAGGATTTGCTCGAACTTCATCGTGGATAAGAGGGCATTGTTTATCTCGTACAAAAGGGAGAGCTGGCTTGCTTGACGATCCTTCTTATCCGCAGGGGAGATCATTATGTTCAACTCCCTTTTTCTTGGGACCGTGCCTCCCGGAGGTATTTCGCCGCTTCCTCTGGAGGGGTTGGGTTGATGTAAAACCCGGATCCCCATTCGAATCCAGCTACCTTCGTTAGCTTCGGGATAATCTCGATGTGCCAGTGATAGGATGTTTCATCCATTTCATTCGTATGGTTTGTGTGGAGCATGAAATTGTAAGGAGATGCGGGGAGGGTAACGTCGATTCTCCTGAGGACATCCGACAAGAGCGAGGCCACGTCTTCGAGCTGGCTTGGGCTCGTTCGATGGAAATAGGCGTTATGTTCCTTCGGGAGAATCCAGGTTTCAAAGGGAAAACGAGAGGCAAAGGGCGCAAGGGCGATAGCTCCCCCATTTTCCCCGATTATCCTCCGTTGATAACGCATCTCCTGGCGGACGATATCGCAGAAAACGCACCTCTCCTTGTATGCATAATGGGCTTTGGCACCATCAAGCTCCTCGCCTACCCGCTTGGGTACAATGGGTAAGGCAATGATCTGGGAATGGGAATGTTCGAGAGAAGCTCCGGCAGCAGCGCCGTGATTCTTGAATACCAGGATATACCTCACCCGCGGATCTCGAGCGAGATCAACGATGCGCTCTCGGTAGGCCATGAGCACCAGGATAACCTTGTCGAGGGGAAGCGTGGATAGGGTTTCATCATGCTTGGGCGTCTCAATAACGACCTCATGGGCACCCACTCCGTTCATCTTGTCATAGAGCCCTTCCCCTTCCCGGTTCAATTGGCCCTCTACCCTGAGGGCGGGGAATTTGTTGGGAACGACCCTCAATGTCCATCCAGTCGAGTTAGGTGGAGAGCTATTCTCGCGGACGGAGAAGACCTCAGGGGGTGTCTTGTCCTCATTGCCCTCGCAGAGCGGGCAAAACCCACCTCTGGTCCTGATTTCCTCGGGAAGGAACTCCGAGGGCCTCCTCCCCCTTTCGGTTGAGATGATGACCCATCGGCCAATGATCGGATCTTTCCTCAATTCAGGCATTGCTTTTTGGAATCAAAAAGGGGGAGGGATTTCATTCACCCCTCATTTTTTCCCTTGTTTCCTGCTCGGTTTTACACTCGATGCACAGGGTTGTCACCGGCCTTGCCATAAGTCTCTTTTCCGAGATCTTCTTGCCACACATCTCACAAGTGCCGAAACTCCCGTCTTCGATCCTCTCCAAGGCCTCATTTAGTTTCTGAATGAGCCTTCT
>Ga0209636_10008416_pt1 | contig 10501 bp, 6 predicted proteins | sample DeeMarSWOR152_54_FD_187464 | JGI IMG/M metagenome (GOLD analysis project Ga0209636, IMG submission 187464) | Marine sediment microbial communities from White Oak River estuary, North Carolina - WOR-1-52-54 (SPAdes) (version 2) | ecosystem: Environmental > Aquatic > Marine > Intertidal zone >... | reverse complement strand
CCCATCGATTTCCACTATGAAGTTGGAGCTCGGTAGAGGATCAGGTTTTCCCCCGCTTGGAGCCAGTGCTATCGAGCTTGAGCTGACAATAAATGCCAAAATTCCAAGCAACGCAAACACTATCTTTCGGTTCATCATTTCACCTCCTCCCTGTCTTAGGGAAGCTGGGTATTTTTTTAGCGCCCCTCCTCGGCGCATTTTCTGTTCTTTCTGTGTGCCTACATTCGATAATGCGCCTTGCCAACGAAATATGTCCATATTTGCTAACTTCTTTTTTCGTCGGCTCGGCGCTCAGATTTTCCTTAAATCTTCTGGGGTTGTAAAGAGAAAACAATCTGTCTATTACGCATTGGATAAATCATATTCAGAATCGTTGTACTCCCAAATGCCATCCACAAACAGTTAGCAAATCCCTTTACTCATACCCCCAGAGGTTTTTAGTTTGAATGATTTATGAGTATATAGTATTTATGTGTATAATTTATAGTTAAAAAATGCGAATATAAAAAATCAAAACATTTATTACCTGAGAGCCACTTATTATATTCTAGCTCGGAGCGGTAAGCATGAAGGTTCTACAAATGACTTTTTCTTTATTCTTCATTTTTTCCTTAATAGTTCTAGGATACTCATCCATAAACACGTTCTCTGAGAACACCCCATTGGACCCCAGGCAGGTGAGTTTCACAAATGTCACATATCAGGCTGGTTTTCAGGATGTTGGAGGGCAGTTTCTTGCCTGGGGAGATTACAACAACGACGGTTATCAGGATATTCTAGTAAATGGTGCCAGGCTCTTTGAAAACAACGGACCACCCAACTGGGATTTTTCTGAGGTCACAGGTTCTGTTGGAATCACAGGGGGAAGTTACGGCACCTGGGCAGATTGGGACAATGACGGCCTCCTTGATTTTTATTGTGCAGGCTCGGATAAGCTGTACAAGAACAATGGTCCTCCTGATTACGACTTTACCGATGTAACAACCTCATCAGGTATTTTAAAGGAGAGTTATTCAACTGGTTGCGGCTGGGGCGACTACGACAATGACGGCGATGTTGACTTATTCAAGATCAGAGGTGAAGATGGCAGCACAGGTGAATATTTCCCCAACTCGTTTTGGAGAAACAACGGAGACGGAACATTTACAAATGTAACAGTTGAGGCAGGAGTGGACGAGTATTCGAATCCCACATACTCCCGTGGAGTGGCATGGGCAGATTTCAACTGTGATGGCTGGCTCGACGTGTACATCTCCAATTACCGTCAGCTTCCAAATTACCTCTACCAGAACAACGGCAACGGCACTTTCACGGAAGTCGCCGCCCAAAAGAATGTCGCGGACGGCCCTCCTCTAGACGAAGGGAACCTTGATCCGTACGACCGCGCAGGCCACAGCGTAGGCTCAGTCTGGGGGGACTATGACAACGACGGGTTCCTTGATTTATGGGTTACAAATTTGAACCACAAGGATGCCAGGACATCTGACGATTCCTTGCTTTACCACAATGACGGCCCTCCTGATTATACATTCACCAACATGCGGGGCTCATCAGGCATCCCTGTCAAGCCATATGTTTTTCCAAATGAGGGGGACGAACTCTTTGTCGGCTGTGCATGGGGCGATTACGACAACGACGGAGACCTTGATCTTTACCTTCCTCAGATATACGATATCGACTATGCATATTCATTTTTATACAGCAACAACGGCGACGGCACATTTACTGATGTAACCGAAGAAGCACAAGTTCAAGTCTGGGACACGTACGCAGGATGCTGGTGCGATTATGACAACGATGGTGATCTTGATTTGATCACATCTGGAAGGGATTCGGGAGGAAATGCGGATCCTCATTTTGTCCATCTCTTCAGAAACGATGGCACCTCTGGTAATTGGTTGCACATAAATTTGAAGGGAAACGGGGTTACGACCAACGTTGCAGCCATCGGCACAAAGGTGATTGTGACTCAGAACGATGGAACCAGCCAGATAAGAACAGTTGAAGGGGGCATGGGACCCCATGGAATGCAGAACTCCCTTGCTCTGGAATTCGGACTGGGAAATTACAGCGGGAATGTGGATATAGAGATTTTGTGGCCTTGCGGCAAGGAGCAATTGCTTGAAGGAATTTCTACTAACCAGGTTCTTTTCATTACCGAGAGCATGGCAGATTTGTCCATTTCTAATATATCATTTGATGAAAGCAACCCCATAATGGGCGAGACAGTTAAGATATTTGGTAAAGTGAGTAATACAGGTTCGATTCCCATCGAATCTGTGGAGCTAAAGTTTTATTTGGATAACATGGATGATGTAAACCAAATTCTGCCCACGAGAACCGTAAACTATATTCCAGTTGGAGGAGAGGGATTATCTTATGTCTTATGGGATACGACTTCGATCTCAGGTGTTCACACAATCTTCGTCAGAGCAAAAATCACGAAACCTTTACCCGGGGGCGAGATCGATTTTGCAAACCAGGACATTGATGTAAGAGAGGAGAATATTCTGCCAACTGCATCAATTTCTGCCAATCTAACAACAATTTTAAAGCAAGAATCCGTGCTACTTAATGGATCCAGTTCCTCTGATGATACGAAAATCGTGGAATATTATTTTGACTTCGGTGATGGAACAGAAAGCGGCTGGATTTCAAAGGGCACAATAACCCATATCTATCTTTCTGCAGGTGATTTTACTGCCTCCTTAAAGGTAAAGGATGAGGATGGTGGTGAAAGCGAAAACACGGCTGAGATAGTAATCGATGTAAGGTCAAAACCGATTGCTTTTCTTACCGCAAAACCAACGAAGATTTACAAGGGAGACAGCGTTCTCTTTAATGCCTCGGGCTCCTCTGATGAAGGAGGGACAATCGAGTATTATTATTTCGATTTTGGGGATGGTATGCAATCAGATTGGGTATCCGAATCCTCGATAACTCATACCTACAATTCTGGAGGGTTTTATAAAGCAAAACTCACGGTAAGGGACGATGATGATGATGAGAGCGAAAACACAGCCGAGGTTCAAATAGAGGTGAAATCGAGGCCTTATGCCCTTCTTTTAGCAGAACCCACCGTTGTTTATGTTGATGAAAGCGTTTTTTTCGATGGCTCGGGATCCTCTGCCGAGGGAAGTAACATCAGTTACTATTACTTCGATTTTGGAGACGGTTATAAATCAGGCTGGATTTCAAAATCCACAATAACCCATTCCTACTCAGAAAGTGGTGTTTATACAGCGTCACTTAAGGTAAGAAACGAAGATCAGGATGAAAGTATAAACAAGGCGGAAATTACAATTACAGTTAATGAATTGCCAAACCAGATACCCACAGCAATCATTGACTTCATCTTCCCGAACCCCTGCGATCTAGGCGACGAGGTAACTTTTAGCGGATTTGGCGAGGATGAGGACGGAAAGGTGATTTCATATGAGTGGCGCTCTGACATCGATGGTATTTTGAGCAATATCAAGTCATTCTCAACACGCACACTGTCTTCAGGCACGCACACGATTTCCTTTAGGGTTTTAGATGATGATAACGCGTGGTCCCAGGTGGTAACACTGGAACTTGTTGTTATTGCGCCCAATAAAAAACCAACGGTAGTTATCACTACCCCGGATGATGGAGAGGAGGTTTTTGGAATAATAATTATCGCTGGATATTCTGATGACGAGGATCAGGATGTTGAGAGGGTCGAAATCAAAATCGACGATGGAAAATGGAACTTTGCAGACGGGACAGATCTTTGGAGCTTTGAACTGGACACGACCACACTCGTTGACGGTGAGCATACTATTTCCGCAAGATCATACGACGGTCAGGATTACTCAGATGAGGTTTCTATCAGCATTATGGTTGAGCAAGAAAAAAAGGAAGAAGAAAGAGGACTTAACACAGGTCTGATATTCGTTTTGGTTTTGCTGGCGATAATTGCCGTCTTGATTTTGGCTGCCGCGCTGAGCAGGTCCCTAAAAAAGAAAGAAGAATATCCCGAACAGCAAAGAGCCATGCAGGATACTCAACCTCCACGATCTCCAGGCGCAAGGTGGAACTGGTAGATTTTTTATTTGCTTAGTAAAAAATTAATACTTCTTTTTGCAATCCACCATACAGCATGAGATACGATTATCCAGTTTATCGTCCTCCATCGGAGGCAGAGAGCCTTATAATACAGACGACCATAGGCTGTCCTCACAACAAGTGCAGGTTCTGTTTTATGTACAAGGACAAGAAGTTCAGGATAAGGGCACTTGAAGATATAAAGGAAGACATCACCTTCGCAAAGATGCTTTACGGCGACTCGGTGCGCACCATTTTTTTTGCGGACGGAAACTCAATTATCATGCGTACATCCCAACTCATGGAAATCCTTGATTTCTGCTATGCCATGTTCCCCAACCTTCAGCGTGTGACAAGCTACGGTGCCGCAAAGTTCGTAAGAAGAACAAAGACAGTGGACGAATTGATACAATTGAAAAATGCGGGTTTAACCAGAATCCATATGGGTCTGGAGAGCGGAGATGACGAAGTTCTTGCAAGGATTCAAAAAGGTGCAACAGCCTCAGAGATGATCGAGGCGAGCAACATGGTGAAGGAGGCGAAAATTGAGATTTCCCAATATGTTCTTCTTGGAATTGCAGGCCGCAAAGATTATAAGAGACATGCAGTCAATACCGCCAAAGTTCTCTCTGCCATGGATCCAGATTTTATAAGGGTGAGAACCCTGGTTTTGAGGCCCAAGGCTCCCCTTTACCATGATGCGCTGAATGGAGTTTTTGTTCCCTGCACCCCAGAAGAGATTCTTGATGAAACGAGTTTATTGATCGAGAATTTAAATGCAACAAGTTTTTTTTGCAGCGACCATGTCTCTAATTACGCTAACATAAACAGCAGGCTACCTGACGATAGAAAAAGGATGTTAGATGAACTAAAAAAAGTTAAGAAAAGAATGCAAGAGGATCCAGACTTTAGAGCCTGGCTTGAAAATCCAAATAGGTGCTTGAACTTATAGTTTATTTAGTATTGCGACGAGATAATCCCAAAACGGCTTTATCGAAGATATCTCCAATCTCTCATCAGGGCTGTGTGGATATTCCAGTTGTGGACCTATCGATATCATGTCCATCCCAGGAAAATGCTGGCCTATTATCGCGGTTTCCAGGCCTGCATGAATCGCCTTTATCTCGGGCTCTTTTTTGAACTTTTCCATGTAAACATCCTTTGCCAGTCTAAGAAGTTCTGAGCTAATGTTGGGCTTCCAGGAGGGGTAACTGTCGCTTTTTTTGCCTTTTGCCCCGGCAAGTTCTGCTGATGCAATGAGGCTGTCCCTTACAGATTCCATTGCCGAGTTTGAGGAGGATCTCGTGTTGCAGCCTATGATTATCTTTTCACCTTTTGTTTTCACAGTCGCGAGGTTTGTTGATGTGTCCACAAGCTTTGGAATATGTGGATTGAACGATAAATAACCGTGGGGAAGGCTAAGAAGAAGAGAAACCAGTTTAGTTGTGGAATCTTTTGAATATCCCTCGTTTCCCTCATAATCATTATATTCGATTTCTATATTTTCATCGATTCCCTCGTACTCGTCTTTTAATTCCTTTTCAACTTTGCTTATCACATTCAAAGCCTTTTTTCTATCCTCTAAAAGAAAAGCTGCACTTGCCTCCCTGGGAATCGCATTTCTCTTGTTTCCCCCAGAAATTTCAACCAGCATGATCTTCTGCCCGCATGCGATATTGTAAAGAACTCTGGCCAGACATTTTATTGCATTCGCCCTTCCAAGATGTATGTCAACACCTGAGTGCCCCCCTTTTAATCCTTTTACTTTCACGTTTAAACCTTTCATTTCCTCGACTTTGGCTTTTGCTCCCATGGGAAGTTCAATTGATGTGTCGCCTCCTCCTGCACAGCCTATGTATATCGTACCCAGCTCTTCGCTGTCAGCATTAATCAGTTTTCTGGATGAAAGAAAATCCTTTGTCAGATTCGATGCACCATTAAGACCTGTCTCCTCATCAACAGTGAAAAGAAGTTCCAATGGTGGATGCTTTACATCTTTTCCTTCCGCAAGAGCCAAAAGAACAGAAATTCCGATTCCATTGTCTGCTCCAAGGGTGGTGCCCTGGGCCTTGATGTAGTCTCCCTCCCTTTTGAGCTTTATTGGGTCTTTTGAAAAATCGTGAACAACATCTGCGTTTTTCTCGCATACCATGTCAAGATGTCCCTGCAGGCAAACAGCTGGATGATTTTCGTACCCGGGCGAACCCGGTTTTCTTATCACCACATTGCCTATCTTATCTTTTTCCGCCTCAAGGTTTAGCGTCTTTGCCGCGCCAAGTACATAATCCACGATTTTCTCCTCGTGCTTGGAGCACCTTGGTATCTGTCGTATCTTGTCGAAGTAATTCCATACCGACTCCGGTTTTAAACCTGTCAATGCCTCATGCATGATTACCACCATATAAACATATTGCACTAGCAGTGCCCGTACAGTCACTATCTTATTTAAAGTTATAAATCTTTTAAAAAGCTGATAAAAATTCAGAATAAAATATTCTGTGCCCCCAATCCCCCTCAGGAGGAAAATTTTTGGGTCAGATAGCCGCAAAATTCCTTATGCGAGGAAGGGTGAGGATTGGGGGCGAAATCCAAATTGATTTCAAACCTCATATTTCTTTCTATACAACCATGATTTTGGTCGAAATTAAATCAAAAATGCAATGGTTGGTAAGAATTCTTATACGGAAAATTGTACCCTGACTCCCAATCTGTGGGGAGGAGGAAAAATTCCGAATTGAAAATCCGAAATTTTTTTCCGTTAAATTTTTTTGAGAGCCAGGGATATTACTATTTGTTGTTCATTACATATAAACCCTTCGGTAAAATCGGGATTTTGGGTGAAAATTTTTTTTGTTATAATAAAAATCAATTTCAAAATTTCAATATTCTCGATTATTTTTAGGATATTTGCGTCCTCTTCACAAATTTAGTGGCAAGATTTTCTCAGCGAAACTTTTATCATTTTATATAGCATGATACCCCCAAAGAAAAGGTCATAGGAGGGATGGTCAACATGGAGTCAAAAAGCATAAAAAATATTTCAGGTGAAAGAGAGAAACAGCTTAAGGACAGCATCGATGAGTTGCGTAAAATGATCCGCAGCGGTGAAGAAAAAAACCAGATTGTGGATAAACTCCAGTTGGTATTTTCAAAGGGAGCGAAATTAAAATCCCCACCGAAGGAGCTCACAGATCTGCTTGACGAGATTTTCGATTCATACCCTTATAAGGATCCCGATAAAAATGAAGATTATCTCTCATTTTTAAGATCATCCATGACAAAATCAACCTTTGATCATTCATGGATAAAGGACTATTACAGAAGTTACAAGCCAAACACACTAACAGATTTGACTATTAAATTGATTGAAAATCAGGAGAACGAAATGGTCTTGGATCTAATGGTAAAATTTCATGAAGATGCGTTTAAGGTGGACGGGTTCATAGATACTCTGCAGTTCAAGAGGCTGCATGAAGAGTTCGCATTAAATCTTAAGCAAAAATTACTCAAGGTTGAGGATCTGAGCGAGTTTTTTAAGAACCCAAAGAATTCAATTGAGGTTTACAGGACATATGTAAACACCTATGAATCAGGTAAAAAAATATGGCCTGTGGAATTGGGTAAAAACAGGGTAAATATCAATATCGAAAGATACAGACCAAACTCCAAAATTTATGTGGATGCACTTAAAGATAAATATTCTGATACATACAGGGTGCTTTATTCTCAGGAAGCCTTCTTTTACCTATCACCTTCTCTAAAATCAAGACAAGTAGAAGCCATTTCTAAGATCTCTTGCCTGTTTTTTTCTATTGAATTCTTCATCAAGAAGATGATCAAGATTCCAGTTGATTTCTCAATCGAGAAGGACAGGCCAGATATGGGGGATTTCATCAGTTACCTTGAAAAAGACCCGACGAAGCTCACAAAGAACTGGAGAAAATACTACTGGAAGAGCTCGTACATACACAAAAACACTCTCGATAAGCTCGGGAAGAAATACTCCCTTTTGGAAGGCTTAAAACAGTATGCGGATTGGACGCGCGGCGATATTAGAACTTCCCTTGCATCCTGGGAATTCGCACAGCAAGTGGTTCATCCTTTTACATATGAATTGCTATGCGATCTAATGGATGCCTTTGGATGTGTCAAGCAATAAGTATTAGATTGGGTTGTTGCCCAAAGGTCTTTTACCTACCTAGATCAAAGAAAAAATCCATATTATTATCAAATTTGATATTAAAAGGCGAACTTTTAAAGAAAAGCGAAGTGGTCACCTTTTCTGCCTGGGTCAGCATGATGATCATTTGTGCGCAAAAGAGATGTTTTCCGTGTCAGATTTCATACCCTTCAAATTGAAGATATGTTTAATAGGCGAGTCCGCAGTTGGAAAGACGAGCCTAATCAAAAAATATGTGTACGATCAATTCGACGATACCTACAGCATCACAATCGGGACAAAGGTCACCAAAAAAGAGATTAAACTCGTGCATCCTGAAACTTCCGAGGAAATAGGTGTTTACCTTCTGATATGGGATCTCATGGGACAGCAGTGCTTCCTCGATCTATTAAAAGATTCCTATTTCTTCGGTGCAAGGGGAATTATTGCGGTATGCGATGTCACAAGAGAACACACCCTTTCTGAGTTGCACGGCTGGTTGAACGTCGCTTTGGGCATTACCAAAAAGGTTCCGATAATTTTTCTTGGAAACAAGTGCGACCTAAAAGACATACAGCAATTGAGTTTAAATGACATAAAACACTTTGCATCCGGATATGAAAATTCCGAGGCGCTTTTATCCAGCGTAAAAACCGGGGAAAATGTAGAGCTGGCTTTCCAAACCTTAAGCGAGAAAATGTTGAAGGATTCAACTTAAGATTCTAAAATTTCCTTTAATTTTCTTGCATTTTTCGGTGCATAGGCCATATAATCGTTGTTGAAATAGCAATAAAGGGTTTTCCACTTTTTTTCCGAGTTTATTTTTTTTGCCCAGTTCTTTAATTCTTCCTCTATATAATTGTGACTGTACCATCCTGTGCTGCCGTGAAATCTGACATAGCCCAGATTATTTACAACCAAAAATTCAGCAGGGAAGGATAAAGCAGAAACACTGCAGAAACTTGCATTGTACTTTTTTAGCAATTCTCGGGTTTCTTTCCTCCACCACGACTTGTGCCTAAACTCTATGACGTTGTTGTTCTTCTTTTCGAGCAATACGAGGAAATTCTCTATCAACTCGATGTTCTTGTTTGAACAGTGAATGCTTGGAGGCAGCTGCCATAACACGCAGCCAAGTTTGTCCTTAATTAAACTTATAAGCTCTTGAAATCTATTGACCAGATCATCTATTTCATTCAATCTTTTTGTGTGGGTTATCAATTTGTTGCCCTTAAAAGTGAATTTGAAATCTTTAGGAGTTCTTTTGTGCCAGGATAAAATAACATTCGGATTTGGGAAACGGTAGAATGTCATGTTCACTTCAACGGTGTTAAAATCGTTTTTATAAAAATCAAGCCATTTTTTACTTGCCAGTTTTTTAGGATAATACCTACCCACCCAATGTTTGTACGACCAACCAGAACAGCCAATATAGATCTTTCTCATTCAAACTAAAAAAGACTTAATAAAATATTAAATTTCTGTCCATTGCAAATTATTGTTTATGGGTTGATCTTGTTAAAATCAATTATTAAAAGGGTGTATTTTGAATTTATGAACTAGAGTAATCACAGTGGTACTTCCCAGTGGCATTCTTCATTTACGTGGATCCAATATCCCCTTTCGGGCTCAAACCAATCCGATAAACCGATTTCTTCCCAGGTTTTGGTTTCCGCATCGAATGTCCATATCGAGTCAACCTCCACACCGAATGTGAGGTTGTTCAATCCTTTTGTTATATTGTATTTTTTTAGTGAGGGATAACCCACCATGTTCCAGCCGGTATGAAGGGTTATTGTTTGTTCTTTTTGGGGCGGCATGCCCGTGTATTCAAATAATACTCCGCCGGATTCGGTCACATGTATCCAAAAGCCCATTGTGTTTGTGATGAAATTAAAATCGTTCATAGAAGGAGGTTTTGAGATGTGGTTGTGCTTCCAAGAATCAAAAGCCTCGCTTGAATCGTACCATTGCAAAGCATCATATGAACCTATGATAGAAGATAAAACCGTATCAAGATTTGATTTAAAATGAACATAAGGTGTGGAAATAAGGTTCCAGCCTTCGTAGAGGAAAATGGTATCTGTGAGATAACTTCTGTACTGTTCCTCTATCTCGAAGGGGGAGAGAGCACGAGCCCAAATTCGAACCTCGTCAATCGTGCCGTTGAACGGGATGTAGACCTTAAGATCATCGAAATGAATGTCGAACGGATTGTTCCAATCGAAGGCCAAGATCGCCAGTTTGGTGTAATCCATAAGGTCAGAATCGGTT
>Ga0209636_10008415_pt1 | contig 10502 bp, 7 predicted proteins | sample DeeMarSWOR152_54_FD_187464 | JGI IMG/M metagenome (GOLD analysis project Ga0209636, IMG submission 187464) | Marine sediment microbial communities from White Oak River estuary, North Carolina - WOR-1-52-54 (SPAdes) (version 2) | ecosystem: Environmental > Aquatic > Marine > Intertidal zone >... | reverse complement strand
TCCATGTATATTCATATTGTACAGATAGATTTGTCTCATTGTAAATGTCAGCATTTCCTACAGTATCATTTGCCCATATCCTGTAATTCCAAGTTCCTGGTAGGGTAGGTGTGAGGGAGGCATTCTCATACAAACCCGTTCCAGAATTATAATCCATCGTATCGTTAATCCAAGTACCTGCACCCTCTTGTTTATACTGGAAGATAACCGTATCCATTCCTACTAATTCATCGGTAACATTAGTTGTAATGTTAATTTGCACGTTAGGATCTACATCAGCCTCTGAGCTGGGAGTAAGAGTCATCACGTTAAAAGTAGGAGGGGATATGTCAATCGTAAACAACCTAGTTGAAGATGTATTCGAATTTCCTCTTATATCAATAGCATAAGCATAACATTCATGACTTCCTTCTCGTAGGTTGGTGAAATTGTGGTATAATCTGTATACACTTGAATTATAAGAAGCTTTAATTTGTTCTTGAGTTAAACTTCGATTCCAGATTCGAATTTCATCGATTGTACCATTGAAAGTATCTAGGTAAGTTGCGTTTCCTATGTGCAAGTTTTCACTAGTCGAGTTAATATTTCCTGTGGCTGATACAGAACTGTCAAGTTGTCCGTTTATATATAGGGATAAACTTGAACCATTGTAGGTAGCAGCGATATAAAACCACTTACCAACATCATCTGAAGTAAGAGACCTTGAGCTGACTATCCTGCGTGATTCACCCAAAGAAAACAGGAATTTGTAATTTCGATTTTGTGACTCTGTTACGTTTTCTGCCTGAATTAGAGACCATAACTCTGTAGAATCGCCCAAATTCACACTTACAATATTCATATCCCCCATATCTACGACGCCATTACCATTAATATCAGCTCTGCGCCAGTATTTAGGTTCTCCTTCAAGAGAACCATAATGAAAGCCAACAATTGTCAAATCCAGACCATCGACCACACCATCCTCGTTCAGATCATGTATGAAAGTTGATCCTTTCCGTAATATGGGGTTTATTCCCTTCAATTCTGACAAATAAACCCATGATTCGAGTGTAATCTCTTGGGTAATGTTCAAACTATCTGAATGAGTTACATTCACATAATCGTTATCACCATCAAATTCTAAAGCCGAGCCAAACTTTCCAGTAGTTATATTATCTGTCCCCAGTCCTCCATTGAAAGTTCCAAAGTTGTTATAAGTAGAATTATCATATACTCCAGTAGATTTGTACCAATCCATAGCCCAGTATCCAACCAAACTTCTATCCCAGTCTATGAAAGAAGATGTTTGACCAACATCTTCAACAGAGACATTAACGTAAGTATAATTCTTATTTGTGTATGTATCATTCCCTGGAGTTGGAGGAATGAATTCGATATGAGGAGGATCCTTATCAATAGTAAAACTGATATCCCCAATCCCCATGTTACCAGCAGTATCGTTACAGTAGAAAGAAGTTGTGTAATTTCCATCACTCAAAGTATTGTTCAGGTAATTCCAGTTACCTGTAGAGTTTGTCAAAGTATGATTTGTCCCAGATATCTCTACTAGACAGACACTACCAGCTTCGTTTAAGGTTACGTTAAACCAAATCGTGTTGTTTGGGTAGGATATGTTGGATGGAGAAAGGATTGTGACTTGTGGTGATGTTTCATCAGGTGTAACAAAACTAAACTCTTCAGAAGCATTCCAGTTATCAGAAGTATCGTTAGCATAAACCTTCCATTGAATCAATGTTCCTTCAGTTGAATTCAGAGGAAGTGAAGTAGCATAATCTCTATATATCTCATCCGCGCTTAAACTCCTGTTGTAAATTTTTACTTCATCGATGATACCGTTGAAATAATCCCATGTGTCAGTGCCGATGTAGATGTCCCCATCAGTATACGTCTCTGTAGTCCCACTCGCGGTACTATCTTCCTCAACACCATCAATGTACAGTTTTCCGATGCTGTTCGGCTTGTCAACAACTGCAGCGATATGATGCCAGTCTCCGTCTGATATATTGGTTGTACTATACAAATCTATGTCGTCGCCTGTCTTAGCCCATACATAAAACTCGACAATACCATCATCATATAAATAGAGATTAATATTCCAACTATATTTATCGAAAATACCTTGATCAGTCTGTGATGATGTCTTTACCCAAACTTCGATCGTGAACGTATCGTCAGATAAGGCCAAGCTGGATGAATTTGGAACAAGAATATAATCGTCTGAACCATCAAATTGTAGACCATTACTGAGCTTCCCGCCGACCAAGCTCGGGACATTCTCAGAGTTTCCATTGCCTAGATATCCATCGTTGTGATTATCTGATTCATCAAGCGTATAATTTGTAGTGTTAACAGAATTGAAATGCCAAAGAGCAACAGTATCATTATCAATAGATAATTCATATGGAAGAGTAACATTAGACCAATTCCCAGTTCCTGTCATTTTGGTGAAACTATCGTTAAACCAAGTTCCAGTATTATTTGTAGAGAATATGTATCCTGATAACCCAACATCATCAGCCCATTTCAACCTGAATTCTACTGGTTTCCCTGCTGCTGTTGAGTTGGTAGAATTTAAAGAATACTGTGGTGGTGTTGAATCTTGAGCAAGCACTAGGAAGAATTGTGTAATCATCACTATTGTAAAAACTAAAATTATCCCATTTCTTGCATTGCTTTTACTATTCATTCTTTTCATTCTAAACCCTCTTATCAGATGCCTTCAAACTCCATAAATTAGCCCTTCCAGCCCTGAAGCAGCTTACTTTTCCTGCAAGCTGTAGTCTCAAACAATGTTCTTGAACAGTGTGCCAGGATCTATCTATGCGAAGACCAATCTCTTTCGTGGTTAAAGGATGTTCGCTTTTCTCAAGAACTTTAAGGATTTGGTAATCAATACCGTTTACCATATATAGTATTATATAAAGTATAATATAAAGTTTTTTTTAAAGTACGATATATCGCATTAATATTGATAATTTAAAGAACATGAAACCGGCAATAATATTATGGCAAAATGCTATATATGCAAAAGTAACATTAAGATTCCAAAGCATACTACTCCTGATGGAAGATTTATGTGTAGAAAATGCTATTTCAGACAGATGCTCAAAAAGAAATTAAAGTTCTGGAAGAAATAAGATGGATATGAAAGCATTAGCATTATTATCTGGTGGGCTAGACAGTACATTAGCAGTCAAGTTGATCTTAGACCAGGGAATAGATGTCGTCGGTATAAACTTCACTTCTCCTTTTCATATCTCTGGAAAAGATGAAGCAATAAAAATAGCTAAAAAATTCAAGATTCCGTTGAAGACAGTGAATTTAGGTAAAAATTATCTACGTGTTATAAGGAATCCTAAACATGGTTATGGAAAACACATGAATCCTTGTATCGATTGTAGGATATTCATGTTAAAGAAAGCTAAGAAATACGCTAAAGAAATAGGCGCATCTTTTATATTCACTGGAGAGGTTTTAGGTGAGAGACCTATGACTCAAAATAGAGAAAATTTAGATCTCATCGAGAAAGAGAGTGGTTTAAAAGGAAAATTATTGAGACCTTTATCTGCCAAGTTATTGCCTAAAATAAAGGCAGAGAAGAAAGGATGGGTTGACAGAGAAAAATTATTGGACATAAGAGGTAGGTCGAGAAAGAGACAGATAGAATTAGCTAAGAAATACAAAATAAAAGAATATCCTTCTCCTACAGGCGGATGTTTATTGACATACAAAGAATTTGCTGATAAAGTTAGAGATTTGTTCAAACACAAGAAGAAGGTAAGCATCAAAGATATCAACTTATTGAAAATTGGTCGACACTTCAGATTCAAAAAGAATAAAATAATCGTCGGTAGGAATGAAAAAGAAAATAAACAACTTTTGAGGATGAAAGAAAAGAATGATTATTATTTTGAGGTTCCTAGTTGTGGTAGTCCTATAACAATTTTGCAAGGCTCTAAAACTAAAGAAACAATAAAAAAAGCGGCTGAATTAACTGCTCATTATTCTGATGCAAAAGAAAAGAAAATTCTTGTTAAGTATGGTAAAGAAAAACTAATTAAATCTTTAAGTGTTGTTAGTATTAGTAATAATGAGATGAAAAAATTAAGAATATCTTAGGGGTGAAAAAATGGTCTTTCAAGCAGTAGGAGAAAAGGAAATAACGAGAGCGATATTGAGTGGTTTCATAAAAGAGTTGGACGAACATGTTGAGAGTGACGTGATTATAGTTGGTGGTGGTCCTAGCGGATTAATGGCTGGAAAGGAACTTGCGGGTAAAGGCTTGAAAACATTGATTGTAGAGAGAAACAATTATCTTGGCGGTGGTTTTTGGCTTGGTGGTTATTTAATGAACAAGGTCACTTTTAGAGCTCCCTCCCAGAAAATCCTTGATGAGTTAGGAGTACCATACGAAAATTTTAATAAAGGTCTTTATGTGACAGAAGGTCCACACGCATGCTCAAAACTAATAGGTTCGGCTTGCGATGCTGGTGTAAAGATTCTCAACATGACTAGTGTTGATGACATAGTGCTTCGTGAAAAGAACAGGGTTAGTGGTGTTGTGATAAACTGGACTCCTGTATCTAGACTCCCAAGAGAATTAACATGTGTTGATCCAATTGCTTTAGAGTCTAAATTTGTTATCGATGCTTCTGGACATGATGCAATCGTAGTTAAGAAACTGGAAGAGAGGGGTTTGTTAAAGATAACTGGTATGGGAGCTATGTGGGTCGAGAAATCTGAAGATGCTGTCGTCGAAAAAACAGGCGAAGTACATCCTGGATTAATTGTCACAGGAATGGCAGTATCCACGACATATGGATTGCCGAGGATGGGACCAACTTTTGGAGCTATGTTATTATCTGGAAAGAAAGCCGCTGAAATCGTTAACAAAAAACTCCAAAAATAATCGTAAGGTATTTAAGTTTATCGATTTTAACTGATATAGAGTGATGTGATGAAAGAGACGAAGAAAAAGAAGGGTGTAAAAGTTAAGATTCCAAGAGTTAATCCTTGGGCGATATCGACTTTAATTCTATTAGTAATACTAGCGATATTTTTGGCTGTAGGACCAGGAATAACTGGAAGAGTAACAGGAGTTGATGGAGAAGTAACAGCTCAAGAAGCAGCTAACAAAGCAGTAGATTGGATATCAAATTATTATAAAAGTGGAGGATTAGATGTAAAAATAACTTTAGTTAATGCAAGCGAGACAGAAAATGGTATTTATCAATTTACAATAAAATTATCTTCAGTGCAAGGAGAGATTGAACAAACACATTATGTTACGAGAGATGGAAAATTATTGTTTGCATCTGCAATAGATTTGACGGAAACATTAGAAACACCTGAACAACAGACACCAGAAACACCTGAAGTCCCAAAGACTGATAAACCAGAAGTTCATGCTTTCGTTATGTCGTATTGTCCATATGGTTTACAGTTTATGAAAGCCTATGTTCCAGTAATAGAGCTTCTTGGAGATAAAGCAGATATTGAACTAAACTTTGTCCATTACCTTATGCATGGTGAAAAAGAAATGACAGAGAATACAAGATTACACTGTATACAAAAAGAACAAAAAAATAAGTTTACTGACTATCTTCGATGTTTTGTTGAAAGTGGCGAAGCAGAAGAATGCATAGCAGATGTAGGAATAGACAAGACTCAACTTGAAACATGTATGCAAGAGATAGATGAAGAGTTTGAGATAACCAAGACGTTTGAGGAAAGCGAAGAGACATACCCACGTTATAATGTTGATGCAGAACTTTCAGAGAATTACGGTGTGCGTGGATCACCTACTTTCGTCATAAACGGTCAAACAATATCAGTAACCAGATCAGCTGATGCAATAAAAGAAGCTGTATGTGCAGCATTTAACACTCCACCAGAGGAATGTGAAACAGAATTGAGTACGACAGCAGAGCAACCAGGAATCGGTCCTATTGCTGTAGGTGGTAGTGCTTCATCGAGCGGTCAATGCTAAGCCCTCTTTTATTTTAATTGAAGTTAGTAAAGAACAGAATTACTAGAGCTAAACATAAAGATAATTTATCATAAAATAAATAATTCTTAGGGATTATGTTCACGTCTAAATATAAACTCTACATAGATGGTAAATGGGTTAATTCTAATACTGGGAAAACTTTTCCTAGTTTGAATCCCGCTAAACCGAAGCAGGTCTTAGGACTATTCCAGAAAGGGAATGAGAATGATGTAGAAAAAGCAGTTGAAGCGGCAGAAAAGGCTTTCGATTCTTGGAATGGCACACCAGCCCCGAAGAGAGGATTGATATTACTCAGAGTAGCACAATTGCTCAAAAAAAACAAAGAAAAATTAGCAAAATTAGTGACGAGAGAGATGGGAAAAGTTATCGCTGAAGCCAGAGGGGATGTTCAAGAAGCTATAGATATGGCCGAATACACGGCTGGAGAAGGAAGAAGGCTGTTCGGTCACACTACTCCTTCTGAGTTAAAAGATAAATTCTGTATGACGATCAGGATGCCTGTTGGTGTCTATGGTTTGATAACTCCTTGGAATTTTCCGATTGCTATACCAGCATGGAAGATTTTTCCTGCATTGATTTGTGGTAATACTATTGTATTCAAACCTTCATCTGATACTCCTCTGTGTGCAACCAAATTTGTAGAGATATTAGAAAAGGCTGGTTTACCAAAAGGTGTTTTAAATCTTGTTACAGGACCAGGTGGAAGTGTTGGGATATCGATAGTAAGACATGAAAAGATAAGAGGTATCTCTTTCACTGGCAGTAAAACTACTGGAGAAATTATAGTTAAGGAAGCTGGATTAAAAAAAGTTGGGTTGGAACTAGGAGGAAAGAATGGAATAATAGTAATGAATGATGCCAACTTAAACCTTGCTTTGGACGGAGTGATATGGGGTGGTTATGGGACGACTGGTCAGAGATGCACTGCTGCTTCTCGAGTTATCGTTCATGAAAAAATTAAAGAAAGGTTTGAAACGATGTTAGTCCAGAGGATTAAGAAATTAAAGCTTGGAGATGGATTAAAGCCAAAAACAGATGTTGGACCATTGGTTAACAAAAAAGCACAAGAGAAGAGTATGAGATATGTTGAGATTGGCTTAAAGGAAGGAGCGAAGATTTTAATCGGTGGTAGGATTCCTAAGATGAAAGGATTCTTCTTCGAACCGACTCTATTCACTAATTGCACGATCGACATGAGGATAGCACAAGAAGAGATATTTGGACCGATAGTTTCTTTGATTTCTGTGAAAGATTTCGATGAGGCTATTGATGTAATGAATTCGGTCGAGTATGGATTGAGCTCGGCCATTTATACTGAAGATATCAGAAAGGCTTTCCTCGCGATTCAGAAGATAGAAGCTGGATTAACTTACATAAATTCTAGTACTATTGGCGCAGAGGTTCATTTACCTTTTGGAGGAGTTAAACATACTGGGAATGGGACAAGAGAAGCAGGAATTGAAGGTATTAACGAGTTTTCTGAGACTAAGACTGTTTATATTGATTATAGTGAAAAGTTACAAAAAGCTCAAATCGATTTAGATTGAATATTAAATGTGATTCCATGAAAACAGTCAATAAAAAATTGGTTAAAAAAATATTCAAACCAAGAGAAAAATGGAGTCATAAAGGTAATTTTGGCAATTTGTTGGTAATAGGAGGTAGTAAAAGATATTCTGGCTCACCAACATTCAACGCCTTAGCTGCTTACAGGATTGGTGTGGATCTAGTGACAATAGCCGCTCCAAGAAGAGCCGCAGATATAATAGCTTCTTTCTCACCAGATTTAATCACTTATCCCTTGGAAGGAGACTATCTCAACGAAAGTCATCTAGACGATATATTTGTTTTGGCTGAAAGTTCTGATGCAGTAGCTATAGGAGGAGGCTTGGAAAGAAATAAAGGAACATTGACTACTATTAAAAAAATTTTGATAGGGTTAACTATACCATGTGTTATCGATGCTGATGCTATTCATGCTGTTGCTGCCGATAAAAAAATGTTGAAAAAAAAATTCATACTCACTCCACATTCAAATGAATTCTATGTTTTAACTGGAACAAAACCAGAATCAGATGTTAAGAAAAGAGTTAACTTAGTTAAAAAAGAAGCTTCTAAATTAGGTTGTATCATTCTTTTGAAGGGTCATGTGGATGTAATCTCAGATGGAAAACAAGTTGCGATAAATAAAACTGGTAACCCATTCCTAACTGTTGGTGGAACTGGGGACACTTTAACTGGAATATGTGGTGCTTTACTAGCTAGAGGTATAGATCCTTTTGAAGTCGCTTGTACCGCATGTTATATTAATGGTTCAGCTGGAGATTTAGCTGCCAAAAAATTCGGAGAAGGACTGATGGCATCAGATTTAATAAATGAAATTCCTAATGTAATAAAACGAAAATAAAAATTCTTAATGTAATAGATAATATACGTGGTTTTTATGTACGACGCGATAATCGTTGGGGCAGGACCGGCTGGTTTGACTGCTGCTATATATAGTTCTAGGAGAAACCTGAAAACTTTGGTTTTAAGTAAAGGGTTGAGTGATCAAATGACAGAAACACCTCAAATAGAAAATTATCCTGGTTTTGAAAAAATTGAAGGTTTTAAATTAATTCAGAAATTCGAAGAACAGGTCAGAGATTTTGGTGTGGAAATAATATTCGAAGAAGTTGTTAAGATAACTCAAAAGAAAAATAGTTTTATCGTGAAGACTAATCAGAAAAAATATGAAGGTAAGACTCTAATTCTGGCATTCGGTAAAGTTCCTAGAACTTTAGATGTTCCTGGTGAAAAAGAATTTACTGGAATAGGTATTTCTTACTGCGCGACTTGCGATGCTCCGCTTTTCAAGGATAAGATAGTTGCTGTAATCGGGGGTGGTAACGCTGCCTTAGATGCTGCTTTGTTGTTGAGTAAGATCGCTAAAAAAGTTTATCTTGTTCATAGAAGAGATGAATTCAGAGGATTTGAGTCTGAAATCACTAAAGTAAAGAAAAGGAAGAATGTTGAACTAGTTCTAAGTCATGTAGCAGTGGAATTCAAAGGAGATAAATTTTTGAGGTCGATGATTGTCAAAAGCAAGAAAACTGGTAAAGGGAAGGGATTAAAAGTCGATGGTGTTTTTGTTGAAATTGGTTCTATAGTTAAAACTGATTTTGTAAAGGATTTAGTAAAATTGGATAAAAATAATCATATCATCATCAATAATAATTGCGAAACTTCTCGTCCAGGTGTGTTCGCTGCAGGAGATGTAACAAATACTCCTTTCAAACAGATCGTCGTGGCTGCAGGAGAAGGAGCAAAGGCTGGTTTAAATGCTTATAATTATATCCATGGGATTAAGACAGATATAATCGCGGATTGGAATAAGATGAAATAATAATTAGGTGAGTATGTGATAGTTGGTATTCCCAAAGAAATTAAAAATAATGAAAACAGAGTTGGTATAATACCTATTGGTGTGAAAGAACTCGTTAAAAACGGACATACTATTCTTGTGGAAACAAATGCAGGTGTAAATTCAGGTATAACTGACGAAGAATACGGGAATGTGGGTGCTGAAATAGTTAAAGCAAAAGAAGTTTATTCACGAGCTGAAATGATAATGAAAGTTAAAGAGCCATTACCGAGTGAATATCCACTCATCAAACCTAATCAAATAATTTTCACTTATTTCCACTTTGCATCAAGTAGAGAACTAACAGAAGCGATGTTAAAAAGTAATGCGATTTGTATTGCATACGAAACAGTGGAAGACGAATCTGGGCTTCCGTTGCTTGAACCCATGTCTGAAGTAGCTGGGAAGATGGCTATTCAAATTGCTGCTTATTATCTTCAAAAACCTCTAGGCAGTAAAGGTATCTTGTTATCTGGTGTCAGTGGTGTTGAGCCTGCAAATATTGTAGTGATCGGTGGTGGCACGGTTGGTAGAAATGCAGCAAGACTTGCAGCATCTATGGGTGCACATGTGACAATTCTACAGAGAAAGGGTAAAACCTTTGAACATTTAGAAAAAATGTTGAATAAGAATCATCCTGAATATTTTAATTTCTCACTTGTCGAGTCCACTCCTGAAAATATAAAAAATGAGCTAAAAAAAGCAGAAGTAGTCATCGGTGCAGTTTATGTTCGAGGACATGAAGCACCAAAAATTGTCACACGTGAGATGATAAAAGTTATGAAAACAGGTTCTGTAATAGTTGATGTTGCGATCGATCAAGGTGGAATCTTCGAAACTTCAAGAGCCACTACACACTCTGATCCTGTGTACATCGAAGAAGGTGTGTTGCATTATTGTGTGGCAAACATGCCTGGAGCTTTCCCAAGAACGTCTACATTCGCTCTCACTAATGCCACCTTACCTTATGCTTTGAAGTTGGCTAATGAAGGTTTAAACACACTAAAGAAGGATAAGGGATTTTTAAAGGGTCTTAATGTCTTTAAAGGAAAGGTAACAAATAGGGGTGTAGCAGACGCTTTTGGT
>Ga0209636_10008414_pt1 | contig 10504 bp, 9 predicted proteins | sample DeeMarSWOR152_54_FD_187464 | JGI IMG/M metagenome (GOLD analysis project Ga0209636, IMG submission 187464) | Marine sediment microbial communities from White Oak River estuary, North Carolina - WOR-1-52-54 (SPAdes) (version 2) | ecosystem: Environmental > Aquatic > Marine > Intertidal zone >... | reverse complement strand
CGATAGGATCTCTCTCTTGCCTCAAGACTTTGGCCAGGCCTTTGATATCCTTGTTGTCTTTGAGTTCTGTAATATCTGGTTTAGACACTCCGAATAATTCCATGACTTAGCTCCTAATAGCCTGATATTTTAGCATTGGAGGGAGATGAATTCGTGTTTGGAATTGAAGTTTTGGTCTGTCTACAGTCATTTCAGCCCTTTTTTTGAGTCTGCCTCCACTGCCCCGTCTAGAGAAGCTTATAGCACAGGAGAAATCTGATGTCAAAAGGTAAAAAAAGGGATTTGCCTTTCAGACCTTCATTTATTAAAATAAATGCGCTTCTTTAAGTCCTTTACAGCCAGTTTATTTAAAAATTTTGATTTATATTCTATTTTGTGAAGAGAAAATGTTTCAAAATTGAAACATTTTTAAGCGATAATAAATAATAATCACATCTTGCCCTAAGGGTGATAAAATGGTGAAAAAAATAAGCAAAAAAGCTGATAATATAAGAAAACAGTACATTAAAGATCATCTCCATAAAGAACCAAAAGACCTTAAATTCTGTGTTCTCGGAGCTGGACATGGCGGATTAGCCCTGGCCGGTCATCTGGGTATCAAAGGATTTAGAGTTAACCTTTATAACAGAGGGGCGGGAAAAGTCCTAGCTGTTAAAAATAGAAAAGGAATCAAGGTCGAAGGAGAAATCAGGGGTTTCGGCAGAGTAGAGGTTGCTTCTGATAACATTGAAGAATGTCTGGATAAAGTGGACATTCTCATGGTGGCAGTTCCCGCTAATGGTCATCGTTTTATTGCTCAGGCTTGCGCTCCTCATCTCAAGGAAAATCAAGTGCTAGTCCTCAATCCTGGACGGACTGGAGGTGCTTTAGAGTTCTATCATGTCCTCAAGCAAGCAGGATTAAAAAAATTGCCTTTTATTGCCGAAGCTCAAACGTTTATTTATGCTTCGAGAGCCATGGGGCCTGCCCATGCCAGAATCTTTTCCATCAAGAATTCTGTCCCTCTAGCAACTCTCCCTGCCTACTGGATTCCAGGGATTGTTAAAATCATAAACCGGGCCTTCCCTCAGTTTGTTCCAGGAGACAATATTTTTAAGACCAGCTTTGACAACATCGGGGCAGTGTTTCATCCCGCTCTTACTGTACTCAACGCTGCTTGGATTGAGGGAACGCACGGAGATTTTGAGTACTATATTGAAGGAGCTAGCATTTCTGTGGCGAGAGTATTAGAAAGCCTGGATAAAGAGAGGCTCCAGGTGGCGGCAGCATTAGGATTTAAGGCGCAGAGTGCTAGGAACTGGCTTTATACAGCTTATAGTGCCACAGGAGAAAATCTTTATGAAGCTATTCAGGATAATCCCGGCTATCTAGGTATCAAAGCACCGGACAGGCTTCACCATCGTTATATCGATGAGGATGTCCCCATGAGTCTTGTTCCCCTTGCCTCTATCGGAGAAATGCTGAAGGTAGAAACTCCCACCATCAAATTCATCATCCACATAGCCTCATTAATGAGAGGCATAGATTTTTGGAAAGAAGGTCGGACGGTTGAAAAATTAGGAATTAAAGACCTATCTATCAAAGAAATTCGCCTCCTGGCGGTGACCGGAGAAATTTAAGGTGGCTGCCTTGCCCCCCAAAAAAATTCTAGGTGCTTCTGTAGGCCATTGTGTTCATGTCGCTGGAATCCTGAATTTCCTAAAGTTAGCTGAGCGTTCCGGCTATGAGACTCTATCTTTAGGCCCTTCGGTTTCCTTAGAGCGGCTAGCCGAAGGAATAAAGAAGCACAACCCAGACATCGTAGCGATCAGTTATCGGCTGACTCCAGCAGTGCTGGAAAAATTGTTAGTTTCTTTGAAGGCCGTTGTTGAAAAGAACGGATGGCAGGATAAGACCTTCGTGTTTGGCGGAATACCGCCAGCAGCCGAAGTCGCTAAAAAGAGCGGCCTTTTTGAGGCAGTTTTCAGCGGGCTGGAGCCTAGAGAGAAAATAATTTCCTTCCTTAAGGGGAAAATTGAGGAAGCTCGGCCAAAGGAGATCCCACCCCAAAATCTTGTTGATCGAATCCAACATAAGGCTCCTTATCCACTCCTTCGCCACCATTTCGGACTCCCCACAGTGAAAGAGACAGTCAAGGGAGCCAAGGAATTAGCCCTTTCCGAAGCGATAGATGTCATTTCCATCGGACCCGACCAGAATGCTCAAGAAAGCTTTTTTCGTCCTGAGGAAATGAAGAAAGGGCAAGATGGAGCTGGCGGAGTTCCTTTGAGAAAGCCTGAAGAGCTTGAGGCCATTCATGAAGCCACCCGTTGCGGCAATTATCCTCTTCTTCGTTGTTACTCTGGGACTAGAGACCTGACCAAATGGGCAGAAATGTCCTTTAAAACCATAAATATTGCTTGGGGAGCGATTCCTCTCTTCTGGTATAACCTGCTGGACGGCCGCTCTGGGCGAGTGCCTTCTGAGTCCATTGCCGAAAACCAACAAGCTATGAAGTGGTACGCCGAGCATAAAATTCCTCTGGAAGTCAATGAATCTCATCACTGGAGCCTGCGGGACGCTCCTGATACCATAGCTGTGGCAGCAGCCTTTCTGGCGGCCTACAATGCCAAAAAAGCGGGGATATCTCACTACGTTTCCCAGTACATGTTCAATTCCCCGAGCAGTACTTCACCTCTAATGGATTTGGCCAAGATGCTGGCCAAGATAGAGCTCATCGAGTCTCTGCATGATAGAGCTTTCGCAACGATTCGGCAGACGAGAACAGGTTTAGCCAGCCTCTCTCCAGATCCAGATATAGCCAAGGGAGAACTTTCTTCTTCTTCGTTGTTTCAGCTGGCCTTAGAGCCAAAGATCGTGCATGTGGTTAGCTTTTGCGAAGGAGACCATGCTGCTCTTCCTGCTGAAATCATCGAGAGCGCTAAAATCATCCAAGGTGTTATCAAGAATTACGCCCTTGGTCCTCCTCGATTATTGCAGGATTCTCGTCTGGTAGAGAGAAAGGAAGAACTTGTTGCCGAGGCAAAATATCTTCTTCACTCAATAGAAGAATTAGCTTCAGGAGAAGTCCTTGATCCCTGGATTGATCCCCTTCATCTTGCTCAAGCGGTTAAGATAGGATTGTTGGATGCGCCCCATCTCTGCGGCAATCCTTATGCAGCCGGAAAGGTCATCTCTCAACTCAAAGGTGGAGCCAGTGTAGCGGTCGATCCTGAGACTGGGAAAACTTTAAGCGAAAAAGAAAGAATATCCCGCCTCTTAAACTCTTCAGATTGATAAGCTTTTAATAAAATTGCCTCTATTTCCTTTTTCGCCACTTGGCCTAGTCTAGGCAGGCTTTCCTTTTCCTCCGCTCACTGGCCGAGGTTTTTGCCGTTGAAGGCTGGGACTTTGAGGTTTTCTGGCTTACAATAACTTCATTTATTTTATTCTGGAAGCTCTTCCAGGATCTCAACAGCATCCTTGACGAATTTTGTGCATTTGGTGTTGAATACATCAGCTTCTTTGGCCTTCTCATAATCTTTGGCATTGCTGAGGTTGTAGCCGATAAGCTCGGTACACCTTAAAGAGCCGTTCCTGGATTTGAATTTGGCAGCGAACTCCTGGGACAATTCATAGGTCCTTTCTTTGGCTTCTAAGTCGTCATTTTTATCCATTCCATGCTTTAATCCTATAACCATTAAGGCGCCGGTTACGGCTCCGCATAACTCATCCAGGTGCGCAATTCCTCCGCCAAAAGAGGTGGCAACCTTCAAGGCTGTGTTGCGCTCAAGACCCAGCTCTAGGGCGAAGACTGAGAACACCGATTGGGCACAGTTGAAATTTCCGCTGAAAAAGCGGATGGCCTCTTCTGCTTTATTCATGAATATCCTTTCATGTTCAAATGAATAGGGAAAATACCTTGGTGTGTTGAATCACTTTGAAATTTATTGGGTCTGCAACCTTTTCTTTTTTTCCTCCTCCAATTTTTTTAAAAATCTCAAGGTTTCCCTAGTAGGAAAGAGTCGGTAGTCTTTTTGCAACAGCTCAGAAGCTTTTTCATAGTTCTCTATTAGCATATAAAATACGGCCGAATGAAACAGGATCAAATGATTTTCGGGAAATAGGTCCAACATCCCTGTGACTATCCCTTCTCCATCCAAAATTTTTCCTTGAAAAGCAAGGAAATTGGCATAAGTGAAATAGAAGTGCTGGGATTGATGCTTTCGAATTTGTCTTAATTTATTGAAATATTTTTCAGCCGCTTCGAAATCTTTTTTAAAAGTGTAATACTGAGCAAGGTCTTCATAGATCTTCGCTTCGTACTTCTTGTAGAAAGGATGCTCTTTCTGAGAAAAAATATTATTAAATACATGCATGGCCTTGTTCTCGTCTAGGGGAAGATAAGTGACTCCTATATTAAATCGGGCGATCAAATCCTCTCGTTCGATTTTTTTGAAACTGAGCCAGAAATCAGTCTCGTTATTCCCGAAGACTTTGTTTTTTGGATAGATCTCCACAGCGTAAAGAACACATAACAGGGCAATGACAAAGATCGGGACAGCTTTAATATTTATTTTATTAAAGAGGATAAAAACCAGATAAGATAGAAAAAGAGCCGAGGGAAGATAAAGAAAACGCCAGGCAATGAAGGTGACTGTAGAAGAGAAGAAAATGATGACCACAGAAGGCAGAAGGAGGAGATAAAAAGAAAAAAGAACGAGGCCGTGCTTTGGATCTTTTGGTTTTTTTATCAAGATCAGTATTGTAGCGGCAATGAATAGAAGAGTCATTATCCCTCCCAGGATTTGATAGAAAGCATTTTGAAAAACCTGGTAGGAATCTACAGTGAAGCTTAGATTAAAAGGCAATACAAGCCTGAAAAGATAATAGCCGATTGTTGAAAGGAAATCGATTAATGTTCTTCCAGAAAAAACAATGGCTCTAGAACCCAAAGCAATACTTCTCAAAATCAGCCAGGCAAGAAAACTCAGAACAGAAGGAATCGTTGGAATAACTGTAGCTTTGAATTTGCGTTCTCTCAGATAAATAATAAAAAAATAAATCACGATTAAAAAGATATTGCTTTCTTTAGAAAGTAGCGAAAAAAGGTACAGACAGGAAGACAGGATTAAAAGAACGTAGTTTTTTCTTTTTAAGAATTTAATGAACAATAATACAGATAGGGAGGCAAAGAGAAAGGAGAGCAAATCTGTCCTGCCTGAGATCCAGGAGACATTCTCAAAATGAAAAGGAAATAAAGAAAAAAGTAGAGAACTTAAAAATGAGGCCATTCTACTAAAACCTATATTGAGAAGAAGGAAGTACAAGATTATGGTATTGATCATGTGGAGGAGAATATTCGTGAGGTGGAATCCGGCTGGATTAAAACCCCATATTTTTAGATCAAGCCAGTAGGAAAGAGAGGAAAAAGGTCGGTAAAACTGCCTCGAGCGATCGAGACGGATACTGTTTTCGTCCATACCTGAAAGTCCTCCGAAGGGAGTGATCATAAGATTCTGGAGGAAATGAGGTGCCAGGATGTATGGATTGTCGCTGATGAAGTATTTATCATCCCAAAGGAAGTCTCCGTTCATGGAAGGGAGAAAAACAGCGAGGTTAATTGTGATTAAGATTAAAAGAATAATAAAATTTAATCTATTCGTCTGTTTCAATTTTATGTCCATAATTGTTTCATTTACTCTAATGAATTTAGTTGGAATTTACAAGCAATGCTACAAGAGTCTTAAGCCTGAGGAATTTCAGAGGTTTTAAGGAGGAGACAGGCTAAAATTCAATATTTTGGATTATATCTTTTGACTTTGCTGGTTGAGGTGCCGTATTTCACCAAGCCTGTCGCGATGATTAAAGCACACACCACACCATCTAAAACCGGAACGCCGAGCTTTTCCTCAATATGCTTATCCAATCCTGTCATTCCAGCACATCCGAGCACAATGACTTCGGCTCTGTCCTCTTCGATAGCTGCTTGGGCAGCCTTAGTGTACTTATCTAAATCAATCCTTTCACTTTTTTCATCCTCAGGGGCCCTAACCGAGGCCAGGGCGTCTTGAAGATGGTATTTTCTCACCAAGGCTTCTTTATTGGGGATAGAATGCCTGGTGCTGGAAATGACTGAAAAGCTGTGTCCCAGCATGGAGGCCATTTTCATCGAAGCTTCGCCGATACCTACCACAGGTTTTTTTATGATTTCTTTCATGACCTCAAGATTGGGATCACAATGACAGGCAATGACGAAAGCATCATAATTCTCTTCGTTTTCTCTGATGAGTTGAATCATCCCGGGAGCAGCTTTAATTTCATCCTCGTAGGTTTCGATGAATCGAGGTGCTCCCGGTGTTGCTTTGCAGGCAATTTTAAATTCTCCAGCGGAAAAATTAGCTGCGGTCTTGTAGATAGCTTGAGTCATTTCTTGGTCGCTGTTGGGATTTATGATCAGTATTTTCATTATCGGCCTCCTTAGTCTTTAATGATCATAAAAGGAGTCGGCGGCGTGTCTTTCGATATTCTTTCTTCTATCTTATCTTCCGGATAACTTAACAGCCGTCCGAATTCTCTAGATATGTCTTTTCGAGCCTCCTTATCATGCCGCCCTGATTTTTCTAGTAGTCTTTTTCTCTTTTTTAAAGACAGGTAGGATTTAAGAATATCGTCCTTTTCGTAATAAAGAATTAACCATTTGCCCCGAGTGAATTCTTCGGACTGGAGGTCTGTCACGAGTAAAGATTTTTCCAGGTAGGCTTGAATCCCGAAGTCTTTAACAATCTCCTCAGAAAATTTTCCTATGAGCCTGTAATCTTCCGGAGAAAGAGGTGGACTCAAGGCCAGTTTTTTAACACCGCAGGCAACCATCTCAACAAAACAATTAATCATACCCAATTGAAATGATATTCTATCAATTTTTATGTCTTCTGGAGTTTTTCCCATTTTATTACTTCTCCTTACGATTGAGTCTGTAGGGCTCGCTTTTTATTGTTTATCTTTTTCTATTCAGCAGATTTGTCGGCTGATTTATTGTCTATTTTGCCGTTTTGACAAATGTCTTATTAGAATCAACGATTTTGGTCTCATATTCATTCCTGCCAAGAAGAAAATCTTTCATTAATTTAAAAAATGCTCCGCTCAGCGCCAGGACAGCAACTAAGTTTGGCAAGGAGCAAACTCCTACGGATATGTTCGCAAACACCCATAATTTATCAACATCGGCCACTCCTGCAAATACGATTCCAGGTATCAAATAGAACCATTTGAAGAATTTCATTGCTTTCCTGCCGAATACACTGACAAATGCAGTTTCATAGTAAATGAAAAATCCTATTTGGGTGGAGAGGCAGAAACTCAAGATAGACAAGGAAATCAATATGCTGGCTATGTCCGAAGGCAATACAGAGGAAAAAGCTTCTATGACCAAATCTATGCCCGATTGTCCGTTCGATAATACGCCGGTTGAGAGCACTGCAAAGGAGGTTATACTACAGATAACAATGGTATCTATGAAGACTTCAAAGGCTCCCCATATTCCCTGTTGAAAGGGATGTCTGGTGTCGGCAGTGGCATGGGCCATCGGGGCTGTCCCCAGGCCGGCTTCATTAGATAACATTCCCCTGGTCATGCCCATTTTGATGGCAGAAGCGACTGTTGCGCCTGCAAATCCACCCGCAGCTGGCGCTGGAGCAAAGGCATGCTTGAATATCATAGCGAACACTTCAGGAATTTTTGTAAAATTCAGGACGAACACTGCTAAACCGCCTAAAATGTATACTATTGACATGAAAGGGACCAATTTCTCACAGAACTGGCCGATTCTTTTAATCCCGCCGATGATCACTAGAGCAGTAATAATTGCCATGACTCCGGTGACCAGGTAAGGATTGAGATTATAGGTCGATAAGAAGGCTCGACCCACTGTATGAGATTGAAGGAGGGAGGCGCTCAAGATAGAATTGATGAGCACTCCGATACTGAACAGCGCAGCCAGGAACTTCCAGCCCAAGGCTTTATTGATGTAATACATTGGTCCCCCGTGCAGATTTCCCTCTTGGTCAACATCCCGGTAGTGAACAGCGAGCGTTATTTCAGCGGTTTTGGTCATCATCCCCAGCAAAGCCAACAGCCACATCCAGAATATAGCTCCTGGCCCTCCGATGGATAAAGCTGTGGCCACACCGGCCATATTGGCCATACCGACTGTACTGGCCAGAGCCGTGGTGGTGGCTTGGAAAGGAGTCATTCTGCCCTTATTATTAGTTTTTGGCCTTTCCAATATTTTTCCGAAAGTGTTCTTCAAGATAAATCTAAATTTTCTCAACTGAAAAAAACCGGATTTTATTGTTAAGAACCCAGCCACAGAGGCGATAAATACTATGGTCCAGGGACCCCAGAGGATGCGGTCAATCTGAGTTGCATAATCCAGGATTCTTTCCAGCAATCAAGCCTCCTTAAGCCTTGAGGGTCAGGTCTACACTTTTAACTTTTTTTATGGCGGCTATATTTGAGGATGAGCAAATAATCATAATTTCTTAACTGACTTAGCTAGGTTTCTTGTCTCCAGGATGGTTTCCATCAGCGCCTCGGCTGTCACCGAGGGCGAAATGGCCACCAATCGTAAGACAATATTATTGTCTAATTTAGTCATGGAAATAGTCCGTTTTCCATCGGCCATGATTCTCTCATAGATGTAATTTTGCAATTCATCTAATTTTTCTGTTGAAAAACCTTTGGGGATAACACGAAAACAGAGGATTCCTGTGTCAGGCTGATGACACAATTCTATATCGGTTTCGTTCTTGAGTTTGATGGCTACGGTTTTGATGGCTACGAGTGGAGCCCGGAGTCTTTGGATCATTTTGGCAATGCCTTGATAACGAAGGGAAGTCACAAGGGATAGGGCAGAAAAAGGTCGAGTTGATGGAGGGGACTTCAGTCCCGGATTCGGTACAGCCGTGCTTTCTGGATTGTAATAATCGCTGTGGACAGCCATCCGGTTAAAGTCTTCTTTCTGGTGAACAAAAAGAAGGGAGTTAGGAATCGGAATCCCAAGTTGTTTGTGAGGATCCCAGGACACGGAATCCCCAAGCTCAACACCTGCAAACAGAGGCTTCCATTCCGGGACGAGGCTGTAGGCCAGTCCGTAGGCTCCATCCACGTGCAACCAGGTATCCAGACTCTTGCAGGCTCTTGCTATGGGCAGGATGGGATCGACAGAACCAGCGGAAGTGGTACCTGCTGTAGCCACCACACAGAAGATATCCTTGGTTGCTTTTAGCTCATTTAAAGTATCTTCCATCCGTTTGACATCAATCCGCCGATTTCTATCAACAGCCAGGTTGACTAGACTTTCTTCGCCGAGTCCCAGGGTGCGAACAGCATGCTTTAGGGAGAAATGAGCGTCACAGGAAGCCAAAACCGCCAGACGAGCCGGGTCTTTAAATCCCTTCAGCCCCTTATGGGCAAAATCAAATCCCTGTTTCTCTGCTTTCCGGTGAAGGGCCAGATAAAGGGCTTGTTGGTTGGCATAGGTGCCACAGTACATAAATGTCGCCTCAGAATGGGGAGGAAGCCTGAACAGTCGACACAAAGCCCTACTGCAGAGTTCTTCCAGCATGGCCCCGCCTGGAGAGACCTGCCAGTTCGTGACTCCCTGGTTGTAAGCGAGAGCAATTTTTGCCCCGAACTCTGCCCCTTCCTCTGGAAAGGCATTGAACATGGACTGGAATCCTGGCTGGTCATAATGCATCAAATGAGCAAGAAGCCGCTCCTTTATCATGCTGGCTAATGCCTCCAGAGAGAGGCCTTGCTCTTGAAAATCAACTAGAGGCTCTAAATCGGCGGCCACTTGTTTAGGAGTTGCACCCGAGTAGATTTGATCAAGGCGTTGTTTTCCCATGATTCGTCTCCTTTATCATAGTAGGAATTGGCCTGGAAATCATGTTGGTTTCTGTCTCAACGAATCGAGCTGGCGACGGATATACCGACCTCTTCCTTTTTCAGCTAAGCAGCGATCTCCCTCAATGATGAGATCCCCTCGGGAGAAGGTTTTGACGATCTTTCCTGTTATCTCGATGTTTTCGTAAGCAGACCAGTCAGTTGCCATGTGGAGAGTCTGCTGGTTCATGTTCCATTTTGCCTTAGGATCGAAGAGGACAATATCGGCCTCTGCTCCAGGATTCAGGCTTCCTTTTTGTGGAGCCAAACCGAATAGATTGGCTGGAATAGTTGAGACCAGTTCAACAAACCTGGGCAAAGTGAGCCTGCCCTTCGCCACTCCCTCAGAATAGAGCAAATTGAGCCTGGTTTCAATTCCAGGGATGCCGTTAGGGCATTTATCGAAACGTTCGGCACCGTAGAGTTTTGCTTCCCATGAGTAAGCGGCATCATCGGAGGTCACCATCGATATGCGGCCATCTTTCAGGCCTTCCCAAAGCTTGTCTTGAATGGATTGACTCCTCAGAGGCGGGGAGCAAATCCATTTTATACCGTCATCGCGCTCCAGCATTTTGTCGGT
>Ga0209636_10008413_pt1 | contig 10506 bp, 8 predicted proteins | sample DeeMarSWOR152_54_FD_187464 | JGI IMG/M metagenome (GOLD analysis project Ga0209636, IMG submission 187464) | Marine sediment microbial communities from White Oak River estuary, North Carolina - WOR-1-52-54 (SPAdes) (version 2) | ecosystem: Environmental > Aquatic > Marine > Intertidal zone >... | reverse complement strand
TACCAGGCAACGCCTGTCCAGTAGGGTACTCCACCGTAGTTCCAGATGTCTTCTTTTTTTTCCTCCCACATTTTCTTAATTTCCTCTAAATGGGTTTCATCGTTCTCCATACAGTAGACGTGACCCACAAAGGAAACTGTATTATTCAGGGATGGCATGGCACATATTAGACTGAATAGCCCTTTTTTCTCGATATTGTACTTGTTAAAGGTCTTCTTCAAGTCATGAACAATTTCCGGGATACGGTAGGTTTCCAGGCAGTGACAGGTAGCATTCCACATGCCGTACTTGAACAAAGGGGTGATCATTTCAAATTTAGAATCCCAGTACATTTTGGGAAACATGTCACCGAGATCTTTGCCCTTGTACGTGTGAGCTATTTTCTGGCATAATGTCTGTTTGGCTGAGGCAATCTCTTGAGAAGGCTCTTCAATAATCACCACAAATAACGATTCAATATCGGGAAATAAATCTGCCATTTCTTCAATAACCCCCTTTATGGAGGCTTTATCACAGACCATGGTCATATCCTCAGCAATCATCAATTTTTGAATTTCATAGAATGCTCCAGCCGCATCTTCTATACTGGAGAACCCAAAACAGCAGTATGCTACAGCCTCTGGATAGTCATACACACGCAGGGTAATCTCATACTTGACACCTAATAGAGAATGATCGCCGCAGAACAATCCAGTTAAGTCTGCTGTACAGTTGAACCGATTGAAGGGACGGGCATTGAGGTTGATCCGAGATCCCGTTTCCAGGATGTCTCCTTCCGGTAACACTACTTTCAGACTGGTCACTCCTTGAGGGGCCTGGCCCCACTTGGCAGAGGCCAACCCTACTGAATTGGAAGATACTGAACCTCCCACTGTAGCCGAATGTCCAGAGTATGGTCCTCTGAACCCGGGTTTGAATCCCTGATCCTTTAGCTCGTACAAAAGGTTACCCCATGTGCACCCAGCGCCCACCGTTGCTGTCATATTGTCTTTATTGACAGAAACGTGGTTAATTCCCGTTATATCCAGCATGATCCCTCCTTTCTGAGGGAGACAGGCACCTCCCATGCCGCATCTACCCCCTGCAGCAATGACCGGTGTTTTTGTCTTATTTGCTAGCAGTAAGATGTCTGAAATGTGTTCTGCAGTCTGAGGTCGGACCACATACTCGGGTTTTAGCGTATCGATGAGAGAAGCATCTCTAGAGTACGCAGTGAGTACCGTGTCTCTATCAGATGCATTAGATCCGCCTACGATGGCTTGAAGTTCAGACAGCATATGTGGGAGGTCTCAAAGGAGCATATATATGTTTTCATCACAAATTTATGTCTGAGGTTGGGCTGAAAGATACTTTCAAAAGACCAAAATAAGATTTCACCCATTTCACATACTGTGGCAAAACGATTATCCACTGTTTCTTTTCCAAATACCAAGAATCCTTCTTGAACCCCATAAACTGTGAATTTCAGAGATATTGATAAGATTTTCATAAATATCAATAACATTAAAGGAGTTCCCATACAAACTTCTCACATATCTGCAGGACACTGCATTTGCATTGGAAATGATGGTATTACCAACTTTCGTGGCGTACGGGTAGGAAGAATGACCTGTCAAAACCAGATCCACCTGCAGATCGCACAATGATCTCAAAACATCTCCTGCATCTTCCAGCAATCCCTTTTCTCTAATGTGGGGAAGAGGAACCACATTATGATGCAAAAAGATAATGCTCATCTCCTGTTCCTGTTCTTCTATAGCCCCTTCCAGATTGCGAAGGGCGAACCGACCAACAGAGCCAACATTAGAATCATATTGTGAAGAGTTCACTCCATGGATACAGAATAATGGGGTTTTAAAATTCTGTATTCCTCCTGTTATCCTGGGAAAGAGTTCATATCCAATGTAATTAATATCTCTAGGTCCTGGAGTGTATACTATGGGGGCTTCAATCGTCTGCAAGTATTTTCTGGCCAGCTCATAATGGAGTGGAATTCCCTTATCCACAATATCACCGCAGTGTACCACCACGTCTGGAGACAGAGAATTTATGGTTTTAACTGCATTTTCGTACTTCGTAGTTTCAAAGATTTTTCTGTCTGAGAAAAAGGTCCCTGTAATGTGCACAATTCTGGACAGTCTCTTTCCTTCTGAAACGAAGATTTCACTTCTTGATCGAGAGTACCTGTATTCCTGAGAGGTTTTATCCCCTTGGGGGTCTCTAACTCTTTTAATGGCGACTGTAATTTCTTCTGGAGAAACAGTAATGTCATTGTAGCTGCACACATCTCCTGCCCGCACCTTCCGGCAGGAGACACATCCTGCATTGGAAATCACCATGCCGTTGGTATTAATGACGTTTGGATAGTGCCTGTGACCAGACAGAACTAGATCTACATCATATTTCTGGAGTAAATCCATGAGATCCCCAGCATTGAAAAGCACATTGCGTTCTGTTCCCGCTTTCGGAACAGGGATCAGGTGGTGATGAACTGCCACAATCTTATATTTTTTTGAACTGTATTCTATCAATCGATTCTTCAACCAGGTGAACTTGCTGCTTCCCACTCTCCCTTCGTTTTGGTCAGGAATGGAACTATCCACATAAATGAGAACATAGTCTTCTCCCTGTCTAACCCCATTCAAATCTCCAAAATAGTCTTCAAAGAGTTCGTACCCCACATTTCGACAATCATGGTTCCCGGGGAGAATTACCAGCGGCTTTCTAATGGTTTTTATCACTGATGCTGCATGTTCATACGCTTCTCGCAGACCAGAATCAGTCACATCTCCTGTATGGACCACAAGGTCGAAGGGTGCTTCATTGATCTCTTTTACAATCTGGTTGAACACTTCTGTTCTGAATGCTCCTGGTGCAATATGGGAGTCTGAGATGTGAGCAATTCTCATGCTCATGCTACTCACTGGAAATGGCTGTCTCCAAGAACTGTCTTTCTGCATCCACCAAATCTTTCAAGGAGAACAATCCTGTAATGTGCGCTTCTTCAGTAATTAACATGTGGCGAATCTGGTGCTTCTGCATGAGCTCTAAGACTTCATACACTGGAGTGTCAATATCTGCAGTAATCAAATCACGGGTCATAATCTTAGAGACAGGCTCTGTGTACGATAATCCCGTAGCCACCACCCGTTCTATGATATCTCCCTGGGTAAAAAATCCTACTACTTTCTTGTTGCACACCACCAATGATCCAATACGGAATTCTACCATTTTTTGACATGCATTCTGAATTGTTTCATTTTCGGGGACTCCAATCAATTTCTTGGTGGTATACTGTCTTACAGGAACCGAAAGGCTATTTTTTTTCATCATATTCATGTTTTTCAGCCTCTTTTTGCATTCTCTCATAAATTGTGTTCAGAATCTGAGTGATTGTTTCTCCAAGTGTCTTGTTCTCCAAAACTGGGATCTCATTCTTGTGGGCTCTCCCCACAATATGGTCTTGAATTTGTCTGATCCTATCAATTTCCCGGATGTAGTGTTCAGGCGGCCTCCTGCTGTCCTTTGCCCGGGCGTGGAACCTATTGATATGTTCTTCTTTGTCAGAAAGGGTTAACACGAAATGAAAGGTTGTTTCACTCTGAAGATCAATATGGCCGGGAACCAGGTGAATTCCTTCCATCACCAAATTCACTCCTTCTTTGATAGCCCTGTGGATGATAGCATTTACCCCAACGCTCACGTGGAAAGTTTGAAGCTCAAAAGCATAGATTACAGAACTCAAATAGGAAGAAGGTGCCTGTATTGCTTTCCATGCAGAAAAAGAAGACGTGTGCAGTGTGGGAAGGAGGTCTTTTGACACCATCTTACGCATTACTTCCCGTACAATATCTGTCCCGATAATGGAGTGAATTCCCAGACGATGGCTTGTCTCAAAGGCTACAGTAGATTTGCCGATACCTGTGGCTCCTCCCAGGAGGATAATAATGGACTGTTTCTCTGCACGCAGAGAATGCCACATCTGGTAGTAGGAAGCAACGTGGGAATATCCTGCATCCAGCAGTGTCTGGTAGGCCATGGCAGTTAGATCTTCCTCAGTGATTCGTTCAATGTGAGACGCTTCAATTTTCTCTCTGATATCAGCTGCCATCTGATATGCTTTGTCTACATCAAGGCCTGCTTTCATCAGTGACCCTGCCAGAATCCCATTTGAAAAGGGAGTGACATATTTCTTGCCGACGATCTCTATCACAAAGACACCTCTTGTGCAAGCTGTGCAAGCTGAATCAGTGTTTTCTCCACATTCTTAACAGTTCCTCCTACAAGATGGGGGACATTATCCATATAAACAACTTCAATTCCGCTATTTAAAGCTTCTCTGGTGGCCACATCAATAGATGACGCCTTCACTTCGGTGAGAAGTAAATCTGCGGCAGGAAGAAAATGCTCCAAATCCTTTCTGACTTTTGGTCTATTAGATAAGTGAGGTGAGGCCCCCACTATTTCACAGTTGTAGGTCTCCTCGAGGTAGGGGACTATGTTCCTTTCTAAAACTGCAGGGGGCGCGGTGGTGACTAGCGCAACTTTCCGACCCTTAATGGAACCCAGTGGAATTGGTCTGAAAACGCAGTGTGCCTGCTTGATTCCTGGATGAATCTTATCGAGTACTTTCTCCATAGTTTCTACCTTTTCTGGTGATGCCATCGGTTCTTCACACATCATCACTATTGCTAAATCAGCAATGAGAATTCGAAAGGGGCCAAAGTACTTCTCGATGGATTCAGTGGACTGGTGAGCTCCCACAACCACCACACATGTATCTGTTTTCACTGAAGGTAACGTAATACCTGAGCCCTCCATAATAACAAAATCAGTGTCCAAATCATTTGCAGTAATAGCCCCTTCAACTGTATTGGAAGTGAAAGGAGCCCCTGCCATTCCTCCACCACATCTCCTGCATCCTACTGTAATCACCCGGGAGGTCAGTGCATTTTCCCAGTGATCAGATGCTGCATGCTTTCCTGCATCTGCCTGCTTCACCAGATAAGAAGGAGTCAATTCAATTTTATCTCCTCGAACAATTTCAGGTTCAGCAGGCCCGCCCCTGCCCATGGTGACAATACAGGGAGTATACCCATTACTTTTGAGAGTGCGGGCAATGTAGCCAGAAATAGCAGTCTTTCCCACTCTCTTTGCAGTACCAATAACCATCATACTGGGCTTGGATAAAACATCATAAAGATGAGGAGGAGTAAAACAAAAATCTGATCCTTTGTACTGGATGTCCTCCTTCATTAGAACTGATGCAATACAAAACCGAGCAGCATAATCAACCACTGGTTCATCAGACAAATCTATGACCTGCTGGATATCATGCTTTTCACAGGCTGTTACAATACAATTAATAATATCAGTTATAGACCGAGTTTTTGTGCTGTATAAAGGAAGTGCAATATAATCTGTAAGCTCCTTTACACTTCCAATCTTTTCAGTTCCTCCCATGAATACTGCTGCTTTAACATCTGGTCCTATAGAAAGTACAGTATCTCTGGTAACTGGCGGATAATGCTCACCATCAATGAGAACTAAAATTTTCATTAGTAGCATTATATGAAGAATCTATTTAAGGTTATTGCCCTCTTCAGAGAACCGTAGTGAAAAAGAATGCTGCCTACAGTTTGTAGTAGTCAGTACAGATCTTTTACTACACTTTGTAACTTCGCTCTGGATCTCGGTTGCGTGAAAGCTATCTGATGGAATAGGAGAGAATGAGAGACCTACCCCTTTATTTCCTGTGGAGTGGATAGAGAAATGGTTAGTCTATAATAAAGAAGATAATGAAATGGTTTCTGGTTCTTTTACTCCTGTAGTTATATAAGTTTTCCTAACCAAAATTTTTGCACATTCAGTATATTCTTTTTACACCTAAACCTTTCACACACTTTCCAGTGGAAATAGAGGGGGCGGAGGAAGACTTAAATAGAGAGAACCATAGATAGAAAAGGTGATAGAGTGGAGGGACAGAGATCGCTCGATCAGCTTTTCGACCAGTTACTGGTTCAACGAAGAATCTTCAAGAACAAAGAAGTACTCCGTGACTCGTATACCCCTTCTCTAATGCCACATAGAGACCGCCAAATTGATGAATTAGCAACTATTTTAGTTTCTGTAGTAAAAGGTGAAACACCGTCTAATATTTTTGTTTATGGAAAGACAGGAACTGGCAAAACAGCGGTCACTATCCATGTCGGCGAGGGGTTGGTAAAGAAGGTCGGTGGATGCTGTTTTATTCGACCATTTGGAACAAAGATTGAAGTTAAGCAGGATACTATGCCTATACCAGTATGGTTTATTTACACTAATTGCGAGATTGTGGATACCCAGTATCGATTACTGGCTAAATTAGCAGAATATATGGGTCAATCAGTTCCTTTGACAGGATGGCCAACTGACAAAGTGTATGAGAGTTTTGTCAGAGCATCAGATAAAGAAAAACGATTGATTGTTATTGTGTTGGATGAAATTGATCGGTTGTTAAGAAAGGGAAGTGACAGTGTCCTGTATAATTTGACGAGAATCAATTCTGATTTGAAAAGAGCAAAAGTTAGTATAATTGGTATTTCCAATGATTTGAATTTTATAGAATTCCTAGATCCCAGAGTACGCAGCTCTCTGGGTGAAGAGGAGTTGATATTTCCTCCGTATCATGCAGAACAGCTGGTGGATATTCTTTCTCACAGAGCTGAAGACGCTTTCTATGAGCTGTCTCTCGATCCAGGAGTCATACCATTGTGTGCCGCTTTTGCAGCTCAGGAACATGGTGATGCACGGAGAGCTTTGGATTTTCTGAGGATGGCTGGAGAGATTGCAGAACGACAGCGCGCTTCCAAAGTGACTGAAAAACATGTGAGAATTGCAAAAAATCGAATAGAGAAAGATAGAGTTGTTGAAGTCATTAAGACTTTTCCCACTCAGTCCAAGTTTGTGCTTTTTGCTATTACTCTGCTGGAGAAGTATAATGCGTCTACTATCACCACCGGAGAAACCTACAATGTATACAAAGAGCTGTGCAGACTGTCTAAAATGGATATTCTCACTCAGAGACGGGTCTCTGACATTATTAGTGAATTAGATATGATGGGTATTGTGAATGCGACAGTGGTGAGCAAAGGACGATACGGCAGAACAAAAGAAATCCGCCTGGGCGTTCCTGTCAGTCAGGTAAAAAGTGTTCTGGAGAAACATCATAAAATCGAGCGCGTTTCTAATTTTGTTCCACCAATTCAGCGTAAACTTATCTAGGAACGCCATTACCATAGCGTCAACTCATAGTCTGAGTGTTATGGCAGGTACTTGTTCAGATTTGTGGGGTTCCTTACTATTGAAACCGTAACATTTATATATTAGACTAACTTAAAGTTAAGATAAGTGATGCTTATGGTTTCATCTGAACAGCTGCTCGATGTATTGGGAAATGAAACAAGGAGGATGATTTTGGAACTGCTGGCAGAAAAGCCACGGTACACCACAGAGATCGCCAGCTTGCTGAACATTGGCCAGAAGGCCATTAACGATCATCTTAGAATCATGTCAGAATTTGGCATAATTGAAACCTATGTTCAAAAGCAGCAGAGAGGCTCCCCAAGAAAGTACTTCAGGGTCGATGAGAAGTTCAAGCTGGAGTTTACATTAACTCCTGGGTTCTTTAGGGTGCGTATACTGGATACCAATGTAGATTTAAAGTCCATTTTTGAAGAGTTTCCAGAGTTTAAAGAACTGCAGAGAAAGGTAGAACGGACGCAGAAGATTCGCCGCATTGAACAGTACAGAAAGGTGTGCAGGGAACTGATGGAAGAACTCACCCGGCTGACCCAGGCCAAACTGTACATTGAGACACTGCTGGCCAGAGCGAGAGGGCGCTGCATGGAGTTAATTGATAGTTTAGATATAGAGCCTGTGGAACGACGCGTCCTTTTTGAAGTGGTTATTGCTGGAGGAGACATATCTGCAGAGGAGCTTGCGGAGAAGTGCAGGATCTCTCCACAGAAAGCACTGCAGGTGTTACACGGCATGGAGAAAAAGGGTGTGGTGAGGCTATGAAATTCTGCAGTTACTGCGGGAACTTCCTCTTAGAAAGGTGGAATTACTGTCCGTATTGCGGCAAGAAGATAAAAGGAGAGCCAAGCCCATTCGATTCTTTGTTTAAGAACAGTATTTCTGGTATCAGCATTCGTGTCACATCTCGTGAGGGTAAAAAGCCTAAAGTACGGGTGAATCGATTTGGAGGAAGAAGAATCCCTATTGAGGAACCAGAAGAGCCAGAATCAAAACAGGCGCTGCATCCACCTCCTCGCAGGGTATTGGAGCCTGAAGGAGAGACCCAGCAAGTAGGACAGCACATGGAAATCAGAGTAAGGCTCCCTGGAGTAAGAGAGGAGGACGTGGATGTACGAAGGCTGGAATCATCAATAGAGATTAAAGCGTACAGGGGTGATGAAGCATACTTCAAACAGTTCCATGTACCTGAATCTGCAAGAATTATCTCCAAACACATGGAGGGAAATGAATTGGTTGTGGAAGTGGGGTGATTTCATGGGCATGAATGCTACAGAATCTGAAGATGTTCTTCTAAAAAAGAAAAGTCAAACAGGACCTGTAAAAGAATCCAACAAAAAACAAAAGTCTGCAAAAAAATCAGAATCAAAAGAAGAAATGACAGAAGTAAAAGTGACATCAGAAGAAGAGGAAGAGGATTTTTCCGAACCTGAACACATTGCTGAACACATTGAAATGCTCCAAGAAGAGATCCAGGAGAAAAATCAACAAATAGAAGAGTATCTTTCTATACTTCAGCGTCTCCAGGCAGAATTCGAAAATTACAAGAAAAGAGCAGAAAGAGAGCGAAAAGAGTACATTGAACAGGCAAATAGAGATATAGTGCTGAAGTTACTTCCAGTTCTGGACAACTTTGAACGGGCATTAAACACTGGAGGAAAAGAATCCAAAGCAAGTTTCAATTCAGGTTTCAATTCGTTTAGAGAGGGTATTACGATGATCTATACACAGTTGTGCAAAATACTGGGAGCAGAGGGACTGTCTCCCATTGATGCGGTAGGAAAAGAATTCGATCCTCACTATCATGAAGCTGTGTTAACAGCAGTTGGTGATTATGATGACGACACTATCATTGAAGAACTGGAGAAGGGATACCTTTTCCGGAATCGGTTACTTCGGCCTTCCAAAGTGAAGGTGAGTAAGAGAGGTGATTAAATGAGGATTTTAGGAATTGATCTTGGAACTACCAATTCCTGTATGGCGGTCATGGAAGCAGGGAAGCCAGTGGTCATTCCCAATGCAGAAGGTTCGAGAACAACACCGTCAGTGGTGGGATTTTCCAAATCAAAAGAGCGATTGGTAGGCCAGGTGGCTAAAAGGCAGGCTGTATCTAACCCAGAAAAGACAGTCTATTCTATTAAGAGATTCATGGGGCGGTACTACGACGAGGTCGAACAAGAGCGAAATACAGTGCAGTACGAAGTGGTGAGAGGATCTTCAAACGATGCTCGAGTCAAAATAGGGGATGAAGTGTATTCGCCACAAGAAATTTCTGCCATGATTCTAAAGAAAATGAAGGAGGATGCAGAGGATTACCTAGGTGAGAGTATACAAAAGGCAGTAATCACTGTACCAGCGTACTTCAATGACTCCCAACGGCAGGCCACAAAGGACGCAGGCACTATTGCTGGATTGGAGGTAGTGCGTATCATTAATGAACCCACTGCTTCATCGTTAGCGTACGGGCTGGAAAGGGGCGAGGAACAGAAAATTCTGGTGTTCGATCTGGGAGGAGGTACCTTTGATGTGTCTATTCTGGATATTGGGGAAGGAGTCTTTGAGGTGAAAGCCACCTGTGGAGACATGCACCTGGGTGGTGATGACTGGGATAAGCGCATCATGGACTGGATAGTGGAAGAGTTCAAAAGGGAGCATGGCGTTGATTTGTCCAAGGACAGAATGGCTATGCAGCGGATTAGAGATGCAGCAGAAAAAGCCAAAATTGAGCTTTCTGGATTGAAAGAAGCGTCTATTAGTTTGCCATTTGTTACAGCAGATGAATCAGGTCCCAAACATTTGGAGTTGATGTTGACCAGGGCCAGATTCGAGAGCATGACAGAAGATTTACTGGAGCGAACCAAAGGACCCTTACGAACAGCAGTGAAAGATGCAAAATTGACACCAGATCAAATTGATAAGATCATTTTAGTGGGAGGCTCCACCAGAATGCCGAAAGTGCAGGAGTTTCTGAGGGAGTACTTCGGAAAGGAACTGCAAAAGGATATTAACCCTGATGAGTGTGTGGCTGTAGGAGCTGCCATCCAGGGAGGAGTTTTGGCTGGAGATGTGAAAGATGTGTTATTACTGGACGTGACCCCCTTGTCCCTGGGTATTGAAACTTTGGGTCAGGTGTTTACGAGGTTGATTGAGAAAAACACGACTATACCTACCCGGAAGTCGCAGATCTTCTCTACTGCAGCTGATGGCCAG
>Ga0209636_10008412_pt1 | contig 10506 bp, 13 predicted proteins | sample DeeMarSWOR152_54_FD_187464 | JGI IMG/M metagenome (GOLD analysis project Ga0209636, IMG submission 187464) | Marine sediment microbial communities from White Oak River estuary, North Carolina - WOR-1-52-54 (SPAdes) (version 2) | ecosystem: Environmental > Aquatic > Marine > Intertidal zone >... | reverse complement strand
AACTGAGTGGGCAAATTTGTGCCATATCCCTCAAATACGCCCATCCCAGTATATGCAAGCGTGTGGATCAGGTCCAGACCGCCGACGAACAGATAGGCGATGCCGAGGAACAGGAGATATGTATTTTCCAGGAAGTGGCGCGCATTCCACGCGAGCATGAAAATGCCGCAGGCGACGACAATGCTGAATATCTCCACAATGCTGTGAAAGAGGAGGTAGCTGTGCAGGCTCGTCAAATGTAACCCGAGCAAGACCAATAAACCGAATACGATTGACAGAGAGGTCTTCTTTTCAATCATCACGGACTTCCTTTCCGTTGACGCGAACACCGAAAGGACCTCAAGCATACAAATCTGCGAGACGGTGCATGGGGGCCCCGTCCGTTTAATAAATTATCTTCACTGAATTCGGCTATTTCTCAGGCGAATTTTACGTTATTTTAGGCACTTATATCAACAATCGGCGGGAAATTGTCAATCGAGAAGGAGATTACGGTTCCGAGGGAATCGCGAGACGGAGGGAGAAACATGCCTATCCCCGCCAACCCTTCCGCTTGAAAAAAACCTGTTGAAGTAATATTTTCCATACATGGGGAAGGATTCCATCGCTTCAATCTCCCTTCTTCAAAAAACCGTATGATGGGGTGGGGAAAATAGAAGAGGAGATGATTGGGAAGCAAGCCCGGGAGCTCATTAAGACGATAGAGTGAGTTCTCGGGACTGGCAGCAAAAAGGCGATATCAAATGCACATGATCACAATTACATTTGTGGCCTTTGGACTGGCAATGGATGCCTTTGCCGTATCCATAACAAGCGGAATAACGATAAGACACCTGAGAATCCATCATGCTTTCAGAATTGCACTATTTTTTGGAGCATTTCAGGCAATCATGCCAATAGTAGGATGGCTAGCCGGTCTTAGCTTGAGGGACTTTATTTCGGATATCGACCATTGGATCGCCTTCGGGATTCTGGGCTTTATCGGTTGTAAAATGATCTATGAGGCCCTGAGGATGGAGCTCGACCGAGAAGAAGTCAACCCGCTGAATCTCTCTGTTCTGCTGATGTTGTCCGTTGCCACAAGTATTGATGCTTTGGCCGTTGGGGTGAGTTTTGCATTTTTGAACATTTCCATAGTAACTCCGGTACTCGTAATTGGAATCGTAACGTTTCTGCTATCTTATCTTGGCATCTTTGTCGGTAATCGGTTGGGACACTTTTTTGAGAAGAAAATTGAAATACTGGGAGGTCTCATATTGATCGGTATCGGAGTAAAAATACTCGTTGATCATTTGGTCTAGATAGCAGGACTAACTATGCCAAAGAGCCTTTCATATTCCGGGGGCCATCCTATCCAAATATAGCTTTTAGCCGAACTGGTAATGAGGGGGCCGAGTAATGGTAACTCAAGTTCCCCAAGACAATGTGCATTTTGGGGCCTCCCCTATGCAACATCATCCTCCGCCGGGATCTTCGACTCACAAGGAACGTCCGTCTGGCATAGCCCGCAGCCATAAACCGCGCCCTCCAATCCAAAATGTGCTCTTGCGTATTCCGCGACCACCGAGCGAATGTAATCATGACATTTCGCCTTGTCATGACCGGCTCCGGTAATTGCCCCCACAGGGCAACGGGGTATGCACTTTCCGCATAGGCCTTGGGTGAAGAAGGGGCAGTAAGCGTGATGATCATTATATGGCCGGTTTGTTGAAGGGATGTCAATTCGCGCAACAACCGACCCACAACGCATAGCCTTGCCCTTGGGGGTTATGAGACCATCACAGAGACCAAAGGTTCCGAGACCTGAGGCATAGGCCGCATGTCGTTCGGACCAGGTGGAGGCGAAACCATAGCGGTCTGACGTTTTCCTCTCAAAAAAAGGGGAGAGCATGGGGGCGACGGCCTCGTATCCCGCCTGTTGTAACGTTAATCCCACATGGCTCCGAAGCTTCTCATTGGCCTCCTCCCCGTAGATCCGAGCCCTTACCCATTTTTCCGCTGGATAAACGGTCTGTTTACGGTTGTCCGACTTCGTCGCTTCCCCATGGGGCAAGACCCAGCTTATTACGGTTAGTTCGTCGGGTCTCACCTTTGCGGTGGGAAATGTTTTGGTGAATATTTCCAGAGGAGTCCAGTAAAAGGACCCAATATGGTCCTTGAATGCGTGATAGAGGGGATCATCACCCCGGGAGAAACCGACGAGCGGGTCTGCCCATGCCCTGTCATTTGTCTCATTCTTGAGGGAATTCTCAGGCGAGCCGTTAACGAAGGTTCTGATGGTGGTTTCCATCCACGCTGCTGCGCTCTTGATTTGTCTGCTCGGTTTCATTGCTGTACTCCTCTCTTGATTACCTTTTCAATAGTGGTCCAATAATTGCCCGAACCCCTTGATGGAATCATTGATGCCCAGCTTCCGAAGGGCATACCACATCTTACGCCATTTTAGGTTCGCAGACGGTGTTGCTTAAAGGAACGATCAATCCTATGCAGGCCCGCCGACCGTACACGGAGATGCCTCGCGCGACTTATCCCACCTCAACAATTGGCCGAACCTCTGTAATTTTGAAGCGTATGGCCGCATGGATCATATCGGCGGCCTCCTGGCCTGCTGCCTTGGCGATGCCCCGTTTGATCTCTTCGTAAAACTCTCCCTCGGTTTCCACATCAACGGCTTCAAGATAGACCCGTGCCCCCTTCCAGTCCGTGACCCTTTGACCTGGTTCCATGACAATAAAGACCGCCTTGGGATTTCTCTGGAGGTTCCTGTAAGAGCGGTTATTTCCAATTCCCATTACCACCGTGTTCTCGTCGACCATCCGGGGCGACCCGAAGATTGCCACATTGACCTCACCCATTTTGTCCGCGGTGCTGAGCGTTCCTATCCTCGGCCATTTGTTGAATAATTCCATCAATTTCTTTCGGTCCATGACACCCTCCTCTCGGTTTCTATCCCGCTCAACGGTTGCTCGCCCCTTAAGGCCTCGAGCAAAAGGAGCCCATTCAATGAAGCCCGGAGGGGCAAGGGAAAGAGATAGATACCCACTGGTTAAAAGAATATCGAATCCGGGGATCGCAAATCAAGCTTACGGGACCCGGCCGAGAAAGTCCAGTTGGTGGGCGATATACACGAGGATGCCTTGTTCGATATGGTTGTGGCGCTCCCTGATCCATGAGGCAAAAAGGGCCGGATCGAGGTCTGGATGTCCATCTAAGGCGGCCTGCACCGTGTGAATAATATAATGGAGGAAGTAGGCTTCGTCTTCAAGATACCCATGGGAACCGGCAAAGACCACCCAATCTGAGCTGCCAGCATCAAGGAGCTCTACGCCACATGCTTGTAGAGTGGCAAAGAGATGACGTCCGGTGCAGCTATTGCCGGAGGGTTTTCCGGAAATGACTCGGTGGTTCATGGTCGCGTGGTAAAGCCCGGTTATTTGTGCGTCGAGAACCGGATCGATCTCCGGCTCGAAAATCGTCTCCCCGTCAAAGTTAATGGCGAAATAGAAAAACCCGCCCGGTCGAAGAAGGGAAAAAAGGCGGGGCAGGGTCGAGGGGGTATCCACAAGGTCCAAGAATGCACTGGCGATCAAGAGATCCCAGGATCGATGGCCTTTTTCACGCGCGACGAGATCGTCCATTGCGATGGCCTCAAATTCCACGAGAATGTCCTGGTCCCCCCTCTTGAGGGCCAACTTTTCCCGAGAATGGGCGTTCAGAGCGTATCCACACGTCTTCGCCCAACGGGGAACGCGGCGACAGGCTTCAGCGATGAGGTCGGGATCGCCATCGATTGCGGTATATGCCGCTCTTTTCAGAAGCTTCAAATCCACCAAGCGTTCCGCCATGGTGCCGATGCCCGCACCGATTTCCACTACCCGAAGAGGGCTCCTTGAGACGTTTTTTGATAGCGCCTGGATGAGGTTCTGCAGGACACGCCGATTGAGGGCTCGGTCATCGACGCTCTTTTTAGCGGCGAGGTACCGAACAAAGCTGTAGGTTTTTGGTACGGCCATATCTCAGGCAACCAGGGTTTGCAAGAATTCCCGAATGCGTTCGCTGCTGTCGGTCCACGTGGGATGTTCCCTGTACCGCTCGAGAGCTGCCAGGCTGAGCTGCGCCAAGTATTCCCGATCTCGGTAAAGCGTTTGCACACAATGGGCCAGGCTACCTGTATCGCCGGGACGAATCAAGAATCCATTTCGCCCATGGGAGACGAATTCGGACAGGGCCCCGACCCGTGCTGCGATGACCGGCACGCCGAATCCCATGGCCTCAATATAGACCATGCCGAAGCCCTCGTACGAGGACGGGACGGCCAGGACATGGCTTCGGGCAAGCCGAGAAGCAAGTTCACCATCGGAAAGCAATCCGCAAAGCCTGACGTGGTCCGTCAGGCCTCCCCGAGCGATCTGGCGGCGGATGGACTGCACATAGGCCGGGTGCGTTGTCAGGCTGCCGATCACCTCGAGCTGCCAGGTATCTCGGGGCAAGCTTGCCAAGCCGGAGATTAAGACATCAAGGCCTTTACGGGGAATCACGTTACCTACAAAGGTAATGCGGAGCGGGGTCGGCTGGTGGGCCCGCTGGTGTATCTGATCCAGTCTCATCTTTGGATTCAATCGATCTCCTCCAGGGTAGGCAATCACGGCTGGCCGCTTAGAGCGTACGATTTTCCCGACCACGGATGCGGTGGTATTGCTGTTGAACACAAAGCCGTCAACGGATTCGAGATAGAGCCCTTCAATCCACCGGTAGAAGCGGTTTTTCCAGGCCGGCCGATGTTCACTGCAGCGCAAATGGTGCACGAGGGACACGATTGGATAGGAAATGGTCGCCCTTAGCCGACGGTTAACCCAGAAGAGGGAGGGATGGTTGAGCTCGTCTTCTAGGAGAAGGTCGAAAGAGGCACTGCATAATCGACGGCGGAGCGCACGCGAGACGTTATCGCCCAGGTGGCGAGGATAACTCCGCCAGGGTAATGAGATGACCTCAACTTGATCTCCCCTTCGGTGCAGGTGTCCCACGAGCTTGCGGTCGTATATATACCCGCCGGTAACATTTCCCAGGTCGCCGTAAATAATCAAACCGACCCGCATCAGAGATCCTGTCGATAGAGACCCCAGGCATTTGCGGTCTCCCACACTTTTACCGTAAGGGCTTTAACATTCGGCGCCTTGAGGCGCTCAGACAAAGCGCGACAGAGTATGCGGGACAAGTGCTCGATACTGGGGTTCAGGCCCTTGAACTCGGGAAGGTCATTGAGCATCTTGTCCTCATAGTGAGCTAAAACTTGCGTGAGGTGGGATTCGATCTCATCGATGTCAGCGAGGTACCCCTGCTCGTTTAAGGCGGAACCCTCGAGTTGAACTTCTACCTGATAGCAGTGGGAATGCCGCCGTTTCTCCGATTCCGGGGCATCCCCGATGAGGTAATGCTGGGCGATGAGCTCTTGTTTAATGGCCACTGTGTAGAGGGCACATAGTTCCCCTCTCGCCTCAGTCATCATCCCCGCTTACCTCCATATGTCAGGATGATCTGCAGGGCTTCCTCAGGCCTTTTATCCAACAGCTCATAGGCCTGTGGCGCCTCATGAACGGGAAAACGCTGGCTTACCAGCTCAACAGGCCTCAATTTTTGAAGCATCTTCAAGGCCATTTGCCAGCGGCGCATCCTGTTCCAGCGGCCCTCCAACCCTGGCGAGATACTGCTGACTTGGCTGCTGATAAGGGAGATGCGGCTCCGGTGGAACCACTCTCCCAAATCAGGGGATGCCTGCTTTCGACCGTACCACGAACCGATCACCACACGTCCGTTGAATCCGGTGGCTGCTATGGCTTGGTCCAGTGCCGCCGGGTTACCCGAGAGCTCATACGTCAGGTCCGCCCCCCTGTAAGGCCGGTCTTGCTGCAATGCTTCGTGTAGCCGCAAAAGGGCATCGGGTGCGGTCGGGTCCAGGGAATCGTGAGCACCTAGGGATAGGGATTTCTCTCGGCGAAGCTGAATCGGGTCTAGGGTGACGAGGCTGGCCAGTGGGAAATGGGCCAACAAAGCGGTTGTCAGCAACCCCACAACTCCTTGGCCGAAAACCGCCACCTGCTCACCAACCAGGGGATGGCCGTCCATCAGGAAATTGATGGCCGTCTCCATATTTGCCAGCAGAGCCCCCTCTTCTGCTGACAGGATCGGGGGAAGGGGAATCAGCTCCTCGGGGGCAGACAGAAAATGACTTTCGTGCGGGTTGTAGGCAAATACGCGTCTTCCTTGCCATTCTGGGGCGGCCTCTGATCCCACTGCAATCACATGGCCAACGGCCGCGTACCCGTATTTCAGCGGGTAGTTGAGCACACCGGCAAGGGCAGGAATGGTTTCATCCACGGGGATATCGGTCGGTGCTTGCCCCCGGTATATGAGGAGCTCGGTTCCCGCACTGATCGCAGAGGCGAGGGTTTCGACCAAAACCTGGTTGGGCCCGAGGGGTGGGAGGAAGTCTTCCCTCACCATAACCCGGTATGGTGCTTGGAAATAGACGCAAAGGCGCTTCACTGATCTTCTCAAATCGGCTCCCCCCAAAAGACGACTGCTTCGCCGGACCACCGACAGTAGCGGCCGAAAAGGGGAAAGCATGGTACAAGTCAATAAAAATCAAGGCAAAGTTCTTTGTGTCACTTCAACCCCGCCTTGCGCAGGGCGTCGAGCTCCTCCAAGAGCGCCAAGTTTTCCTCCCCTATGTCATACCAGCTGTTGAAATCGAACAGTTTCTTAGAACTTAGTCGAAACTTCCTGGGACCCGGGAGAACGATCTCACAGTTTCTCTACCGTTCCGATATCGACCAGCTTCAGGAACTCATCCGGTATGGGGATCCGTTTGCCGCTTGCCCAGTCGTAGAAGAAGATGATCTGATACCCCTCTGCCAACATCTGCCCGCTTGCCTTGTTGCTAAAACGAAAATTCAGCCTAACCCGGCCCTTGTTCACGTTGTGATCGCCCACCGTCACCCGAATCTCCAGCCGATCGTACAGGAAGGCAGGGGTTATGTACCGGATGTAGGTCTCACCCACCAGGATGCGAGGCCGACTCTCCAGGTGCTCCACCATCATCCGCTCCCGTGCTGTGGAGGCCCATTCTAGGTAGGACACGTCGTAGGTAATGGATTGATCTGTTACGTCATGGGGTATGACCACGTGTTCGTAGATATAGCCCTTGGCCATCTGAGATACCTCCCCTCCTAATGGTATAGGGTTACATCCCTTCGTCCCCATTTGTACCATAAACTGCGGCGACAGGTCAAAGCCCTCCAACAACTTCGGAAAAGATTGATTGAGGCCATCTTGACAAACTCAGGGTATCTTTACTAACTTACGTCACAATGGCAGCGTTAGTAAAAGATGATCGTCTCCAAATAGATAGGCTTTCCCTGGGGTCCTTCGGCACTAACTGCTATATAGTAACCTGCCGCCGAACCGGGGAAAGTGTGGTGGTAGATGCGCCCGGAGAAGCAGCTGAAATCCTCAGGGGTCTGAAGGGGACGTATCCTCGATTCATACTCATTACCCATACCCACATGGATCATCTCGGTGTGCTGTCCGAGCTGAAGTCGGAGCTTCAGATTTCCGTTGCCGTCCATCCCCTGGAGGCCAAGAACCTCCCGCTGAGGCCGGAGATACTCCTCGGTGATGGGGATACGGTATCCTTTGGGGGGATAAAACTGGGGGTGCTTCATACGCCGGGCCACACCCCTGGCAGCGTATGCTTCTTAACGGGGAAGTATCTGATATCAGGCGATACCCTTTTCCCAGGCGGTCCGGGCAAGACCGCATCGCCCGGTGATTTCCGACAGATTATCCAATCCATCAAGGGGAAAATTTTCCCTTTGCCCGATGATACTCAGATATACCCGGGCCACGGTGATTCCACCATATTGAAGAAGGAGAAGGAGGAATTCGCCCTCTTTTCGTCTCGGCCCCACGCTCCTAACTTGTGTGGGGATGTGCTCTGGCTCTCGTCTTAGCGAAGATTGGGAGATTTCTGAAAAGGTCGCTCCTCGCTGCTCAAAATATTTTTTCGACCATTCCAACGTCCGCTTCACTCTGGCTGGAATATTGGAATAATGGAATACTGGAATAATGGGTCGCCCGCAAGAAAAAAGTAAATCTGTTTTTCTCCACCTTTGATACGCACTATTCCAATAATCCAACATTCCATCATTCCATGTGGATAGCACAAATCTATCGTGGCAAAAAACTTATGATTTCAATATATTGTAGAAATTCCGAGACGTTTAGTTCGCGCTCAGAGCTTCCTTTTCCAGTTTTTCAGTGACCTCATTGGACTATCGGGATATCTCTACGCGGTGGAAAGCCTCCGCAAGCTGGAATTCGTCTCCCTCAGCAATTTTTCTATGCCTCTCCTTGAGCCACTCCTCAAGTTCCCTGGGCGGGATGTGTCCCACCTGGCTTTCATGGCAACGCAATGCGGCGAGCTTTAGATGAAAGGTTTCCGTGATATCGCTCCGGTAATTGATATCCTCCGACGCCCAGAGCAATATCTCCCTGACCTTGTGGGGATGGAGGCCTTCTTTCATCAAATCGGGGTAAGAATGGGGATCCCTGGCATAGGGGAAGATAGCGTCGAGGGTAACTTGGCCGGTGATCCGATGATCCCGGTGCCAAATGTAGCGACGATAAGGGTCAGCAGTTACCATAGTTATAGGCCTATAAATCCTTATGAGGCGGACGAGCTCCTTGCGGAACTCGGGAGTATCCTCCAGGCTCTGATCATGATGGCGCAGGAATACGACCTCCCTAACTCCCAGCACGTTGGCTGCAGCCCTTTGTTCCTTCTCCCGAATTTCAGCTAGTTCCTCCGGCTTCATGTAGGCATTATCGGTGCCTTTATCGCCATTGGTGCACACCACATATACAATATCCTTCCCTTCATTGACCCACCGAGCGATCGTTCCAGCAACGCCGTATTCAGCGTCATCCGGATGAGGCGTAACCACCAACACGTGAGCTGGTTTCATAGTCATGCAAAGTCTCCTTGATATGAGGTAATACCCGGAAATTGTATAAAATCATTGGGGCTGCCACAAGGTGACGTCTTGACGTTGCCCCATTTCTTCGGCAAATTTCGCTGAGGGGCAACGGTGTCTCCTCGAAGCTTAGGAATCCACCTATCTGTAAAGGACTCTCAGAAGAGAATAGGGGAGGTTTTGAAGAGAGGTGAACGGCGGAGATCAGATGCGTGGAAACAGCGGAGCTATTTTCAAGCCAGCTGCATTGAGTTCTTCAACCTCCATTTATGCTTTGCGTCATTCTTCCCCAATGGCTTCTAAATCAGCAAGATCCTTTTTTTTCCCAACGCACGCTTGTTCGATATCAACTGCTTACGACCAATGTAGTACACGTGAATATCCCCGTACTTGCCTTCTACCCTGTCCGCGAAAGCCTCTTCCCACGAAACCCCAGTGATTGACGTGACTATATCTACTCTGACTGGAGGAACGCCAAGCTGTATTACCTTGTCAGGGACGTCGAAATCCTCTACCTCCAAACCAACTGATCCGAAACCGAATTCGTCCAAGGCTACCATGATACGCTGGGCATTCGAGGTCTCTGGCTCGACAAGAACATCAATATAGCCGGTGTACCGCGGGGCTCCGTGGAAGGCCAGTGCATAGGCTCCGATGATCATGTGCTCAACTTTGTGTTCGTTGAATAACGCGAGCAGACCTCTGAAGTCTTGCTGTATTTCCATGATATAGCATTCGCAAATAATCTACTGCCGCCACTCTTTCATCAGGAGTCTTGCTGAGCCAATACGCTAAGGCGTCCTTAATAGAAGACACATCGTTCAAGTTACGTTTGCTCACAACCTTCTGGATCATCTCGTCAACCTATCTTGCGTATATTATACTCAAAAGCACGGAATTTGTCCGCCGAACGGTGGAGCTGAGCTGAATCCCGGCTGCAGGCCGGAGATTTCTGCTCGAGCGTCTTGTTCTCGAAGCCACTTTATCTGTGCGCGCCGGGAACATTCTTTTTTAACTTATTGCACCAAGTGCTTGATCTATAGATGGATTCAGGTCGATTGTCAAGTTTCTTATGAAATGGCGTTTGACAAATAGCGGAAAAATACAGTACTAATAACAAATTTTATTGGTTATATAATGGTATGGTTAATTGTAACCAATGTTAGACAGATTCAAAGCCTATCTCCTCAATATCGGACATATTAGGGAAAAGCATGTACCCTCCTATCTGAAGGGGGTATCAGACTGCTATGGTTTCTTACTTTCACAGGAAGAAAAGGACAAAGATCATGATTTGAAAGAGAACAGGTAAGCATGGGAGTGGCTTGAGGAGGCGACGAGAAAGACCCTCCGCCTCCGGCAAAGGTCACTGAGCGCGGAGAGGACTTATATGGTCTGGGTAAGACAGTCCCGCGATTCTGTTACAGGATCGCATCCGCTTCGCGCAGAAAGGATTCCCATGCTACAGAGTTGT
>Ga0209636_10008410_pt1 | contig 10506 bp, 10 predicted proteins | sample DeeMarSWOR152_54_FD_187464 | JGI IMG/M metagenome (GOLD analysis project Ga0209636, IMG submission 187464) | Marine sediment microbial communities from White Oak River estuary, North Carolina - WOR-1-52-54 (SPAdes) (version 2) | ecosystem: Environmental > Aquatic > Marine > Intertidal zone >... | reverse complement strand
AGGATGGTAAGGTGGTTACCTTTTCCCCCCTCCCCTCCACCAAAGCCGTGCCTTTATTTATGAAAAAAGGAACATCCGAGCCCAGCTTAGAGGCTAAATAAACCAGCTCAGAAAGCGGCAACCCCAATCCCCAAAGCTCATTTAGAGCTAAGAGGGTGGCAGCGGCGTCGCTGCTGCCACCTCCTAATCCCATTCCCCAGGGTATACGTTTGTGAAGTTCGATTCTTGCCCCCAGAGTACACTCTGTGCTTTCCTTAAGCAGAGTGGCCGCCTTTGTTACCAGGTTATCGTGCCTTAAGCTGGGCTCATCACATTCAAAGCCTATTTCCTCGTCTGGCTGAAAATTGAGGACGTCACATAAGTCTATTGACTGAACAATACTGGAGATTCGATGATAATCATTATCCTTGCCCAGTACTTCAAGGACAAGGTTTATTTTAGCCGGGGCATAAACAGTCAACATTATAATTTTTTTGTAAAGGGAGCAAAGGTTTTCCATAGCTCCCTCCACTCTTCCAAGCTAAGAGTTCCAGCTCGCCGTCTACCTTCTATTCCAGCCTTCTCCAGTAATGAAGCAACCTGGCTGGGCGGCATCTCTAAAGAGTGAGCCAGGGAATTGCGAAGCTGCTTACGAGGAGAACTGAAACCATGCATAACTATATCAAAAAAGCCAGCGACATCGGATACCTTGATAGGCGGCTGGGAGTAAACATCCAGGCGTAAAATAGCTGAATCCACCTTGGGCGGGGGATAAAAACTTGCCGCTGGTACATAAGATATAATAGCAGGCTTACTATAAAACAGAGTCTTAACACTGAGCAAGCTCATCTTACCAGGGGCGGCAGCAATAGCTTCACCAACTTCCTTTTGTACCATTACTACCATTCTTGAGGGTCGTGGCTCTGCCTCGAGAAAATGGCGCAATACCGGTGACGTAATATAATAAGGAAGATTAGCGATGACTTTATAACCCCAGGCAAGTTCGGAGGCGGGTATATTATCTTGGAGAAGTTGCCGAGGGGTAACCTTGAGTATATCAGCATGGACAATTTTGACATCGGGAAAGGAAGCTAGTCGTTTTCTTAGCAGTGCAACTAATTTGGAATCGAGCTCAACAGCAATGACCTTGGCTTCTCGTTTGGCTAACCCCTTAGTTAGTATGCCCAGGCCCGGACCTATCTCAACTACAATGTCCCCAGGGCTAAGTTCGGCAGCAGAAAGAATACGCTCTAATATGGCTTCATCTATCAGGAAATGCTGCCCTAATCTTTTTTTCGGTTTAAAGTCAAATTGGCGAAGTAATTGCTGGTACAAAGCTATTTAAAAATTTCTTACGCCATGGTGTAACCACCATCAACGCTGATAGTCTGCCCAGTTATGAAGTTAGCCCGGTCTGAGGCCAGGAATAGAACTGCATTGGCTATATCAACCGTTGTCCCAAGCCGTCCCAGAGGGATACCCCTGGCTATCTTCTCTAGCGCTTCCGGGGTGCCAAATACTTTCATCATCTCATCCGTCCACATGCTTTCCGAAGTAGTAACATCTCTGCTTACAGGAACAACAACACCTGGGCAAATTACATTGACGTTTATCCCATAACGGCCAAGTTCCCTGGCTAAAGACTTTGTCATAGAAATCACGGCACCCTTGCAGCCACTGTAAACAGCTTCTCTCAATTGCCCTACTCTGGCAGCATCAGAACTAATGTTGATGATCTTTCCATACTTCCGCTCAATCATATGATCTAAAACGGCTCTAGTGCAATTTATATCACTCCAAAAATTGCGGGCTATCTCCTTCTCCCAATCCTCTCTGGGTTTCCTTACAAAAAGGTCGTCCTTGACCCAACCAACAACGTTGACCAGTATATCTACCTGACCAAACTTATCCAGTGTTTGCTTCACCATCTCTTGTACCGAATCCCAGTCGGTTACATCCGTCCTTATATTCTCAACTTTGCCCTTGCCTAGAGCATTGGCCTCCTTAGCTACTTTAGCCCCCTGAGCTTCATCTAGTTCGGCTATAGCCACGTTCACTCCTTGCTCAGCAAAAGCCAGAACTATGTCCCGCCCAATATTGGAGCCACCCCCGGTAACAATTGCTGTTTTACCTTCAAGCCCTAAGAAATCCATCTGTGAAATTTCCCTATCTATTCTGAGTTTCATAAGCCGTGCACCTGCTCTCGATTCCTAAACCGGGAAGCTGTCTTTGCCAGCTAGCTCCAATCAGGCAACTCTATATCACACTGGAAATACTATTTACCGCTGCTTCCTTCCGGACCTGACGGGGTTCATAGTCTCCAGTTGCATAGAACCCGACTATCAACGCCGCTCAGCAAAAACAAATCTAGCCGGCTGTAAACCTCAAGCAGGAATTCAGCCCCGCTATAGCGGTTTTCGGGTACAGGGCACCGCTAGCTCCCCGCCTAGCACGGCTCAGTTCATGATGTTACCAACAAGTGTTGACCAAGTCAACATCAGGATAAGCAGAGTCAGATTCTTCGCTACGCTCAGAATGACATCCCTCTCTGTCATTGCCAGACACGACAGTGCCAAAGCAACCTCGGAAACGGCAATCCTAAATCCCAAGCACCAAATCCTAAACAATATCAAACCACCTAATACCAATGCTCAAAACGTTTAGAATTTAAGATTTCGATATTTGGATTTGTTTAGAGCTTAGAAATTAAGATTTAGAATTTAGCTGTGGTAGATTACCACGCCCCGATGCCTCGGGGCTCACAATGACAAGAGGCGAAGGGCTCTTGCAGCTAGTTCTGGGTCAGCTCCCTTTCTTTGAGCTTCTTTCTTGATATCTTCCCCGAGCTAGTTTTAGGTATGCTATCTACAAATTCAATTCTCTTAGGGAGTTTAAAATCAGCCAGGTTTTGGTAACAAAGGTCAGATAGCTCTTTTGCCGTGGCACGTTGTCCTTCTTTAAGTACTACGAAGGCCGTGGGGATCTGTCCCCCATAACCATCATTAATACCTACATAGGCTGCCTCAGCTACGCTGGGGTGGCTTAGCAGCACGAATTCAACTTCTGACGGACCAATCTTAAGTCCGGAAGACGTGACTATTATGAACGACTTCTTCTCTATATACTCCACGTAGCCCTCTTCATCCATCCTGACTAAATCTCCCGTATAAAACCAGCCATCCTTAAGGACTTGAGCTGTCAGTTCCGGCGCTTTATAATATCCTTTCATCGCCCAGGAGGCATTGAACACAGCCTCTCCTATCTCACCGCGGGTAACTTCCTTACCACTGTCGTCAAGTATTTTAAGGCGGCAAATTGGCTTGCCAACAGTCCCCAGTTTACGGCTGTTATAGGTGCTTATGGAAACGGCTGAAACTTCCGTAAGACCGTATACCTCATAAAGGGATAATCCGAACTTGTCTTCCAAAGTCTCCATTAACTTAGGGAAGGACTTTGCCCCAGCGCTAACAGCCAATCGCAGTGAACTCAAGTCATATCTTGCCAGGATTTCGTCACGCACCATAGCCAGGGCATTGTACATGGCAGGAACTCCAAAGATAACCGTGCCTTTTTCTTTCTCTACAGCCTCCAAGACAGCCCTGGGAGTGAAGTTAGGGATAAGCACGACAGTAGAGCCTGTGATAATCGAACCAAAAAGAACCTCGAATAAGCCATAAAGATAAGAAAAGGGAACAAGGTCTATAATGACATCTTCTCTTTTCCGTTGTATGCCTGCGGAAACTATGGGAGGAGTTCCCATAAGGGAAGCATGCGTATGTACCACGCCCTTTTGCTTCCCCAGGACGCCAGAGGTGTAAAATATAGTAGCTTCATCATCGTCTTTTATATCGATAGCCGGTGATGCGGAAGAGCTGCTAGCTATCATCCTGGTATAAGAAGCTGCATCAACCTCAATTACGTCCTTTAGTAAAGGAATGTGGGGCAAAACTGAGGAAAGCATCCGAGAAAATTTCTTCTCCGTTATCAGAATTACCGAGTCGGAGTCTCGCAGCAAAGAATCAAGTTCAGGTGCTTTAAGCGCAGTGTTAAGCAGCACAGCTATGCCCCCACCTTTAATCACCCCGAAATAACTGATGACCCACTTTGGGCTGTGGGACATCAAAATAGCCACATGGGTACCCTTTTTCATCCCCAGCTTCATGAGGGCATTGGCTACTCTGTTAGAAGCTTCATCCAGCTCACCATAAGTAATCCTCTGAGTATCAAGAACTATGGCTTCCTTATTTGGTATTGCGCTGGCAGCATTTTCTAGAGCCTCTTTAATACTCACCTCTGTCTCCAGAAAATCTTTGTGAACTATATCGTGACAAAGTATATCGTAATAAGAGGTATATGACAAGCCCTCGCTATGGTGGCTGTGGGGGAAGAATCGACATAAGATTGTTTTACAATGAGAAGAAATCGAGGTATCGCTAATATGTTGGATGAGTGCGAGCTGTTAACAAATTTGGTTAGTCATACTATTAACTAGAAAGAAGAAATTATCCTCAGCACCACTGAAGTTTCAACCTGCCTCTGGGGGATGTTCCAATATGTCCGCAGGAGTCTATCCTTTTCCCTGGACGATACCAGTTTAAAACCATGTTTCTCGTAGAATCGAATAGCCCATATGGCATCAGCCCAGGTCCCTACCAGGACTTCGGGAGTCTCGGCCAAGCCTAAGAGATATTCAAGTAGCTTAGTGCCAATTCCCTTTCTCTGGCATCCTGGCTGCACATAAGCATGTCTAATCAAGGTAGTATCTTTAAGGGTTTGAATTCCGGCCACTCCTAGCAAATGCCCTCCTTCCACCACTCCATAGAACAGTACGCCAGCTTCAATTTCTTCTTTTAATTCCCCCGCCGACATATACGGTTCATTCCACCTATCATCCGGGATTACTCCTTTGTAAGCCTGCGCAGCATCATTTATGACTTTGAGTATGGCATCGAAATCTGACGGCACCAGAGTACGAATCATTCTGCTTCGAACAGAGAACAGTCGGGACGCGGGCCTCGGCTCATGTTACACCTTTCGCGGAAGTTGTTGTGGCTGTTGCTGTTGAAACTGTATGGCAATCACTTCGCTCCCTGCTTCAAATAGCTCTGACTTGATTTCGTGTACTAGACCCCAGGACTGTGCCTCCTCTGGATTCAAAGTTGTCCTCTCAATCATGGCATCAGTAATATCTTTGACGTTTTTACCTGTATTTGCTGCGATTATCTTGGCAATGTTCTCCACATCAATCCTTAATCCCTTTAACCTTTCCTCCAGCAGTTTCTCCTCTAAATTCTGCTCTCCCCTGAACTGCGCAGTAACGCCATGAAATAAAAATCTCGCCTGGGGCACTGATAGCCTTCTCGAACCGGCACAATATATGACAATACCTATCGAGTCCACGCTGCCAAAATTGTGTGTGGTTATGGAAGCAGGTAATCCCTTCAAATAATTATATGCGCTTAAACCATGGATAACAGAGCCACCAGGCGAAGAAATAAGGATGATAAACTCTTTTGTCCCTTGCTTCATTTTTTGGTCGACGGCACTCATAAGAGCATTGACAGTAGCATCAATCACCGGAGCGAAGAACCTGATTACAACGTATTTTGTAGCCATGTTTTATCCTCCTTCTGGCTTGTACTCTATCTCTTTTTTGTAAATCTGCCTTGATTATAGCAAATATCGTAGAGTTAGGAGGTAACTAAACAACCTCCTCCTATCATTCTGAGCCATTCACTACCACTCAGGGTGACAAAACAAACATCTCAACGTTAGTAATTTCGATACATTTGAGAGTAAAATTAAGGTTGGGAAGCTTTGTTGTGCTATACTTGCATACTTGAATTAGCTATGAAAGATATGGATAAAGTCAATCTCATAGGCAAGCTAGAATCTCTGGCTAAGGACATGGGAGCAACTTACTTCGGTATAGCTGACCTTAATCTGGCCAGGCAGCGTATTGCCGAGCAGGGCGGAGAATTTCTTAGCCAGTTTCCAAGAGCTGTTTCCCATGGCTTCGTTCTTACGGATGGCATTGTAAATACGCTGGTCCATCATAAAGAACCTGCTGCCCTGCATACTTATTGGCATTACGTGTATCAAATCGTGAATCCTCGTATAGACTCGATTTCTATGATGTTAGCCCAATCTTTGGATAAAGCCGGTTTTCAAGCTTTCGTGGTCCCGTCGTCTCAAACAGTCGATAGAACCAGGCTTACAGGTGTGTTCTCCCACAAATTAGCAGCTCATTTGGCTGGGCTGGGGTGGATTGGCAAGAGTGCCTTGCTCGTTACACCGGAAGATGGTCCCCGCGTGAGATGGGGCACGGTGCTCACAGATGCTCCGTTAGAAGCAGGAATACCTATGGATGAGATGTGCCACGACTGCTCTGCATGTGTGAAAGGCTGTCCAGCACAGGCCTTTACTGGACAGGCTTTCGATAAGCCCAGACCAAGGAGCGAGATATTCGCTGCCGAAGCATGTAACCACTATCTACGCGAACGAACAACTCTGCACTCAGCCTGTGGTATATGTGTTTATATCTGCCCGTTCGGGAAAAACGAGTAAGTAAAAACTCTCCTGTGTAATCTCCGTAGTTTGTTTTTCATCTCTGCGTCTAATGAGAGGTATCAATTACCAGAGCGAATAACCTAATTACAATAATACAACTGGTTTCGTAGCCATCTTCACATCCTCAAAATAGTCCAGGAATTGCTCAATAAATCACAGATTTGAGAAGTCGTAACAACAAAAGCTAAGAGCTAGAATTTCGTATTTCCCCATATCTTAATTCAGACACATTACTCTGTGAACCTTCCATTATCTCTAGATGTGGAAAGCTTATGCACACTTTTCCCTAGCCACCCTATCCTTTCCACTTCCCTTGTGTCAAACTCGGGAACGTACGGTTTAATATCCAGGAGGGGTGTCCCATCCACAATGTCCACATCTTGAATTTGGAGAGTATTACGTTCAACTTTGACAAGGCGCACTACCGAAATACCAATAGGGTTAGGTCTACTGGGACCTCGCATGGCAAACACTCCATGCGCTTCGCTATCCATATAGGGCTTCACTATCAATGCCGCCCCTTTGGATAGATGAAAGTGGTATAGCAAGATAATGTGAGAAAACCCTTCAATATCTTTTAGGCCTTCAGTATATTCAGGGAATATCTCGACGGTCCCGTTGATACCTTTAGCCCCTGCAGGCTGTATAGGTGTCCCTTTGGGTTCCTTAAACGGAGAATGAATAACTCCGATTGGCCTGTACTTTATCTCATTCATGCTTCCACCTATTTCATATGCAAGCCTCGGTGTTGCCCACCAGATGAAGCAAGGGAAATCGTTCCCATAAGACTCGTCTGATTCTAGCATACAAAACAGGTTTAATGAATTGGAGAAGAGATAGCCACAAGGCAAGATTCATAGCGGGAAGTTTTGCTATACTATAAATAGGAATTAGCTTTATGGGAGATATACATAAGGCCAGGCAAAGAATAGAAGACCTGCGGGGATTAATTAACTACCATAATCATCGCTACTACGTGCTGGACAGCCCTGAAATCAGCGATGCCGAGTACGATGAGTTGATGAAAGAGCTCAGGCAGCTTGAGACTGAGCATCCTGAGCTTGTTACCCCTGATTCGCCGACGCAAAGAATTGGAGCGCCCCCTGTAGAAGCGTTCGGAGTTGTCGAACATCCCCAGCCCTTGCTGAGTCTGGCCAACGCTTTTTCCTATGAAGAACTAGCGGCCTGGCATAAAAGAGTAAATAACCTCTTAGGCGGGCGCCAGTTTGACCTTGTTTGCGAGCCCAAAATTGATGGTCTGGCAGTAGCTTTGACTTACGTTGATGGCTTGCTCGTCACAGGAGCAACCAGGGGTGATGGTTACCGGGGTGAGGACATCACCCAGAACTTGAAAACAATCAGGAGCATTCCCCTTTCCGTGCCCAGGGAGGCGCCGCCCAGATTCGAAGTCCGCGGCGAAGTTTATCTTCCTAAGGCTGGTTTCAAGAAGCTTAATGACGAGAGGGCTAAAGAGGGGCTGCCGCTGTTTGCCAATCCCAGGAATGCCGCTGCCGGCTCGGTAAGGCAGCTCGATTCCAGCATTACCGCTCGACGTCCTCTCGATATATTCGTTTACGGATTAGGTTGGGCTGAAGGCAAGGCGGTGCCCGACACTCACTGGAAAATCATGCAATACCTTAAGTCCCTGGGGTTCAAGATAAACCCCAATAGTACCCTACGCCGCTCCCTCGATGAAGCGGAGAAATATTATCAGAACTGGGCAGAAAGCCGGGAGAAATCTCCCTACGAGGCTGATGGCATAGTGGCAAAGGTCAATTCTATTGCACTCCAGCAAGAGCTGGGCACTGTGGCGCACGAGCCCAGATGGGCTATTGCTTATAAGTTTCCCGCCATTCAGGGTACTACGCGCCTTATTGACATTGGCATAAATGTTGGGAGGACAGGGAGTCTTAACCCCTACGCTATTCTGGAGCCGGTCCGAGTGGGGGGCGTGGTTATCAGTTCGGCAGCGCTGCACAACGAAGAGGATATTCACCGCAAAGACATCAGGATTGGAGACTGGGTCGTGGTGCAGCGGGCCGGCGAAGTGATACCCGAGATCGTAGAACCTATTGTCAGCCGCCGTACCGGCAAGGAGAAAATCTTCTCCATGCCCAGCCGCTGCCCTGTCTGCGGCAGCGAGGTAATAAAGCCCGAAGGCGAGGCCATGCACCGCTGCACCAATGCAGCCTGCCCGTCTCAAGCTCTGGAGAGAATCAAACACTTCGTCAGCCGCGGGGCAATGGATATAGATGGCGTGGGTGAAAAGCTATGCCAGGCTTTATTCGAGGCTGGCTTGATCAAAGATGCCGCCGATTTATACCGCCTCACCAAAGAGCAGCTTCTCGGTCTGGAAAGAATGGCGGATAAAAGCGCTTCCAATGTGCTTAATTCCATCGAGAGAAGTAAAGACAGACCCTTAGCCCGGGTTATCTTTGCCCTGGGAATCCTGCATGTCGGTGACCAATATGCCGAACTGCTGGCAGGGCAATTCCACAGTATTGACCAACTGGCCGAAGCCGGCCATGAAGAACTTTCAGCTCTTCCCTCAATTGGTCCCAAGATAGCTGAAAGCATCGTTGCTTTTTTCAGACAGAAGGGGAATAAGCAAATAATCAAAAAGCTGAGAAAGGCCGGTGTGAAACTGGAAAGAGAGAAAGTGGAGGAAGCCAAGCTTGAGGAGCTGCCTTTAGCTGGACTGGAATTTGTTTTAACCGGAAAGCTGGAAACGCTCTCTCGCTCAGAGGCAGAATCAAAAATAAAGGCTCTCGGTGGCAAGGCTGGCTCGGATGTCACTAAGAAGACTTCTTACGTGGTGGTGGGCGCCGACCCTGGCTCTAAGTTGGCTAAAGCAGAGAAATTGGGGACAAAGACACTCAGCGAAGCTGAGTTCCTTGATTTGTTGAATCAGGCTGGAGGCAAATCATAGAAATTCTCCTAACTCTAGCGTTTGACTCCCCGTATTTCGTCTTATGACTTTCGAGGCCAGCTGAATCACGAGCTGCAAACCGCAAATGTCGCAGATACTGGCCATAGGTCGCAGGTCCATAATCAGGGTCTGGCAAGGTCAAGCGAAATATCGGCTAAGACTTGAGGAGGATTTGAAAAGACGTAAAAGAACTTTTCAACTCCCCATACCGAAGTTAAAGAGCTAGACATTTGGAATAATCCAGTCAGTAGAGTTTGAGGACTTGATTCCCGGCCAACCATCCGCTGGCTTAAACAAATGCACTAAATCCACCTGGACAATAGCCGAGCCAAATGCTCTAACATTAAACCGCGTTGTTATGTTACTAAGTGTTACAAGCGTCACATTTGCGCCAACAGCCAGCTCGAACTGTTGCTCACCTTCAAGCGAATTGACAACAACAAGGCAAGGAGTGTTTCCTACATTCTGAATTATGACTCCATTATCTATGCCAGTTACGGAAACCTCTGCTGCAAATCCCGGAGTATATGATAAGCCTATCAAGACTAACAAGGCTAAAGCAAGAATACAGCAAATTAGAATAGCTATTCTCATTGACTTTCTCTTAATTCAATTCCAAATCCATCTGGCTGCGCTAATAGCTTATTGGGTTATGTTACCACAACACCTCTACACCTCTCGCCTCAAGCTGTAGTATAAGAGTGTTGATGGAATCAGCACTCAGAGGATTGCTCCGAAGATCAACCTCGTCTCCTTCAACAAGTCCTGTATTGTCCACCAGTGGTGTGATGTCACTTATCTGGTTCTGGTAGAGATACAGGTTTTCCATGTTGGTGAGATTTGCAAGGGGCGAGATGTCGCTTATCTGGTTATCGGATAGACTCAGCCTTTTCAGGGCAGTTAGGTTCGAGAGAGGTGTAATGTCAGTTATTTGGTTGCCACCAACGTCGAGATGGAGTGAAATAGCAAACATTTCCCATTCTTGGGTACCTAGACCCACTAGATTGGACAGAGGAGCGATGTCATCT
>Ga0209636_10008409_pt1 | contig 10507 bp, 6 predicted proteins | sample DeeMarSWOR152_54_FD_187464 | JGI IMG/M metagenome (GOLD analysis project Ga0209636, IMG submission 187464) | Marine sediment microbial communities from White Oak River estuary, North Carolina - WOR-1-52-54 (SPAdes) (version 2) | ecosystem: Environmental > Aquatic > Marine > Intertidal zone >... | reverse complement strand
GAGAAGCCCACAAAGTATTGGGCCTATCCATACAAAGATACTGAGCGTGGGGGCGAACTTCCAGAGAACTATACAGATTCTGCGGGAGCACAGAATAGAATCTTGTTTGGCTTCAACATCCCAGCAGGTGACAAGATTCTTGTGAGGGTGGGCGTCTCCAATTATTGGATCGATCCGCTAATGGTAACCTTCGTTTTCAAGGATTCTGAAGATGACACCTATGGATTGCGCAACTTGAAAGAGCGTTCAATAAAATTCTACAACCTAGGGTCTTCTGAGTACGTAGGAGGCCTAGAGTTTTCACAATTGCCAACCTCACTTTCCATCACACAGGATGAAAACAGAAAGATAGTGTCCGTACTCATCACACTCCCGTCCGACACAACCCTATCACTTCTTGGCAAAAAAAGAATAGACACGACCTTGGACACAGACGGAGATGGCGTACCCGACTTAATTGAGTGAGTAATAAAGGCAATTAATCAAGGTAAGCGACTTGACCAAGTTTAGAGCACCCCCCAATATCTGGGAAGTCCAAAATCCGATCCATCTACAGGGAGAAAGAAGAAGGGCGGAGATTACGGCTTCTCTCTTGAGACCGAAAAGTGACGACCGAATCCTAGACATTGGGTGCGGTGAGGGCTATCAGATGAGCTACATAGTTGAACAATGTACGCAAGTCATAGGGTTAGATCTTTCTGTGGAGCGATTGAAGCAAGCAAAGAATAGGGTGAGGAACGCGGATTTGGTTTGTGCAAGTTCTGAGAGGCTTCCATTCAGACCGCAGATTTTCGATAAAATCATGTGTCTCGAACTCCTTGAGCATCTGAACGAGCCCCACAAAACAATTCTTGAAACCGAGTCTGTGCTGAAAGTGCAAGGAACGCTTGTGGTTTCTGTACCTTATAAACAAGATATAGTTGCTACGCAGTGTATTCATTGTGGCAAACTAACGCCACTTTGGGGGCATCTTCATATTTTTGACGAGCGGAAATTAGATTCTCTTTTGCCTAGCAATTTTGTAACGGTGAAGCGTATTCATACTGGCACTATGGTAATGGCCTATCCACTTTTCGCAATTCTCCCTACTAAAGTTTGGAAACCTCTAGACGATCTCTTCAAATGGTTACCCTACAATAAGCCTTCGTGGCTTATCACTAAAATTCTCAAGAGGGGTAGCAACCGTTGACTTCAGAGTTCGCGCGCGTCAAATGAGTTAGCTCGAAGACACGGGAAGAAAAATGAGTGAAGGAAGAAATGCGATTCTGATTCGCAGTAGGCTTTTTATGTGTCGCACGCATTGCTGTAGTATGAATAATCTTGCAATTACAAGAAAGAGTGCAAGAAACAACCTGGAGATATCTACCTAGGACCCAACCGACCATGAAGCTCTCGAAGAAATCCTAAAGAGAGATTTCTATGGAAAAACTGCGAATCTTGCTTTTGAGTTCCGCACACCCGCAAGAGCCAACGTACTTTCGTGCGTTTTCCTTTGGCAAATACCTTACTAAACTCGGCCATAGGACGTCGTTGATAGTTACCAGCGGAAAAAAAAGTTTTTGCGTAGCTAGAAAGTCAATAGATGGAGTGGATGTGTTCATACTTCCACGGATGCACGTACGCGGGCATCGTGTTTCTGAGCCTTCCTTGCTAGGCCAATCCTTACGGATAGTGTCAAGATCTTTGACTCAGACGCTACTGAATTGTGTGATGGCGGATATATCGGACTTCGACATTCTCCATTCGTTTGATGCTGCAGCACCTCAGAATGCTATACCGACGTTGATGTGCAAGATCTTGCGTCTTCTTCGAGGTCACAGTCGGAAAATACTCGTGGACTGGGATGATCTGTGGGGGACAGGTGGTTTGTTGAGCAAAACCACGTACTCTCGGCTAAAACTCCTTTGTCGAAGCGTGGACTTCCTCGAAAAAAGGATGCTGCTAAGTGCTGACGCAGTAACAGTTCTGAACGAGACCTTGGGAAAGCGGGCACTATGTATAGGCGTTAGACCTGAAAAAATGTCTGTAATCCCGAACGGGGCCAATGTAGACCTAATAAAGCCGTTTGATATGTTTGACGCTAGAGAAAAACTTGGGCTTCCCCTGAAAAACATAATCTACGCGGTCATTGGTCACTTGGAAGACGAATCCTTCAAGCTTTTGATGAGGGTCCACAAGAAGGCTGTCAAATGTCATCCAGACTCTACTCTATTGCTTGTCAGACCGCTAAGGCATCATGCTGACTTTGTCAAGTCACCTGAAATGATCAGAAATGTCATCCTCGTTGAAGGCTGGCAACCCTATGAGAAGCTCATCCTGTATTATGCAGCTTCGAATGTCTTACTTTTGCCCATGCAGGACAACTCGTGGAACCGTACACGAACTCCATTACGCTTGTATGATTATCTCTCTGCTGGTCGACCCATAGTTTCAACATGTCTGCCCGAGATAGCAAAGGTCATTCGGGCATGTGGTCTCTTGGCAATACCCGGTGACCCAGACGATTTTGGAGAAAAGGTTCTGACGTTGATAGAAAATCCGGATTCGCGAAGAGAAATGGGGCGGCGTGGACGAGAATTGGTGGTCGACAGATATTCTTGGCAAATACGCACAAGACAACTCGAAAAAGTATATAGTCGTTTTCTATAGCGTGTTCGTGCCCGGTAATGAGTTGGCAGTACTCAGAGTAATTTGATTGGCATAATGATTTGGCTGAAGATCTCATACATCATGAAGTCATGGATCATGTTTTGAGGGTCAGGAACAAACAGTCTGTAGCAGGATAGCCTAATCTTTCGTCAATCATGCATGCATGCAACGTATGAAACCAATTAAATAAGAACCTTTTCAACAATATTTGTTATTACGGTGCCCCTCTTTCCAAGAAGATTTCGGATGAGTTTGATATCATTCTCGTTCACAATTCTCAGGAGTCTTAAGATGACCATATACACTATTCCTCCCAAAGCAACGTACAAGGGTAGCAGATATGGACTGAAATGTAAGCTCTCTATGAACCATACAGCCACTAACATAACAATGGCTGCACACCAGCTTTTCCATACCGCTTCTTTGTCAAATTTTATCGATATATGCTTGCGGAGGGCAATAACCGTCAGAACAAGGGATATGATCATAGCAGCCCCTTTGATAACGGCCATACCCATAACACCAAAAAACGGCAACAAAATGGGTGCCATAAGCAAGCTACCCGCAACTGAGGCAACATTTATCAACAAAACCGTTGGAGTCATATTGTAAACCAAGAGTAACCCCCCAAAAGAAGCGGCCAAACCACCGAGTCCGCCGAAGAGGCATAATGTGGCGAGGATTACGTCACCACCTGCATACCTTGACCCCGCAAGAAGTGTGATAGCTGGATTTGCAGTGACCATCAGCCCCAAGGCCAGCGGGGTATATAGTAGTGCAATGTAACGTGAGGTCCCATATACACCTGCTGCTATCTTCTGCTGTTCATCCTTTCCATACTGCTCACTATAATAAGGAAACAACGTAGTGCTTAGAGCCATGGGTATGACTAAGAGTGCGTCGAAGGCCCTGAGGGCCACATTGTAAACGGCAATGTCGCTCAACGTTATGTAGGCAAGCAATATCACCTGATCAAACCACTTGTAGAGGAACATAACTATGTTAGTGACGAAAAGTGGCCACGAAAACCTCGTCAACATCTTTAGATAAGGGATGACATCACTAACCGGATGGATTCTGACATACTTATTTCTCACTGTGATTAAGACGCCCAGAACAATATAAGCCAGTCCTCCTAAAATCCAACCTACGACGAGCCCAACCAGTCCAAATCCACTTATTGAGAGACCTACAGCAGACGCGTTCCCTATAAACACCGATATCACATTCAAAATCGCCATCTCCTTGATCCTATTTACTCCTAAGAGGAGACTACTTATGGTAGTTCTAGAACAGAATATTAGAATGTGTATGCTGAGTAACTGGAACAGAGAGGTCAACTCTACGCTTTTTAGCAGAAATCCAGACAACCACGGAGCCATCATGAAACATAGAGCCGCAGCGGAACCAGCCGTCAACGCTTTAATCAAAACCGCCCCAAACGATGCGAATGTGTAATCTGCCCCTTTTCCTCTATATTCCGCCACATATTTTGTCAATCCCCCGCTGAACCCAAGATCAGACAACACTTCAGCTATGCCCAAAATGAGATTCAAGGCAACAGTAACACCCATTTCCGCCTGCGTTAGGATCCTGACAATGAAAGCCAAAGCAACAGCGCGTATTATTACAGTAACAACACTTTGGGTGACAAGGTAGACGGACCCCCTAACAAGATGAGTTGTATCCATTTCCGCCATTTTCACCAGTTCCAAGACTACAGACCTAAATCGGAGATATTTCGGTTTCCCATAAGATGCATGCAACTAAATATCTTTCTTCGTCACTCTGTACGCCCATTCAATAGGTTACTATTGTATGCATGCATATTTGAACATGAAACTGGGAGAAAGGGTGAGAAACGGGGTTTGCGTGGAAGAGGAAGTGGGTAAACGACAAAGAATATGAACCAAATGTTTTGCATGCATGAGTGAATCAATGAATGAACGCAAATGATTGATTGAATGCAAATCATCAAGTGAATAAACGTCATTGAATAAGAGTGAATGAGGCAACTGACGAAGTGTGGGGAGGCTATGATTTAAAGAAGGGACAAACCCATTTATGCTACGATGATATCGGTGTGGATTCCTAGTCAGGGTTGGATGATTTGAAAAAGCCAAGAGAGTGTCATGTAAATTCTCTTTCCGTGCACGTCTACCGATGGATGAAGGCATCTGTTCAACGGGGTGACGACGTATCATTAATACATTGCTGAACTTGGGTCGCTCCCAAAACAAAGTCTATACAAGTGCGCGCAGAAATAACGTAAGATAGTAGGTGTATTTTTCTGCAAATCCTAGTGGCTGAAAATAAGGAGGAATGGAATAGAATAGTTGAGAAGAGTCCCTATTCAGTTCTACATCATAGACACGAAATATACAAGATAGGAATCTTCAGTAAGAACCCTCTTCCTCTAATAGTTGAGGAGCGAGGCCACTATTTTCTTGTTCCTTTAAGGATCACCAAAATCTTCAAGAGTTTCAGATTGGCTCTTACTCCTATCTATGATTATGCCTCCATTCTTCCTGACGATGCTGAAGCTCTGGATTCCCTACCGATGGTGCTGGATCACCTAGCCGATTTTCTGCGCAAAAGAGGAGTCACCTATCTATCATTATGTGCTCCGACCTTTTACTCTGAACCATATGCGCGTCTCTTAAACTTATGGTTCCAAAAGCGCAAAGCCAGCATTCAAATCCAATACTCTCACGTAATCCGAACTGGAAACACAACTTTCGACATGATTTGGAAACATCTCTTTGACAAGCACGCGAGATACAATGTACGTAGAGCGAAAAGAGAAGGAGTGAAAATTATGGAGATTGACACCGAAGACGATATAAACAAATGGATAGGTGATATCCATGAATGTAATCTTTCTGCCTTAAGGAGGCAAGGTCGCGAGGGAGCATACCCTGATAGCTACAAGGACGTCTACTTGTCAGAATTGATATCCGCAAAGAGAATCTTGGGGGATTACTACAGAATATATGGTGCGCTTTATCGAGGACGGCTGATCGCATATATGATAACGGTGGAATACAACAAATTCATGCAAGTAGGTAAGGCTATGTCCCATACAAGGTATTTGAACAAAAACCCAAATGATGCGCTAGTGTCTTACATCGTGAAGACAGCTTGTGAAAAGGGTTTTGAATTGTTTGAATATGGGCTAAGGAGGACAAAGCGCGGCGGCAGAATCCCCTCGCTATACCCTGATCTTGATTCTTTTGTATCTAAGTTTGGATTTGAGGAGATTCCCATATTTATGTATCGTTTAGGCTTGACGCGCACAGGACGAATCCTGCAATATTTGTTCTCTCTTAGAGAATATCTCTTAACAAGATACGCATATCTCCCAGAATCGACAAGGGCCTTCATGTTAAGATTATATGCGCCGAGACGGCGCAAGATATCCGATTTTGTTATTGCGTGAAGCTGCCAGCAGTGAATGCTGATGCATGTCGTTACCGTACACGATGCCCTCATGGCTCATAAGTAAGAAAAGAAAGAGTCGAAAAAAGATAAATAACAACAAAACGGGTTGAAGTGCGCGCGCGGCTACTTGCCTTGACTTGTAGTCGTTCATCTGGCTGAATTTTCTTGGTTTTGCGTCTGCTCCGCGACCAACTATGGATAATAACTATCGCTAGGGCTATCTCCACAGCGGCTCCTACCGGAAACTCGGGAACTGCGAGTTCTGTCCAGTCTATTATGATTTGTTGTGTGCTAGAATGTATTACTGTTATGGTCAAGATTTTTGTGGAGCTATCATAACTCCATAACGTTGCCCCTGTAACAGAAGTTGGTTCGCCTTTACTGCCACAATAAACTTCCGTTGTGCTTGTTTTCCCCGATGGGGCGTTGACCGTGAAGGTTAGAGTTTCAGAGGTATGGGAGATAGATGTTATCTTTTCGGAGCCATCAACAACATAAGCACCAGAAGTCGTTGAAGGTTCTGCAACATTTTTGTAATACCACCATATTGAGGCAACTACGGAGGCAGATGTTGGGGTGTATTGCCTATTGTTATAGTGTGCATAACTACCGATGGCATGACGATAGAATGTTATAGAGCCATCATTTGTCTGTGCTTCGTAAACATAATCCCAAAGCATCTTAGAAAACAGATTGCTCCAAAGTGTGTTTGTCGTCAAGTCATAGGCTAACGCAAGATGCAACAAACCATAGATATGACCCCACCCCGCAAGTTTGGAGTCACCTTCTTCACACCAACGATGTCTGTTACCCCACGCTGTAATACTCCCGTTATGGTCTGGGTTTCTATGGTTAATCAGCAACATTCGGTGACTGCTGTTCAGGAACGCCTCTTTATATGTGACATTTGCTGTGCCGATGTAACCGTTGTAGAGCCCCCACGACGCATACATATCCGTTTCCGTCAAGCCCTGAGAATAAAATTGCCTGTATGTTCCCGATGTTATCATCTGGTTGAAGCATTTGTCTGCTATGCAGGTTAGAGTAGAGTTTTCTTCCACATAGTTACTGTAGGCACACAAGGCACCCGCAGCCGCACAGTCTCGCGCCCAATGAAATGCCCCCCCGTCTTCTATTGTGTCGGCATCGGGGTCGTAGTGATGGTCGAAATAACTGTTGGCAGAGTCCCACATAGTATCTGCCAGCCAGATTTTGCTCCTGTCCAGCATCGTTTTGTATGTAGCGTTTGAGGTTAGGTGATAGAGGTAGGCAAGTCCGATGTGAATCCAAGCGTTCACTAATGTTCTTTGTCCCGAACTACCCGCCGCCCTCCCATAAGCGAATCCGCCATACCCAGTCGTTCCTGTAGTGTCGTTCTGAAAATAGTAAAGAGCATTTGCCCAAGTTTCAGCCATATCAAGATAGAAGTCTAAGCCTGAGAAATTATATGCCCAACAATAAGCGTAGATGCTCTGTCCCAATGCCTCAGTTTCTAAACCATTACTTTGAGCCTCTGTGTCCGTTCTTTTCCAAGCATATAGACTGTCTGGGTAGCCACTCGTTGCCTCCCAAGTTTGGTTGTGCATGAAATATCCGAATCTTGGAAGTAAGGCTTCGCTTATGCTGTTGGATGCTGAAGATTGACTGTATGTTGCAAAATGTAATCCATCAATTAAGAAGGTTTCATTACTACCAGATGTTAAATCCCCCCATTTGAACCACATTTTTTTAATACACGACCATGAAGGCGAACCATAAATAGAGAATGACTCGAGTCTAATAATGTAGAGGTCCCACTGGGTTCTCGGAGTTATTTCGACATAGTAGCTGTTTGCAGTTGCTGTTTCATAGACGTATAAGCGGAAGGCTTTTGTATGACTTGCGTTAGACCAAAACGACAGATAGTCACAGCTTGAAACATCAACTGCGGAAGGCAACGCAAGAAATAAGTAAAGGCGAGTCGCATGTCCCGTCTTCGTAGCATTAAGAGAATAGGTGCCATTCTTCGAGGTAGTTGACCAAGACATATCGGAACTATAGGTTTCTGTCCAAGGGTACGTTGCATTATCGTTTTCTGTCCAAGCGTCACCATCTGAAGGAGTCATATCAGGACTCGCGTAAACTTGTGGGATGAAATTTTTGTCTAGTTCCATATTACTAAAAAGACTCAAGCCAAACAAAACCAACAAAGAAAATGAAACAAGCTTGAGCAATTTCGCTTCACTTTTCCTCATACGGAAAATGTCTCCATGGATTGCCTATGTAACAACAATTTTGCAGTTATTTAACTGTTGCTAGAAAGGTTTCCATCAAACGAAAAATGCGTGTTACGTAACACTGTAACGTTACACCACTTATTTTTTGTATGGGGCGAACTATTAGCAGAATCTGGAGACCACCAAAGACCAAATTCGTTTGCAGGGATAACGAAGAATAAGCGAAGAAACAAGTGATGGGTGTCGATTTTGGAGTCAACTATTTCTCAGTTTTCACGGCAGTCAGTTTAACGGAAATGACGTTGTTTAGGAAATATATGAGTCTATATTTGGCTTGACGTACTTGGAGTTCATCCTCTCTCCATTCCGAAATCCCTAGGCTGAAATCTGCAATAAATGTTCGCAGTTCCGCGCGCGTGTAAAAGTAATATGGGCTATAGCCAAATGATCTCCAACTTCTAAGATCAGTTAGAATAGCGTTTGATAAAATGATTTCGCCGCTCGTTGTTGAATCATATCGAAACGAAGTTCTATAATTGGCAAAACGGATGATACCAAAAATCCACATCTTCTGCATAACCGCTGCAAAAGATTAAATAATCATCCTTAAAATCAGATTACCCCTTAGAATTGAGCGGCGATTAACGTGAAAAATGAGTCCAAATTCACGTACCTAATACAACTAGTAATGCAAGATGAAAATTTCATATTCACCATCGCTTCATACGCCTCAATCTTAACAATATTCTTGAACATAAGCACAGTTCAGTCGCCCATCGTAGGCATCGCCGCCTCTATCATCTTCCTATTTATAAACGCAACTTTCATCGGACAAGCTCTCTTCCAAAACCATAACTTCTTCACAAAATTCTTGCTAGGAACTCTGCTTCTCATCGTGATCCTAAGCCTAGTCGGATTAGCAATAACGATTCTCTATAACCTCGACAATATACGAACAGCTATAGCTCTGTCGATCACTGCACTCCTTACTTCCGTCTTGAACAGGAGAGTGCGACCCAAAAATGCAACCTGATAAAAGAAAGCGCCCTCTCCGCTTGCACGTAGCCAAATTACTCTATCTATCTATTTTGGGCCTATTGTTCTGCGTGCTCTACGTATCTCGTGCTGACGAGATCTACTCGGTATGGGGAGCAATACATCTAATGTTCTGGCCAATGTTCATCACTGCAACCATACTACTACTCATCATAATCTTCACACCCGAAAAAATCGAATACAAACTACTCTTTATAATTCTACACTCAATTATCTGTCATTCTCTCTTTGTCATCATTTTTCCTGCTGGCAGAGTGGGCGTCCAACAAACTACCTTGGGTCAGACAAGGTTCGTATTTGATAATGTAGTACATCATGGACTCGGCTGGGGAAGAGAAAGCATACCCCAACAAATCTACGCATCTTTCAGAGGAGAAAATCTTCAAGCTGCCATAAGTACAATTCTCGCCCGCATGTTTGGAATAGATGTCTATTGGACACACCTACTACTTGTACCAATTTTATGGGGAATCTTCGTCCCGTTTATCGCATTCATAATATCAAAAACCTTAGGGTTAAACGAAAACATTGCAGCTCTTTCAGGAGTACTTGTCTCACTATTTCCAACAAGCATTGTTTGGGGCTACGAATCGATTCCAAATGCACTAGGTTATCTCTTCTTTTTCTGCTTCCTGTATTTTCTCCTAAAATACCTCCAATCAAGTAACTCAAAAGAATTATTGTTCTTAGTTCTAATATTTCTCGCCATTTGCACGTTATCACATTTCTTGACCGGAACTGTAGCACTCTCGCTTTTGATGCTCTCTTACAGTATGAAAACCTACCTTAAGGAAAAAGAAAGATCGCCTTTGTCAGCGAAGTTTTTATTGTCGATTTCCTTCATCTTTTGCGTCAGTATTCTGCCATTGGCGCTAGCGTATCGAAGACTATTCTACCCTACCGCTACTACTGCTTTCAGCCTAAATAGATTCCGTGAAACACCGTTGACAGAATTAATTCTCCCTTTTCTGCTTGGAAGCTACTTCGATTTAATATCTCGCAACGCCATCTTCACCACGCTGATCTTCGGCGTAGCCCCATTATGTGGCCTCATTGGGATGATATACATTCTTGGATTCAAGTCTAGAAAAATGTCAGAAAAAGGAACCTATCCACTTGCGCTGTTTCTATTCCTAGGATTCCTC
>Ga0209636_10008408_pt1 | contig 10507 bp, 11 predicted proteins | sample DeeMarSWOR152_54_FD_187464 | JGI IMG/M metagenome (GOLD analysis project Ga0209636, IMG submission 187464) | Marine sediment microbial communities from White Oak River estuary, North Carolina - WOR-1-52-54 (SPAdes) (version 2) | ecosystem: Environmental > Aquatic > Marine > Intertidal zone >... | reverse complement strand
AGTCTCCCAACCGAATCATAAACTCTATACTTCCCCTCAAAATCTTCAGCTCTCTCATGCCTGCTCATCAAACCCAAGGCCAAGACAACACCACTCAGAGCCCCACACATTCCACCGCTACGACCAATCCCACCACCAAAACCCGTAGCCACAGAGGGAACCGCCTCCTTGCAATCCGTACCCAGTTTCCCCATCCTCCTACACAAAACAGTCAAGACGGCCTCAGCACAGTTAAACCCGGCACCAAACAACGCAACGGCCCTATCACCTTCACTGACAACACGCCTCTCCAAACCCTCTCACCACCCGAACCATAACCAAGCTAAATCAAATAAACTTTCTTGCCCTTCTTTGCACACAGCAGTATGTTTGAAGCCTAATTGTCTCATACAATAGACCAAGTCTATGACTGCATATACACAAGCAAGGCTATCTCAATACTTCATCCTCGCTGGGAGGAGCCTTAATCAGCCCCGCCTTCATCAACAAACTCGTCGTATCTCTGGCACCCCGAATCAACGCCACAGCCCGATCCCACAGCTCCTGCCTGCTAGGCTTAAGCCTCGCGACGCCATCCTCAATCGACCTCAAGGCACAGGCAACAGCCTCTCGCGGATAGACCTCCCACTCATCCATCGTGGGCACGATATCAGTCTCATCGATACCTCGCTCCTCGGCAAACTTCGCCAGTTCGTTAGCAGCAGCTATACACATGTCATCGGTGACAGTTTTGGCCCTCACATCCAAAACACCTCTGAAGATTCCAGGAAAGCCCAAAGAATTGTTTATCTGATTCTCGAAGTCAGAACGCCCTGTGGCCACAATTTTAGCGCCGGCCTCCTTAGCCTCCCATGGCCAGATCTCGGGAATCGGATTCGCACAGGCAAAGAGAATGGAGTCCGTCGCCATTCTAGCCACATCTTCCTTCTTTATGGTTCCGGGCCCAGGCTTAGAGGCAGCCACACAGACGTCAGCCCCTTCAAAAGCCTCAGACATACCTCCAGTCCTGCCTTCAGCGTTTGTCCTCAGACAGAAATTCCACTTCCACGGATTTTCCTCCATCTTGGCCTCCAAGTCTTTCCTGTTTGAGTGAAGAATCCCCTTGCTGTCCACCATCATGATGTTTCCAGGCTTCACGCCTGCCCTCATTAGAACCAGAGCCGTCCTCGTATTTGCCGATCCGACACCTACCAGGGTCACCAAAGCTTGATTCATTTTTTTGCCGACAATCTTCAGAGCGTTTATCAGCCCGGCCAGAATCACCGTCGCCGTGCCCTGTTGATCGTCATGCCAGACCGGGATGTCAAGCTTCTCTCTCGCTTTTTCAAGTATGTAAAAGCACTTCGGCTTGCTTAGGTCTTCAAGATTGATCCCCCCAAAAGTGGGCTGAAGCCATCTGCACGCTGTGATAATATCATCTGGGTCCTTTGTGTCTAGGCAGAGTGGGAAGGCATCTACTCCTCCGAGATATTTGAAGAGGAGCGCCTTTCCTTCCATCACGGGCAGACCGGCCTCTGGGCCTATGTCGCCGAGGCCTAGGACGCGCGTTCCGTCCGAGACGACGGCCACGTTGTTCCACTTGTTCGTGTGCCTGAAGACCTCTTCCGGTTTTTCTTTTATCGCTCTGCAGGAGGCTGCCACGCCGGGGGTGTACCATATTGCGAAGTCCTTTGGGTCCCGTATGGCGCATTTGGGCGCGACTTGTATTTTCCCCTCATAGAACGGGTGATAAGCCATTGCGAGTTTGGCTGGTTTCTTCGCCTTTTCGAGAAGTTGTTCTTTCGTCAGTTTCTCGGTCATGATTATTCACATCTGATTGGAGTGTCTCTGTTTGGTCTGGTTTTCATTTAAGGGTTGTGTTTTATGTACGATGTTGTATGCGGATTGGCATGTCTGACGGTGAGGAGTTGAGTTTTCTTAGGAATGTCTAGTGTATAAAGGTCCGACGCCTTTCTGTTTTGCATTAGAGCCTCACTGAGCCTACAAGAGACTGTGGAGCGGAAAGATTTGTATTATCTGCAAAGTGCCTTGTATAAGAGTGGCAGAAAGATTTAATATAGGTATATGTATATGAGACAAATACAAAATTGTAGTTCTTGCCATGGTTAAGGGGGAGTTGAGTCTTGCAGAGGAGTCGGTGGGATATTATGGCGAGTATCCTACATGTTGCAAGAAGCGCTGATTCGAAGACGCATATTATGTATAAGGCTAATCTCAGCTACAGACAGCTTGACAGGTATTTGGATCTCCTTCTTGATAAGGGTCTTTTGAAGGTGGCCGCGGTGGAGAGCCATAGCAAGGCGACAAAATTTTTTGGGACCACGGATAAGGGCGTTTCTTTTCTGAAAGCTTATGGTGTGCTGAAAAACATTATTAAAGGAAAGAAGGGTTCCTAGCACGTTTGGTTTTCGTTTATGAACTTTGATAGTGAGGGTGTGGCTTTTGCTTTTTTGTTTTTGTTGTCAAGAGTGATGAAGTTGTAGTCTGCCAAGAATTGTAGGATTTCGTTTGTCTCGGCTTTTTGTAGTTTGGATTTGTTGATGATGTTTTCGAGAGTGTACCATTGGCCGTTTTTGATTAGGGTTACGATTTCGTCGATCTCCTGCAGTTGTTCCAGCCTCTCTCGAACGCTTTTCTACTTGTGGACATAAAGGGTTTGTGAATTTTCTTTTCGTAAAAAGGTGGGTTGTTTTCTAGAAAAACAGAGGGGAGTTCTAGGAGATGCTTCAGTTCCTCTTCTTCTCCGTTTAGAGGATTCTAGAATTGGATTATAGAACAATTGGGTTTGACTACAGAAGATGTGCCTAGAAGTTCTGCCTAGAAGATGCTTCCTGATTTCTTAAATATGGGGAGGATGTTCTATATGTTTGCGATATTAAACAGTTGCATACAGCATCAATGATTCTGGTCCGCTCCTGTCAGGGAGGGATTTGAGAATGGATGGTAGAGAATGGAGAGAGTTTGTAGATGGGCTGAGGCAGCGTTGGAAGTCTTTGTGGCAGGATAGGATAGATGATAAGCTGAGGGCTGAGGGTATCGCCAGCGAGGATTACAAGCTGTTGTTTGTGGATCAGGGCACTGTCATTGTGGCTACTAGAGATTATGCGCCTCCTCGGTTTGGGAAGATTGTGGCGCGGCATGCGGAGGATAAGCAGCCTAGCGTGGTTGCAGTTTCCCATCCGGTGGTGGGGGGTTTGGGGAAGTTTGTTCGGGATGTCATTAGCAAGCAGCGACGGTTCACGAAGCGTGGTAGGCGTGTTCCTTTTGAGCCTGAGAAGAAGCGGCAGCAGTTGAAGAAGGGTGGGAAGGGCTGGCTTCATTTTAGGATGAGATAGAGCGGGCTGTTTTCTTTTCGGTTTTTCGGCTGTGTGCGGGTCTGTGATTTGGTTGGTGACTTTTAGTTAGTTTTGGTTGTTTTTTGTGCTTCTGTTGATTGTTGATCGATTGGCTAGTCTGGTGTGGTTGTAGTTGGGTCGGTATCGGAGTAGGCTGGAGATTGTTGCGGATGTTCTAGGTGTGGTTAGTGGTGGGGCTCGGAAGACGCAGATTATGTATCAGGCGAATTTGAGCTATAGGCTTCTGATGAGATATCTGAAGGATGTTATGGATATGGGTTTGGTGAGGATGGAGGATGAGGTCACCTATGAGCTTACAGAGAAAGGGCAGGAGTTCCTTGATCGGTCTAAGAATTATTTGGAGCGGCGTAGGGAACTGGACCAGCGATTGGGGAAGATAAACGACGAGAAGATGACGTTGGTGAATACGTTTCTCAACGCAGAGAATGCGGATGCTGATTTGGAGAATTGTCCAAGCAAGAAAGATAAGAAGAAAAGGGTGGAATGAGGCGGGGAATATGTCCGTTCTGAGGGCTATTGGTGTTTTGTTAGTTCTCTTCGCTCTCGTATCCTCAGTTTTTGTGTTAGGCAGTCTTGCAGCAGACGGGGAAGATGTAGCCGTCTCGAGTATGGATGAGGCTGAAGATTCTGTGGGCTTGGCTTATGAGACCGTTTTGGAGGCTGAGGAGGCTGGGGCTAATGTTTCGCGTTTGTTGGCTCGGTTGAATGTTGCAGGAGACTATCTGGCCAGGGCGCATTTGGCTTTGAGGAAGGGAGATTTCGCTGGCGTAGTTGACAACGCAGATCGTGGCAGGGAAATCGCAGAGGAGGTAGAGGCTGATGCGGGTGAGTTGAAGGAACTTGCTCCTCAGCAAAGGCGTCAAAATCTCCTTTTCTCGATGATACGTTCGACGATCGCCATAAGTGGGATTGGAGTCGGCAGCGTCATCAGCTGGCATGAGTTTAAGCGTCGGTATAATCGGCGGATTTCGGGGAAGAAGCCTGAGGTGGATGTGGATGGAGCTTAGAGAGTATCGTAAGTTGTTTTTGGATGCGAGTTTGATTCTGATGTTGATTGCGGCGTCTCCTGTGTTAGGTATGGTTGTTTCGATTCCGATGGGGCGGGAGTTTTTTTCGGAGTTTTGGATTTTGGGTCCAAACCATAAGGCTGAGGGTTATCCTTTCGATGTTGGGATTAACGAGACGCAGGGTCCTGTTTACGTTGCTGTTCGTAATCATTTGGGGTATTCGGTTTACTATCTGGTTTATGTGAAGCTGCGGAATCAGACTCAGCCTTCTGCTAACAGGACGATGCCCAGTCCGTTGGAGCCGATTTATGAGTTCCTGTTCTTTCTTTCAGATCGTGAGCTGTGGGAGACTCCGTTTGTTTTCTCCTTTCAGGGAGAGCCGTCAGTTATCAGCGGTGTCTCGATTAATGGTGATGTCTTGCTTGCTAATTGCTCTTCAGCGTGGGATCCGGAGCGAGAGGGGTTCTATTATCAGTTGTTTTTTGAGCTTTGGCTATATAATGTGACGTTGCGGGATTTTGAGTATCACGACCGCTACGTTTGGATGTGGCTGAACGTGACGGCTTCTTAGTGTTGCTACTTGATTTGTGATCTAGAAAATGCGGCTTATTGTTATAGAATTTCTTTCCTCAATTGTTTTATTTGAGACGAAGAATTGGTTAATGTGTTTGGAAATCAACGACGTGCTGACCTGTAATGGAGAACGTGGAAAACTGTTGTCTATCCTCATCAGCATCATCTGTGCCTCTGCACCTTGCTGCCGTGCTCTCTTCTAGAAGGGGAAAGGATGTATGAAGAATAGCAGACTAAAAACGGTTGCCGTCATTCCGGCGTACAACGAAGAGGGCAGCATAGCCAAGGTGATTTTGCGGGCTAGGCGACATGTGGATAGAGTTGTTGTCTGTGATGACGGGTCGACGGATATGACGGCTATGATAGCGAGGGAGCTTGGGGCGAGCGTGGTAAAGCACAGTAAGAACCGAGGTAAGGGACAGGCATTGAGGACGATATCCCGAGAAATTATGGAACTGGATCCCGAAATTATTGTGACCCTTGATGGGGATGGTCAGCATGATGCTGATGAGATACCTATGCTTGTGAAGCCTATAGAGGCTGGAGAGAGTGATGTCGTCGTGGGCTCACGGTATGTTGATGGTGCTGAAATGTCCGCTCCACTTTACAGAAGGTTTGGATTGCGGGTGATAAACTACTTGTATAAACGAGTCGGTGGGGTGCGCACAAAAGACACTCAAAGCGGGTTCCGTGCTTATTCGCAAAAAGCCTTCAAGTGTTTGATGGGATGTGATGCCAAAGGATACGGAATTGAAGGTGAACAGTTATCTTTGGCAGCCAAAAATGGGTTGAGAGTGACGGAGGTTCCGATATCTGTGAACTACAAGGGTTCCGCAGCGACCTCGAAGAAGTCCCCCTTAATGCATGGAGCGGATTTGATATCGACGTTGCTTAGGTTGGTCATGGAGGAAAGACCATTGGCGTATTTGGGGCTGCCTGGAATAGGGTTCACGGGCATAGGAATGATCCTGGGTCTGTATTTGTTGTGGAAGTTCAACGCGACACGGTACTTTAGCATGCCGTTGGCTACGTTGACGCTGGGAGCGTTTACAGTGGGACTGCTGCTGATTATCGCAGCTATTACTCTGCATGGACTAAAGAGACTTAGCGAGAGAATGAGCAAATTCAATCCAAACAGGAACGGATGAATTTTCAACGCACGGGGCTTTTGGTTTTTTCTAGCTGTTCGTGAGCTTTGGCTTTGCAGTTCAAGATCCTGGTTTTCAGTTTCATGATCTCTTTGCAGCCTACGGCTGAATCTGACATGCCGTTAGTTGGTTTTCTTTGTCGAATGCTGATGTGTTGGAACTATTAGGAAAGGTCTATGGAGTGTCGAGGTTTTTGAGCGGGGAAAGCTTAAGGGTCGCGGTTGTTGGCTTGGGTAAGATGGGGTTGCTTCATGCTAGTATCCTAAATGTTCTGCCGAATGTTGAGATTGTAGCGTTCTGTGAAAAAAGCCGTTTGTTACGCAAGTTTTTGAAGAATATATTTGATGGAATCCGTGTATTGGACGATGTGGAGAAGCTCTCCGATTTGGGTCTTGATGCTATTTACATAACAACACCTATACCTGCCCATTTTCTCGTTGCCAAGACGGTATACTTGGAGAAGATAGCTCGCAACTTGTTTGTGGAGAAAACGCTTGCACGAAGTCATGAGGAAGCAGAGGAGCTGTGTGAACTAGCTGATAGTTTCGGTGGTGTTAATATGGTTGGTTACTTGAGGAGGTTCGGTGTTGCTTTTAGGAAGGCTAAGGATCTGCTGGCTGAAGATGCTATAGGAAAAGTCTCTTCTTTTAGGGCGTACGCTTACTCATCAGATCTCTTAGGCAGCGAGAAGGGTTCACGAGCACTTTCGTCTAGGGGTGGCGTCCTTGGGGATTTGGGTTGCCACGCTATAGATTTAGCGTTATGGTTTTTCGGCGGCTTTCAAGTTGACTCGGCTGAACTTACATCATCTAATAAAGACGGTTCTGAAGATTCCGCACACTTCAGAGCCAGAAATTCCAGTGGGTTGGAGGCAGAGTTTAACGTTTCATGGTGTATGGAGAATTATCGTATGGCTGAAGTTGGGTTTTCGATTAGTGGCTCTAAAGGGTTTCTAGAAGTGAACGACGACAAGCTGGAGTTACGGTTGAAAGCTGGAGAATCATTTACTTGGTACCGTCACGATCTTCAGGATAACGTTCCATTCTCGTTGGGGCTTCCGGAATACTACCGTGAAGATCTTCACTTCGTTGAATCGGTTTGGGACGGTTGCAGTGCCGAGCCCAGCTTCTACGCTGCTTCCAAGGTTGACAAGATCATTGGGCAGGTAGTACAGAGGGCTGGTGAGAGTGAGTAATAAGAGTGGAAAGGCTTTGCTGGTTGGCGACAATCCGTTCCATAAAATAAGCCATCTGTCGCGAGAGCGAGCTAGAGCTAGAGGAGATGTGTTGACCTGTCCCGCGCATGCTGCTAACTTGGTTGTTGCTTCCCTAGAGAACGGAGCTAATGGCTTCATGTTTTCTGTTAGCGAGACGACCCTTTCGATTTTGGACGAGATTCGTGAGAGCGGAGAGATTAAGCGTTTAAGCCTGTATGCTATTGTGCCATATGCGTACGAATATGTTAGGTTAGCCAATCAGGTTGGGGGGATTTCGGGGCTAGCCAGAAAGTTCGCGAAAGAAATAGTATTGTCAGGAAATGTGAGGGGAATCGCAATGGGTTTGAAGGGAGTTGTGAGAGTAGATCCTATTTCACTTATGAAAACCTACCTAGCTTATGAAATCTCCAGAATAAGATCGTCAACAGGTAAACAAGCAAATCTACGGTCGGTGCTACTTCATCAGGTAATAACTGATATGGCGTTGGCGCTTAACTTGGACTGGATTTTTAGATCTTACTTGAATTTTATGTCAAAATGGGGAATAGCACCGGGCTTCAACACGGGTAACTTCGCATACTTAGTGAAGAAATTTAGAGAATGGAATATAGATTTGAGTGAGATAATAATTGCTGCACCCTTTAACAAGGTAGGGTTTCAAATGAACCCTTCAAGGGAAGCGTGTGAGAAGGCGTTAGCGAGTATTCCCGAACCTATTTTGTTGGTGATAAGTATGTTGGCGGCGGGGTATCTCATTCCTTCAGAAGCTGTAGAATACGTGGCGTCCTTACGCAACGTGAGAGGCGTTGCTGTAGGTGTATCAAAAGAAAAGCATGCACGTGAAACATTTGCGCTTCTTAGAGAAAAATTGGGGCATTAGTGGTTGCCGACGCTTCCGAATACCAAACATTAGCGAAAGTTGAAAACCTCATGCATGTATGCAATTACGGAAAAATGCACATCCGCAAAGATGTGTGGATCCAAACATTCTCCGACTGAAAACGAGGTAGTTCCTTGAGAGCACCAACCGCCAAGGAGCTTACAGACTTCACTCTGAAAAGCTATACGAATCTCATGCAGTATTTGAGTCAAATCTATAAGATTGTACCCTTCTGTGAGATTCCTCAGAAAGAAATCTCATATCTTATCCTTCGTCACGACATAGACATTTCTCTTCCTGCAGCTCTAAAGATGGCACAAATAGAGCGAGATTTAGGTATAAAATCGACCTATTTCGTTTTGTTCTCAAGCAAATTCTATAACGTACTTGAAGGAAACAACACAGAGATTCTGAAGGAAATATCAAAGCTCGGTCACGAGATCGGACTTCATTACCACCCCGCTCAATACCAATCTTACAACCGAATTCCGAAGAAAACACTAGAGATCGAAATACAACTATTAGAGCATCTCTTGAACAGAAAAGTGCATAGTATCGCGCGGCACGGCCCGTGGGATAGAGATCCCTTCGCAGCAATCAAAGAGTATGTTAACGCTAATCATCCACGTTTGCGAAGAGATGTATTCATCCATGATTCAGGTAGAGCGTGGATTCCACTTCGAAATCTCTTCAAGTTGCTTAATAATCCTCCTGGACGAGTTCAGCTTCTAACTCATCCCGAAAATTGGCAAGAAGACAAGCTTAGCCGGGAAGCATTATTGGACAGGTTTTTCCAAAATTTACAGAAAGAAATCCTGACATGGAAAGAATGTGAAGAAAAAGCATGGCTGACAGATCCACTAGTCCTTGAGTATGACGTTCTGGTCGGGAAAAAGGATTTTATGGAATTTGATAGTGGAGGAAGCAAGTCTGATTCAATGTTAAAAAGTGAGTTTCGCCAAGAACTTGACTATTACGACACGCTGTTTCGATGGTATATGATTAATACTTCTTTAGGATGGCGGGTTCATCAAATGTTCGACAAGATCCGCAGCATCTTGGAACACAAAAGAAGGTAGTGCGTCAAAGACGTGTGATGTTATATGAATGAAAACGGCTGCATTATCGAAGGGGCGAGGTGGGTGTACCACAGGTTTATAAGTCTTGGTCTTTTATCATGACGATTACTTGCCTAGAAAGAGGTGATAGGATGTCCAAGAAAGAGATTCTGATAACAGGTGGAGCGGGATTCATCGGTAGTCACCTGGCAGAAGACTTGGTCAAAAATGGTTACACAGTGAAAATACTAGACGACTTTTCAACTGGAAATGTCAATAACATACTTGGATTGTTCGATTATAAGAATTTTAAGATGATACGTGGCAGTGTCACAGATAAAGAGTTAGTTAGGAAGGCAACTTCAAATGTTGAGGTGATTTTCCATCTAGCCGCTCAAATTCATGTGGACAGATCAATCGTAGAACCGAGACACACATTCGAAGTGAACACTTTCGGAAGTTTGAACGTACTGGATGCAGCTTTAGAAAATGACATCGAACTTGTAGTGTATGCGTCTACGAGTGAAGTTTATGGTTCAGCCAAATATGTGCCTATGGACGAAGATCATCCACTAAACCCAGCATCCCCCTATGCAGCAAGTAAAGCTGCTGCCGATAGACTCTGCTTCGCGTATTACAAAACTTATAAACTACCCATTGTAATCGTTCGCTGCTTCAACACCTACGGACCTAGACAAATGGATATGGGTTATGCAGCAGTTATACCAAAGTTCTTAAGAAGAGCCCTTTCCGGTTCGCCACCAGTCATCTACGGAGATGGAAAACAGACCAGAGATTACATGTACATCAAAGATGCAATATACGCGTATAAACTGGTTCTGGAATCCTACGAAAACGTCGTGGGCAAAGCAATCAACTTTGGAGCAGGCAAGGAAATCGCTATTTTGGAATTGGCAAATACAATCCTTAATCTTTGTGCAAGCGAAGCAAAACCAATTCACGTATTACCACGCGCGGGAGAAGTCAAAAGGCTGTGCGCGGACACATCATTGGCTAAAAAGGAACTAGACTTTGACCCGAAATACCCAATTGAATTGGGACTGAGAGAATTCTTAAGATGGTACAAAGAAGGAAAATATGAAGAGTGGAAAGATTGGGTATAACTAGAGATAAGTTATCCAAGAAACTGTTAGACAATGGAACAGGAGTTAGTGTACACTATACTCCTTTGCACCTGTTATCACATTGGAAAAATCCTGAAAGAGCAATTCAACTTTGTTCCCTATAGCTGAACAAATCTATGGACAA
>Ga0209636_10008407_pt1 | contig 10509 bp, 11 predicted proteins | sample DeeMarSWOR152_54_FD_187464 | JGI IMG/M metagenome (GOLD analysis project Ga0209636, IMG submission 187464) | Marine sediment microbial communities from White Oak River estuary, North Carolina - WOR-1-52-54 (SPAdes) (version 2) | ecosystem: Environmental > Aquatic > Marine > Intertidal zone >... | reverse complement strand
TTATCCATTTGCCCATTGGCAAAATCAGTTTCGATAAAGACAAGCTCTTGGAGAACCTGGCAGCGGCGGTCGAAGCTATTGTTAAAGCAAAGCCCAGTGGGGCTAAAGGGCAATATATCAGAAGCGCGTTCCTGTCTACCAGCATGGGGGCAGGATTTAAACTGGATATTGCATCTGTATTTGCTGTGTCAAGTCTTTTAAGCAGGTAACCCAACCACAGGCTGCTGAATCATGTAAGACTCTGCATTCAAAGAAGCTGCTATTTTCATGCCTGCACCTCTGGAGAGCGGCACAGGAGACACTCATGTAACCTGAATCCGAATAGAACTCAAACAAATGAAAGCTCTAATAATCTATATATCTGTACATCATGGCAGCACTGAAAGGGTTGCTAAGGTAATAGCAAATATTCTTGATGCCGACTTATTACAGGTGGAGCAAGCGGATGCCAGTATGCTTGAGCAGTATGACTTAATTGGTTTTGGCTAAGGGATCTATTTTGGCAAACATCATAAAATTCTATTAGATTTTGCCGATAGACTGCCCGTGCTAAAAAACAAAAAGGCGTTCATTTTTTCGACAAGCGGACTAAGGAAAATGCGGTTTATCCATAATTTCGATAAACCGCTGAAAGAAAAACTGGAGCGGAAAGGCTTCGATATTATCGGCGAATTCTCCTGCAGGGGATATGATACATCCCAGGCAGCCATGATTGTTGGTGGAATAAACAGGGGCAGCCCCAATGCAAAAGACTTAAAACAAGCAGAAGATTTCGCCAGAGGCCTGAAGAATGGAGGATAGTTTCGGTTTTGGTTGAGCTGTGTGGCAGCTTGCCCCAGCGGCTATGTCAGGCCGCAATGTGCTTCAAATTATTTGCCATCGCGATAAGAAGCCGTTTGTGACGAAAATTCCAAGTTGATAGCAGTTCTCATTGCTTCCTACCCACAGGAATTACATATAAGGGCTGTTCATCTCCGGGCAGATCAAGGAGTTCGCCTACCTCTTCGTCATAAAAGGCTCCCACAGTGACTACTCCCAGATCCATTGCCGCTGCCTGAAGGCACAGGTTTTGAGCGGCGTGTCCTACTTCCATATGGACATATCTTATGCCCCTATCGCCATATTTACCGGTTGTCCTCTCATAGACCGCCGTGAAGACAATTACGATAGCCCCTTCCCCGATAAAGTATTGCCCCGGGGCAGCGTCAGCCAACTCAACTCTCTTATCGCCCTCCATAGTTCTAAGTAGTTGATGCTCGTCTGGTTCATACCTATAAACACCCGGGCTCAAATCTTGAACATCGCCAGCCACCACATATAGCTCGAGCGGGTAGAGGGCTCCTGCCGATGGAGCAGTCCTGAAGCCCGTGGGATCAGTAACCCCCTGAGCTGCCCATAGAAGCTGAGCTACTTCTTGCAGCGTTAGCGACTCACCTGTGTAGCTTCTGATTGACCTTCTCCGAAGCAGGCTTTGCTCAAGGGACACATCGCTGTCATATTGTGGCTCGGGTAGTTCTATGATGCTTTCCGGTTCTGAAGGCGGTGTTGGTGTGTTGGCCGATGGGGCACAGCCGCAAGAAAAGATTAACAGAATTATCGTTAGGCTCAAAAGACGATTCCAGTGATACTGTTTCATGGTTTGCCTCCCTGCCTGTCTCTGACTACAAGCTTAAAATTAATCCCACCACTTTTTAGAGATGGGCATGGCGATTATTTCCCTTATCTCCAGCCTTTTCGCAGGGTCTTTGTCAAATAGAGACGCAGGATAGGTGGCTCGAAGTATGATAGCTGTGTCTGCCCCTTTGCTTGACCCTCCAATACCTATGACATCTTCATAAGGGGTTGCATAGCCACAAGAAACTGCAGTCAACGCAACCTCTACAGCTACCTTCATTCCCTGGCCAAAGCTATACAGTGTCTCTTTCACCAATCGCTCGGGAGAAGTATTGGGCCATCTAGCAGCCTCTAGTACCGAGCTATGGAGAAGATAAGGTGCTCTGTCAATGATAGCAACCCCAAGCTTCTCTAACTCTCGTCTGAATTCCTGCTTCAAACAGGGCCACTGCTCGCCCCATTCTCTTCGATATGGTGCTTCAGAAACGCAAATCAACTCAGCCTTGCCTTTGAGGCTACGGGCAAATTCAACAGCAGTTTCACCAGAGGTGCTGGCGACGATGACCATCCTGATTCCGCCAGCTTCTAGTCGCTGAGAAACGGCTTCGATTACCCATTGTGTGTTTTGCTCTCCTGGTTCATCGAAGTAATAGACCTGCCTTTTAATCATTTTACCCATTGTTCTCCCTCCTGACAGTTATTTTCGTTCCTGCGGCTACCTTTTTAAATACCGTGGTGTCGCCAACGACCTTGCCGAACACAGTAACCAGACTTGCCGGGCGAATTTCATCCCCCTGGCTTACAGGAGTGGGGCCAAAGAAGATGCAAAACGCATTGCCGTCAGGCCAGTAGCCCAGCTCTCCGATGTTTACCACTCCTTGCCCGGCCTCTAGCTTAAGGCTAAGGGGGATCGAGAAATATATTTCGTCTCCCCAGAGATTAACGTGGCTTTTAATAGGCAACGTTTCCCAAATTATCTGAGCCGTCCTGGTATCATTTAGCTCAGCCTGTGCTTCAATCGCTCCGGCTCTTATCCGAATTTTCTTTCCCATATTGGCCAATCCTATGAATAGGTGTATTATACTATATGAACTTGGAGTCAATCTCTGACAAGGGGGTGAAAATGAAAGTAGCTAAAGTGGACGAAATGAAGGACCTGGACAGGCGTGCTACGGAGGAATTTGGCATCTCGCAAGACCTTTTGATGGAGAACGCCGGCCAGGCAGTGTACTTCGTCATGTTGCAGGAATTTGGAATAGAGAACAATAAATTCGTCGTCCTTTGTGGTGGCGGTAACAATGGAGGAGACGGGTTGGTTGTTGCCAGGAAGATTCACTCCAATGGTGGAGAGGCAAAGGTCTTTCTTCTAGACGATGAAACCAAATTTAGAGGGGCGGCAAAAAAGAACTTTGAAATAGTATCCAGAATGCCAATAGATATGTCCAGGGTCAGTTCAATCGACGCCGTAGAAGCTGAGCTTCTTGATTCTGATGCCATCGTGGATGCCATATTTGGCACGGGTCTTGTCCGAAAGGTCAGCGGGATATACAAAGATGTGATTCAACTGATAAACGAGAGCCAAAGGACAGTATTTAGCGTGGACATTCCTTCAGGTATAAATGGCGATACCGGGGAGGTGATGGGTGTGGCAGTAAAAGCCGATTATACCGTGACATTTGGGCTTCCCAAGCGGGGGAACATGCTTTTCCCTGGGTATGAGCATTGTGGAAAGTTGTATGTTTCCCACATATCCTTTCCACCTGCCCTCTATAATTCCGAGTCCATAAAGGTGGCAATAAATGAACCCGTAGAGCTTCCGGAGAGAGCCCGAGATACCCATAAGGGCGACTACGGAAAGGCTCTGTTCATTGCCGGCTCCTCAAGTTACTTCGGTGCGCCATACTTCTCCGCCTTATCTTTCCTCAAAGCTGGGGGTGGGCTTTCCTACCTGGCAACACCCAAGTCCATTTCGCCATTCATCGCCAGCAAGGGAAGCGAAATCGTCTTCGTCCCTCAAAAAGAGACGTCTTCAGGAAGCCTAGCCCTGGAAAACAAGAATGGGCTCTTAAAATTTCCCCAAACTGTGGATATGGTGATCCTGGGTCCCGGTCTTTCTTTAGACAGGGAGACGCAAGATCTGGTGAGGGAGCTAACCCCCCAAATCGACAAGCCTCTACTTATAGATGGCGATGGAATTACTGCCATTGCTGAAGACTTGGGGAGAATAAAAAACAGGAAAGCACCAACGATACTTACACCGCATCTGGGCGAGATGTCCAGAATCACCAAAATGGAGATAAGCGAGATAAATAGAAACAAAATAGATGTTTTGCAACGCACGGCAAGAGAACTCAATGCCATAATTATCTTAAAGGGAGCCCATTCCCTCATAGGCTATCCCGACGAAACTGTTTTCATCAACGTAAGCAGTAACTCGGGCATGGCCACCGCTGGGAGCGGCGACGCCCTGACGGGAACTATTGCGGCAATGTATGGTCTGGGATTAGCTCTTGAGGATGCGGTCAGGATGGGCGTGTTTATCCATGGATTTTCTGGTGATGTTGCTGCTGTAGATAAAGGTGAGGATGGGATAACGGCGCAGGACATACTGGACTATCTCCCCGAAACTATGGAGCTTTATAGAGATAACTTTGCCGAAATCTCGGAGAATCTTTATGAAAGTATCTTCGTGGTATGAAGGGGTATCAGAGCTTTAGTGACACTATACGTATGACGCAAGGGCAGCTTAATATTTGCTGCGTAAGGGAAAGGAAGGTGGAAGAGTGAAAGCGATGGTGCTCAAGAAAATCTCTTCAGTCGAAGAAAAACCTCTGAAGCTGGTGGATTTACCCGAACCTGTTCCCGGGCGAGGTCAAATTTTGGTCAGAGTTTCTGCCTGTGGAGTCTGTCACACCGAGCTTGACGAAATTGAAGGTCGGGCCTCTCCTTCAATATTTCCCATGATTTTAGGGCACGAAATTGTTGGCAGGGTGGAAGGCTTGGGGCCGGGGGCAGGCAAATTCAAAAAAGGCGATAGAGTGGGGATTGCCTGGATTAATTGGGCTTGTGGTAAATGTCCCTTTTGTCTCAAAGGCGAGGAAAATCTCTGTGACACAGCAAAATGGACAGGTAAGGATGCCCATGGAGGCTATGCCCAATATACCCTAGTATCAGAGGACTTTGCCTATCCCATTCCCGAAAGGTTTACCGATGTGAAAGCCGCTCCCCTTCTGTGCGCTGGCGTGATTGGCTACCGAGCCTTAAGACTCTCGGAGATGGAAGACGGCAGAGTGCTTGGGCTTTATGGGTTTGGAGCCTCCGCCCATATTGTCATTCAGGTTGCTAAGTATAAATATCCCGATGGCAGGGTTTTTGTCTTTACCCGACCCAAGCAGAAAGAGCACCAGGATTTAGCTAGGAAATTGGGAGCGGACTGGATTGGAGCGACGGGTGATACACCCCCGGAAAAGCTCAACTGCGCCATCGATTTTACTCCTGTGGGAGAGCCGGTGCGTGAAGCTCTGAGAAATCTGGAAAAAGGAGGGAGGGTGGTCATAAATGCCATTCGCAAGATGACGCCCATTCCGGAATTAGACTACACCGAGCATCTCTGGTATGAGAAGGAAGTGAAAAGTGTGGCTAATGTAACCAGGAGGGATGCTCAAGAATTTCTTCCCTTGGCTGCCGAGATTCCCATTGTCCCTGAAACTCAGGAGTTTAAATTGGAAGAGGCGAACGAAGCTTTAATCCTGCTTAAGGAAGGGAAAATGCGTGGGGCAGGAGTCCTGAAAATGACCGAATAAAAGAAGCTAACTTGAGTGCTAGCGATTTGCAAAAATCGCGACACGAAAGCTACTGTGAGCCTGACGAAGCACAGTGGCGCAGTTTGTCCCAGCCCTACCCTCACCCAGCGCCAGCAAGCCCACCGGAGCCGTATTTCCGGCAGGGGAAGATTCTTTCTCCTTGTCATTTCTTGTCCCATAAGGGAGCGGGTAAAGTTGGCAAGTTCAATTCAGCATCCAGCCTCCGACATCGCACTGCCCATTGCCGTTGTTTCCCGCGGCGACCACACTGCCGTCGGACTTAAGCCCTATCGTGTGTGTCATGCCGGCAGCGACCTGGACGATGCCCGTCCAGCCGTCGATATTGCGCTGACCGTAGTCGTTCCATCCTGCGGCAACCACGGTGCCGTCGGACTTAAGCCCTATAGTGAGCTGGCAACCTCCGGCGACCTGGACGATGTCGGTCCAGCCGCTGACATTGCACTCTCCATAATCGTTCCGTCCCAAGGCCACCACGGTGCCGTTGGACTTAAGCCCCAACGTGTGATGACCGCCTGCAGCGACCTGGGTGATGCTCTTCCAGCCCCCGACATTGCATTCCCCATCCCAGTTTCCTCCCACCGCGACCACGGTGCCGTCGGACTTAAGCCCCATAGTGTGCCATGAGTTGGCACCTGCGGCGACCTGGATGATGTCTGTCCAGCCGCTCACATTGCACTGCATGTACCTGTTGTCTCCCACGGCTATTACGGTGCCGTCTGACTTAAGCCCCACCGTATGATACCGACCTGCAGCGACCTGGATGATGTCGGTCCAGCCGCCGACGTTGCACTGCCTGTAGGAGTTGTCTCCCACGGCAACCACGGTGCCGTTGGACTTAAGCCCCACCGTATGCTCACCACCTCCGTCGACCTGGATGATGTCGGTCCAGCCGCCGACGTTGCACTGCTCATACGAGTTGGCTCCCACGGCAACCACGGTGCCGTCGGACCTAAGCCCCAATGTGTGCCAGCAACCTCCGGCGACCATTGGGGTGTATTTGCTCTCAAAGTTCGCAGTGATTGAATAACTGTCAAGCATGGTGATGGTGGTTTGAGCTGCATCGACATCCTCAATGGTGCTCACATCACCAGTCCAGGCAACAAACTGATAGCCAACATATGGTGTGGCTAGGAGGTTAACCACTGATCCCTCGGTGTAGGTAAAAGCTCCCTCTCCGGGGGTGGTTACCTCTCCGCCTTCGGTGCTGGATGTGGTGAGGTCAAATTGGCTTGGAGGCATCTGCTCAAAGTTAGCGGTAATCTCATAGTCGTCGTGCATGGTAATCTCGGTTGTGGCAGAGTCGGAGCTGGCGATGGTGTCAATATCACCTGCCCAGTTGACAAACCGGTAGCCTGCCTCGGCTTCTGCCGCCAGGTCAACCGCCGTGCCGGCATCGTAGGGAAAAGTCCCTTCACCAGGTGTGGTTACCGACCCTCCAATCGTGCTGGATATGGTGACGGTGACGGTGACGGTGACCGAATCGTCACCCTCAGTAACACAGCCAGGTAGAGTTAACCCTATGAGCAAAAGACAGCCAATAACCACGAAAGTAATTCTTCGCATCATGCTATCAACCTCTGCATTGGATTAGGTTGGATAACCTTTGGTGCTAAAAGAAACTGAGTGACTACCCATGGCCTCCAACAAATTAGCTCCTATAATATCAAAGAATAGCCTTCACACTCAAGAGGTTTTTGGAGATTCTTCCAGAATCTCATCCGCATCCTGTGAAAAACTACATAAATTCAGTGATAGAGAGTTAGCCAACCAAATCTGGAAATGCTATCATTGGGCTCTCTAATGAGATTCCACTTGTCATTGCGAGGCACGATGGTGCCGAAGCAATCTCATGGTGGACATGTGATTGCCATACCCCGACAGGTCGGGGTTGGCAATGATAGGAAGGTGAGGGCTTGAGATGATACGAAATCTTATATTGAAGAACAGAAGCTATCGGCGGTTTTATCAAGAAGTTGACATAAAACTTGAAACCCTGAGGGAACTTGTTGATCTTGCCAGACTCTCGGCATCGGCAAGAAATGCCCAACCGCTTAAATATATCCTTTCCTGTGAGCCTCAGAGAAATTCCCTGATATTCCCACATCTGGCCTGGGCCGGGTATATCAGGGGCTGGTCTGGTCCCTGTGAAGGGGAAAGGCCATCAGCATACATTATTATTCTCGGGGATACAGAGATAAGACGGTCTTTTGGCTGCGACCACGGAGTAGCCGCCCAAAGTATCATGTTGGGGGCGACTGAGAAAGGTTTGGGTGGCTGTATTATTGCTTCAATAGAGCGGGAAGGACTTCGTAAAGCTTTAGAGATACCGCCACGATATGAAATACTTCTTGTCCTCGCTCTTGGCCAACCTAAAGAAACGGTGGTGATAGAAACAGTTGGAGACAGCGGAGATATCAAATACTGGCGTGATAGTAAAGGTGTGCACCATGTGCCGAAGCGACCCCTGAATGATATAATCATTGGCTAGATATACGCTTAGTTGTCATAAAAGTTAAAAAGGAGGAATTACAGGAAATGGCGGAAACGAAATACGGGAAATACATCATAACCGGAGCAAAAACTGACCTGCATCTCCCTTCGTACAGGCGCGACGCTGCCGAGATAGCCGCTGGTGACCACACTCGCTTGCTATATTTGGATGATGAGGTCATAAAAGGGGCCTTCCATATAGAGTGTATCTGGTACTGGAAGGGGTCTGAACAGTCCATAGTTGGAGCTCACACACACCCTTTTGACGAAGTCATAGCATTTTTGGGAACTAATCGAGAAGACCCCCAGGATTTGTGTGGGGAAGTCGAGTTATGGTTGGAGGATGAAAAGCATATACTCACCAAAAGCTGTCTGGTCTTCATCCCAAAGGGAATGAAGCACTGCCCATTGATTGTCAGGAGGGTAGATAGACCTATATTCCATTTCCTTACTGTGCTTGGGGGCAAGTACGAGGGAACTGCGGAGAATTGAATTTGTGAAATTAAAAGATAGAGTGGCTATTATTACCGGTGGGGGGACAGGTATAGGGAGAGTCATTAACTTGGCCTTTGCCAACGAAGGAGCTGACCTGGTCATAGCTGCTCGGAACTTCTCCAGTAGCCGGGCCGTCTGAAATAGCGGCTTGTGTTGTGTTTTTGGCTTCAGACGATTCTAGTGCCATGACTGGACACAACCTCATTGCCAGTTGTGGCTTTCACTTAGTTCATCCAAACATGATTCATTAGGTACGCGTCGAATCGAGTTATTGACAAACTCTCAAAGACAAGTTATTATACGGCATCGTGGTGGTTGCCTGTCACGGAAAATCCAAAAGGACCGCCAATTCTTTGACATGCTACCAAATAATATCGTGGTGCTTGCCCGTCTCGAAAAATCGCGTGAAAATGTCAACTCTTTGATATGCAACAAAATAACAAGGAGGCAATATGGGTGTATCGGTTAAAGAAGAGGTAATCAAGACCAACTGTCGAGGTTGTCATGGTGGATGTGGTGTTCTCGTTCACATCAGAGACGGCACCATTGTTAAGATTGAAGGTGACCCCGACTTTCCTACCAATCACGGCAGCATTTGCAGCAAGGGCCTCGCCTTCCAGCAACTCGTATATCATCCCGATAGAGTCAAGTATCCGCTCAAGCGAGTCGGTAAAAAAGGAGAGGGGAAGTGGCAGCGAATTTCGTGGGATGAGGCTTTTGGGACCATTGTCAATAAACTGAAGCAGGTAATAAAAGAGAATGGTCCGGAGTCCATTGTACTGGCACAGGGTACCTCCAGGGAAGGAGAGGCCTTCTTAGCTCGGTTTGGCAATCTGCTGGGCACGCCCAATGTTATGGCTGCCGGGCATTTCTGCTACCTCCCCAGAGTTGGTGCCAGTCTGGTCACCTGCGGCAATCTTCCCATATGTGATTATGATGGTGATCCTAAATGCGTGGTGGTGTGGGGAAGCAATATATTCTGGACTAATCCCGATGAATATACCGGCGAGAACCTATGCCGGGTAATAGCACAAGGGGCAAAGCTGATTTCAGTTGATCCCAGATTAACCTACACGTCAAGCCGGGCGGATATCTGGTTGCAGCTCAGGCCGGGAACAGACGCTGCTCTGGCTCTGGGCATGCTGAATGTAATAATCAATGAAAGGCTCTATGATAGAGAGTTCGTGGAAAAATATACCCACGGCTGGGATAAGTTTGTAGAGAGGGTTAATCAATACCCTGTGGAGAAGGTGGCGGAGATTACCTGGGTGCCGGCAGATAAGATAAGAGAGGCAGCGAGGTTGTTCGCCAATACGAAGCCGGCTACCATTCAATGGGGAATATCTATTGAGCAGAACATTAATTGCATTGACAGTGACCGCCTTCTCATTGACCTTGTGGCAGTCACTGGTAACCTGGATGTGAAGGGTGGAGGTATGTTTTTCCCGGCGCCGAAAGGGCAAACGATAAGCCAGTTTACCTATCACAAAGAGCTCTCTCCGGAGCAGAGCGCCAAGTATATAGCCGGGGACGCTCATAAGCTCTGTCATATGATAGGTTTGGTACCGGAAAACTACGTTTACAACGCTATTCTTACCGGCAAACCGTACCCCGTCAGAGCGGTTCTTCTCCAAGCGTCTAACCCGGTTATCACCAGGCCTAATGCCAGGATGGCCTATGAGGCATTGAGCAAGGTTGAATTCTTCTCGGTGGCTGATTTCTTCCTGACGCCGACTGCGGAACTGGCGGATATCTTCCTGCCGGCGGCTACCTGGTTGGAAGCAGACTACACGGGTGGGTTCTTTTTCCGCTGGGGATACATATGGCCCAGGAAAAAAATCGTCCAGATTGGCGAATGCAAGTCTGATTTTGAGATATGGAATGAACTGGGGAGAAGGATGGGGCAGAAACAGTGGGCTAAGAACTATATCGGTGACCTTGACCAGATATTGGCTCCCGGTGGACTTACATGGGCTGATATCAGGGATAAACCATACATTAGAGGCGAGGTGAAATATAGAAAGTATCTGGAAAGGGGTTTCTCCACTCCCACTCGTAAGGTTGAGCTTTACTGCACTACCTTTGA
>Ga0209636_10008406_pt1 | contig 10509 bp, 11 predicted proteins | sample DeeMarSWOR152_54_FD_187464 | JGI IMG/M metagenome (GOLD analysis project Ga0209636, IMG submission 187464) | Marine sediment microbial communities from White Oak River estuary, North Carolina - WOR-1-52-54 (SPAdes) (version 2) | ecosystem: Environmental > Aquatic > Marine > Intertidal zone >... | reverse complement strand
ATGTTGAGATCATAAAACTGATTCGCTCAAAGAGAATACAGGACGGCGTAATAAGGCTTGAATTCGTTGCGGGGGATGCCGCTAAAAGAAATATAAGAAAGCAGAGGGAATTGTTTGAAAATTCGCTAAAACCACTTGTAAAATTTATAAAAACACAAATCGCAACGCCCTCTGATTCATACCTGGTTACAAGGGGACTTACAGGATCCGCCGACGCCCTCTCCGTTCCATTAGAGCAACTCTCAAAAACAACGGAGCGATTTGTAAATGAATCTGGGAAACTTCGTGCAGAAATAGAAGAACTCGGCGGGGACATCCCGGAATCAAAATTACCCGGGGCAAAAACATTACCAGATGCATGCAAAATCCTTTTTGAAGAATGGAAGGAACTCAATAAACAGGTTGAAAAATTAAAGTCGTCTTTGAAAAATAATGTTTCAGAAAAATTAAAAGAGGAATTCAAAACAGGTAATTTAGTAAAATATATCTCTCACGGGCTTGAAGTAAAGGATGCAATAAGTTTAGCAAAGGAATTTACAAAACCGGAAAATAGAGTTTTAATTTTAATTAATGTTTCGGGCGAAAAAACGAATGTTGTTTGCGCTTCCTCAAATAATAAGATTAATGCAGGGGAGGTTGCACGGGAATTATCAAAGAGATTAGGCGGGGGGGGACACGGCAATGCAAAACTTGGGATGGGCGGCGGAAAAGCGAAAAATGTTGAGAAGACTCTGGAGGGGTTTGAAGTTTGATTGAAACTCAAGGTTTCACTAAAATCCATAGCGGGTTGAACGCAGTGAAACCCGCTCCGCATGGGTCGGGAGCGTGACCCGACGATGAAAAACTTGGAATTGGACGTGGGAAGGCGGATAGTATTGAGGAGGCTCTGGAGGGGTTTGAAATTTGATCTTTTATTTATAAATCCACTAATAATTAACATAACAAAATATCGTAAGATTACAATGGATACAGCAGTAAAAAATGTTATGATAAAAGTTATTCAAGAGCAGCCGGATGATAGTGATTTTGATGAAATACTCGGAGAACTGGCTTTTAATAGAGTGGTCAACCGCGGATTAGCAGATTCTGACGAGGGAAGAATTATTTCTCACAGGGAAATGGGAAAGAGAATAACATCATGGCGGAAATAAACTGGACGGAAGAAGCGGAAGAATGGTTAAAGAAAATTTACGATTATATAGCAGAAGATGATAAAGATGCCGCAATAAAACTTGTTAATTCAATTTATAAAAGAGCAGAAATTCTAAAAGATTTTCCTTTTTTAGGTCAGCGTTTATTGGACTGGTCCGATCGCAACATACGGGTTTTGTTATACGGTCATTACCGCATCGCTTATTATATAAATTGAATAGTAATTGTTTTCTGTAAATAATGAATAATGAGGAAATTTTAAAGAAGATCACGGATAACGGCTTTATGATAACCTCTCACGGCTTTGAAATATTAGCAGGCGGTGAAGTTGATTTGGACGGGGTTATTGATGCGGCGAAGCAAAAGGGGGTATTTTTGATCAGTGATGAATTTTTAAATGAGTTTGTAACGAAGGAAAAGCCGGTAAAAAAGGAAAAGCCGGTAAAAATTGAGAAAGGTAAAAAGATATTAGCGAAAGAAATTGCTTCGGAGTTGAAAATCGACGACAGATTTGACATTACCAATAAATCCACCTGCGAAGGCGTACTTGAGAATTTTGTCGAATACTTCAATCAAAAATATGATTCACTAAAAGAAATTTTAAGGCAGCGTGAAAATTTAAGGGGGGCAATCCCCGTTGAGCATGCAAGAAAGATTGAGGGGAAAGTGGAGATGATAGTCATGGTTAACGACAAAAGAGAAAGCGGTAAGGGCTATAGATTCCTTGACGTTGAGGATCCGAGCGACTCCTGCACGGCGTTAATATCACTGAATAATAAAGAGTTGATTAAAGCATACAATAATGTATTGGTGGATGAGGTTATAGGCTTAGTGGGCAGGTTTAGAAAGAGCAGGGGCGGGATCCTGTTCATCGTGGATGAGATTTTGCAGCCGGATGTGCCCTTTGACCATAAACCCGCCCGGGCGGAAGAGCCTGTGAACGCGGCATTTCTTTCCGACCTTCATGTGGGAAGTTATCTGTTCCTGGAAAAGGAATTCCAGAATTTCCTGGATTGGATAAATTTAAAAAACTCTCATCGCAGAGAAGTTGCTGAAAGGATTAAATACATATTGATATCCGGGGATTTAGTGGACGGGATAGGGATCTACCCCACCCAGGAAGAAGAACTCCTGCTGCCGGATATCTACAAGCAGTATGACTTTCTTGCAAAATTAATGGAGCAGATTCCGGATTATATAGAGGTGGTAATGACCCCTGGAAACCACGATGCTGTGAGAAGAGCGGAGCCGCAGCCTGCAATTGCTAGGGATATTTGCGCCCCGCTATATGAACTTGGCAATGTTCACGTCCTGGGAAATCCAGCGATGATCTCCACCCATGGAGTGAGAACCCTTATATATCACGGCGATTCAATGGATGGAATGATCGGCAGTTTAAAGGGCTTGAATTACTCTTCTCCCGAGAAAGCAATGATCGAATATCTGAAAAGGAGACACCTTTCGCCTCTTTACAATGATATTGCACCGGAAAGCAAGGATTATATGGCGATAAGGGAGGTGCCCGATATTTTTCACTGCGGCCATGTCCATGCCAACGGTTATGCGATCCATAGAGGAGTTCATGTTATAAACTCGGGAACTTTCCAGGGGAGAACAAAATATCAGGAAATGCTGGGCCACGTGCCGACTCCAGCCAGAGTTCCGATCATGGACCTAAGCAACCATGAAGTTGCGATCCTTCACTTCGGAGAAGATTGATTTCCTTTAGCCATCTCCTCAAGTTTATCAACCGCGCTCTCGACCCCGCTTGCGATCAACAGATCGCTCTCAAGTATCCTGGTGCTTTCATTAGGATCGTAAATCCATCTCCTCCCCCTTCTGATCGCCCTGATATAGCAGCCAACAGTTGTCTTCATTTCTAATTCGCCGAGTGTTTTGGAAATCAACCTTGAGCCTGTTCCAACCCTTGTTTTAACCACCTGCTCTTCTGTCTCATCCAGTATACTCTGATAGATCGGGTGATCGCCTATCCCCCTGACCACAACATTGGTGATGTTTTCTGCCGCATCCGCTATATCTTCAGTGGCAAGCGCAACCCTGAGTATGCCGCTTAAATCCGCAGCCCCCTCGGGGGTCTTCGCGGCTAACATTAACATGCTCATGATCTCGTATTCCAGCTCATCCATCCTTCTCTCCAGCTCCCTGACCTCCTCGGCTATGGCCTTGGAATTTGTTAAAAGAGCAGAATACGCCAGATCAACCATTAATTCAGACGTATCCTTCATCTCTATAAGAATGTCCTTGACATTCCTGTGTTTCGATATCGCCTCGTCAACCAGTTCATCAACCTCTCTTTGCTCAATTTCAGGCATTTTATTCTTTTTTTATAATTAATAGTGAATAAAAATAAATATGGATGTTGTTGGATTCGGGGCGCTGAATTATGACCGGCTTTACAATGTGGAAAAGATCGCTGCACCTGGTGAGGAAGTTGCGGTTAAAGAAGCATGGGAGTCTCCCGGGGGCTCGGCTGCAAATACAATTTTCGGTTTAGCAAGATTGGGATTTAAAACGGGGTTCATCGGCTGTGTGGGGGACGACAATTTCGGGAGGGTTATATTGGATAATTTTTCAGGCGAGGGCGTTGATATTTCCAGTATAAAAATCTCGGGCGGAAAAACAGGGACAGCGATTTCGCTTATAGATAAAAGCGGGGAGAGAACACTTTATGTTTACTCCGGAGCCAACGATGAACTTTCTGCAGGGGATGTTTCCCTGGATTATGTGACGGATGCCAAATTTCTGCATCTGACGTCGATGGTCAATGAAAAGCAGTTTGAACTGCAAAAGCAGTTGGTTGAAAAAATAGAGGGGGTGAAGGTGAGTTTTGCCCCGGGCGAATTCTACGCTGAAAAGGGTTTAGATAACTTAAAGCCAATAATAGAGCGAAGTTACGTCATGTTTCTGAACAGAAGGGAAATTGAAATGCTTACCGGTCGTGATTATAGTGAAGGCAGCAGGGAATTTATAGATGCAGGCGTTGAGGTTGTAGCGGTGACCCTGGGCAAAGACGGTTGTTTTGTCTCAAGCGAAAAAGATAGTTATCTGGTTAATGCGGAGAGAAGGAACGTTGTCGACGCCACCGGGGCAGGAGATGCTTTTGCCTGCGGGTTTTTAAGCGGGCTGTTAACCTCCAAGCCTCTTCATGAATGCGGGAAACTGGGGAATGCTGCGGCGGGGGGATGTATAGAGAAATTTGGCGCAAGGGCGGGATTGCAGGATAAATTAAAAGGATAGGTCATTCAATCAAGGGCAGGGTAAAGGTAAACTTACTCCCCGTGCCCAATTTACTTTCAACCCATATCTTCCCGTGATGCGCCTCAATTATATTCTTGCATATCGATAACCCCAAACCCGTGCCCCCGTATTTGCTGCTTACCTGAAAAAACGTATCAAATATCTTTTCCCGGTTTTCTTCTGAGATACCTATGCCGGTGTCCTGCACAGAAACAACAATATCGTCTCTTATTCTTTCTGCCTTAACGGTTATTTTCCCGTTCTCTGGCGTGAATTTTATCGCATTATCGATGATATCCGCCATCACCTGGTATATCCGGTCTCTATCGCATTTAATTAGAGGCAGCGATCCGGGATATTTTTTTGTAATATCTATATGCTTTTTCTCTGCAAGAGGTCCCATATCACCTGCGGAATCTTCAATTATATCAACAATGTTATTTTCACTCATCTCATACTCTAATACTCCCGCCCTCATCTTGGACAGGGTCATTATATCATCCGTCAGTCTGATAAGGCGGTTTGTGTTCCTGAGTATGGTTTCAATGCTCCTTGCTTGTTTTTCATTCAGTTCCCCGAAATGCCCTTTCAGCAATAATTCGCTCTGGCCCCTTACGGGTGTCAGCGGGTTTTGCAGCTCATGGGTTGCTGAAGTGAAGAATTCGTCCTTCATTCTATCTAACTCTCCCAGTTCCTTCATCGCTTTTCGCAGCTTTTCCTCTACCCTCATGCGCTCGGTTATGTCTCTTGCCACCGCCACCGAACCGCTGAATTCAGAATCCGTGAATATCGGGGAAATTTTAGCAGAGAACCACATGATTTCACCACCCATCTCAAGCGAATATTCATATTCAGCCGCTTCTCCATTCTTATTCTTCTCGAAGGCGTCTGCAAAAGACTTGTGAAGGCGAGGTGGCATTACTTCAGAATGTTTTTTCCCGATGAACTTCTTAGGAGGCGCATACAGCAGCGAGTCCCGGGGAGAATGATAAAAGACAAACCTCCCATTCTTATCAAACCCAAACACCAAATCGGCCATGGACAAGAGTATGCTGCTGAGCCTGCTCTCGGATTCCCTGACCTCTTCTTCCGCATGCATGCGCTCGGCAACTTCCCGCTGGAGCTGTTCATTTACCTTTTTAAATTCAGATGTGCGCTCTTCTACCAATTCTTCAAGATGCCTGCGGTATTTTCTAAGTTCTTTTTTCGCCCGCATGCGCTCGATGATACGCCCCAATCGCCCTGCAATCGCATTGATCAAATCTCTCTCTTCCTTTAAAAACGGTCCTTCATCCTCTTTTGGTCTTTCTTTTAGGTAATAAACTTCAACGATTCCGCTCCGCTTGCCATGCACAGTGATGTCGCTGGTCTGCTTCCAGGCACTCTCCCTGAAGTTTTCTGTTCTGTACTCTTTTCCTTCCAAGATGATTCGCGCCCGTGTGACTTCAGGATACTGCCAGCCGGAAGGAATGATCTCAACAGCGCCCTGGAGTACTTCCTCTAGCGAAATATTGGGTTTCTGAACAAGATTGGCGATGCCGTACAGACTCTTCAACTCCTTGATTCGTTCTCCGAGTTGGCGGGTCCGCCTCTCCAGATCATCCTCTGCCTTCTTTCGCCTGGTTATGTCTTTAACAAAAACAGAGAGTCCATCTTGGGATGGATACACATTGATGTCAAAAAAGTATTTTTTCCCGCCAATGTGATATTCATTTATGAAATTTCTGTGTTGTTGTGTTTTTAGAGCCTTTTTATAAACCTCAAATGCTCTTCTTGTATCTTTGTCGTCAGGAAAAACCTCAAAGATAGATTTTCCGATTGCGTCCTTTCTTGAAATCCCGGTAAGTTTTTCCGACGCTTTATTCCAGTATGTATATCTTAAGTTTTTGTCAAATGCAAAGAGGACATCGCTTATGCTTTCGGCAAGTTCCCTGTAATGTTCTTCGCTCCTCTTCAGTAATTCCACAAACCGCTTGCGCTCTGTAATATCTTTTTGCACAGAAATAGAATGAATTATTTTTCCATCCTTATTTCTCACAGCGCTTGCACTGAGGAGAACCGTGCGCCTATCGCCGCTCTTTGTAACTATGACAATTTCCTCGTCCCTTAACTTTCCTGTTTTTTTCCACCTCTCAAAAAGCTTATTCATCCTTGGCTGTGACTCAGGAGCATAAATAACTTTCAGGGGTTTTCCGACAAGTTCCCCTTTCTTGTAGCCCAATGTCCTGAGAGCGGTTTTGTTCACATCAAGTATTGTGCCCTTTAGCGAAATCATATAGCAGTGTGCCGGTTCATTTTCAAAGAACTGTCTGAATCGCTCTTCGCTATCCCTCAGATTTTCCGCAATCCGCTTGTACGCGATTTCCAAGGTATCCAATTCAGTAATGCGCTTTCGCATTTCAGCCAATTCAGTTATAAGTTGCTCTTTTGTCTTATCTCTATCTTTCATCTTATGTACATACTAAAAAGGAGGCAGTTTCATCTTACCGGGTTATACCCGGCTTGTTCGCATATACTCGCCTCTGATGAAATAACTTTTGTAGCCATTAACAACCGTCAAAACAAGATTTAAACTGAAAACTCACTTCCGGCATCTATATCTATCACCTTATCCGCGAACATTTCAATGCTTCTCCTCACTTGTCTAGCACTTTCTTTCCTGAACGGGAATATGCCCTTACACCTTGAAACAATAAGTTCAGTTGTTAAAAGATGCATGAATTTAAGCACATCCATATGTTCATAGTATCTTAACAAGGAGGATGGGGAGTCAATTAACGCTGCATCAATTTCCTGTTTCCTGAGAACATCAAGTATCGCGTAATGTATTTCATATAATGCGCCGGGAGAGGATATATATGTGCAGTTTTCTGTTGATAACATATTCTTTTTAGTCCTCGTGATACAATCTATAAAGTGGAACCTGTCTGTGTCTATTTTTCTCTTCTTAAGTCCACTGACTAATGATTCACAAGGTTTATTAATGCTTATATAAAGGATCTTATCGTAATTTTTACTCAGGATATCTGTTATCATTATTAAAATTTCCTCGTATTTTACACTCGGGATAATCAAACCAATTATCTCGTTTTCAATAAAACTTTTTTCAATATCCGAATTTAATGTCATTTCTCCATTATTTTTTTGATCCTTGATGTGAAATCACTTACATCAATTGGTTTTGTGATGTAGTCTAAAATATCTAATTCACTCAAAATCTCCATGCCTCTCTTTTTGAATGCTGCTGCGGTAAGAAACACTATGTTTATATCTTTTAAACTTGGATTTTTTCTTATTTTTTCAATCACCATCCTGCCGTCTATTCCGGGCATGAAAAAATCCATCAGAATTAGATCAACGGGTTCTTTTTCCAATTTTTCCAGACACTCATACCCGCTTTCTGCACCGATGACGGTGTAACCTTCCGCTTCCAATATTTCTTTAAGTAATTCAACAACGTCCGGCTCATCGTCAACTATCATTATTCTGGACATCTCTGAATGATATATTATTAATTCATGCATTAGTTTATATAAATACTGAATTGTTTGCCTTCTGGTTGAATTGAAAGGCAATTTTCTAAAATCGTGATTGTATTATTTATATTTATGTAATGTATAATTATATAATAATGATTTTTTCATGATTATTTCATTAAAATGGCAAACATAGAAAATCCAAGTCATGAAAAGGAGTACAGGGGGCTGAACAGGGATTTAAATATGGCCGTAGAGAGGGTAAAGGATCCCGTAGCGTTAGCAACAATGCTCTATACAATCGCCAATGACCGCAAAAGTACCAATCTACTTGTTGGAAATGTTAACGCTGGAATAGATAATTTAAACTCAAAGTTTGATGAGTTAACCGGGATGGTTAAAATTTTAATCAAACAGAATGAAGAACTTTTAAAGCAACTAAGAAGGAATCCGGACGGAGAAAGAAAAGAGGAATTTCTATCTGACAGGGATATGGAGATATTGAATTTCGCAAGGAAAGAAGGGAGGGTTTGTGCAGATGATGTTAAAGAAAAATTCGGGTATAAACAGAAAAACGGTGCGTGCATGAGACTAAATAATCTGTGTAAAGAGAGACTGCTGAGAAAGGAATATATCGGGAGGAAGGTGTATTATATGCCCTGGAAATCTATTTCCCCTTTACCTTCTCAACCTCTTTAACAACCTCTTCAACTAACTTCTTTGCCTTGCCCTCTTCCACTATGCTGGCTGAAGCGGTTGAAACCATCAACCCTGCTGCTTCCCCGATATCCTCCTTTTCCTTAATGTACAGATACGGGATCTTTTTTTCTTCACAGAGCATGGGCAAATGCATAACGATTTCAGGGGGTTCGACATTTCCGCCGATCAATACCAATTTTGCCACTCCCCGCTCTACCGCCTTGGTTACCTCATTCACTCCCTTTCTTATCTTTCCTGTGTCTCTTGAGGTCTCAAGTGCCTCGAGAGCCTTCTCTTCCAGTTCCTTAGGAACTTCAAATTTTGAACTTGCCATTTTACCTCAATTTTTAATCATCGGTTAATTTATCTATTGATTTAAAAATAAAAAAAACGAGAATATAAAGAAAATTAAGTAAGTTGCCCGATTTATATTGTTATAAGATTAGAGAACAGGCAAAGGATAACGGCGGATAGGTCAAAGAGACCTGCAACGATAGGTAGGGGGTTTTAGTTAATAGAAAAGTTTATATACACGTAATCAAAAATATAATACGGAAGGTGAAAAATCTAATCGGAACATCCGGGCTGAGCATTAAGTTCAATGAAGAAACCAGTGAATTGGTATTTTGCGGGGATGTGGAGCCCGTAAAGCCGGATGTCAGGGAACTTGAGGATATGAGGGGTGTGCTCTTTGATAAAAGCGCAAAATCTCCAAACGAGCTTTATTATATGTACCGGGATGTTTGCATGAAGGAAGACAGGGGATTGATCAGGGAATATAATTTAAGGTATGACATCACGGTTATCCCCCCCGAGATGCTCGGAAGAGAGTTCGTAAAGACCCTCGGTCATTATCACCCTGAGATTTCCGGCACGGGTTTAACCTATCCGGAGGTGTATGAGGTTTTGAACGGCAAAGCACATTATCTTCTGCAGAGGGTTGAAAAAGAGAGGGTTTTAGATGCCGTACTAATCGCTGCTTCGGAAGGCGACAAGGTTGTAGTTCCCCCGAATTACGGGCACATAACCATAAATCCTTTTGATACGCCGTTGGTTATGTCAAATTGGGTATGCCCCGGATTTTCATCCATTTATGAGCCTATCTGGGAAAAAAAGGGGGGCGCGTACTTTGAAACTGATGAAATAAACAATTTTGTTCCAAATAGGAACTATGGAAAAATCCCCGGATTGAGAAAGGTGGGGGCGGTGGACGTGGAAGAATTTGGTCTGGTCAAGAATACCCCGATGTATACATCTTTTCTATCAAACCCGGAAAGGTTCAGATTTCTCACGCACCCCGGAGATTACGAGGAAATTTTTAAAAAGGTTTTAGAGGATTGATTTTTTATTTTTATTTTTAATATTTTAAATCAAATGATAATTAAAGAATTTTATTCAAGGTAAGTATATCTGCAATATTGTGGATATAACACCATGCTGCAGATATATCCCAACACTGTTGGATATAAGTGAGTTGGACGAAATTGTGAGTAAAAAGCTTATAACCTCCAGAAGTGTTCAGTGAAAGGTGATATAAGTACAAAAAAGTGATAAGAATGAAAGCTTGGGAATATTGCTATCCCGCAATTAAAAATGTGAAGAATTTCAAGAAAAATTGAAATCTCAAAACTTAACAAAAGAAGAAAAACTTCGTTTATATCAAGAGTGTGAACACTCAGCTCAAAAAGCTATCAGAGGATTTAGAGATGAACATCCAAGGGGAGCTGGAGCTAATCTATTTAGATTTATTGTCTATCCCATTAGCACGAGAAAAAAGGATAAAAACGAACAGCTGATGCTACATCACCCAAAAAAATCCAAGTTAAATAACTTTCTTTTTTTGGGTAGCCATACTTCCATAAATGAATTGCTCAAAAGGTACGGCTAATTATTAATCGTGATCTTTTATTTAAAAATGAATGAA
>Ga0209636_10008405_pt1 | contig 10509 bp, 8 predicted proteins | sample DeeMarSWOR152_54_FD_187464 | JGI IMG/M metagenome (GOLD analysis project Ga0209636, IMG submission 187464) | Marine sediment microbial communities from White Oak River estuary, North Carolina - WOR-1-52-54 (SPAdes) (version 2) | ecosystem: Environmental > Aquatic > Marine > Intertidal zone >... | reverse complement strand
GATTATCCCCATGCCGCCCAGCCAGTGAGTCAGACTTCGCCAGAAGAGTATCCCCCGGGCTGTACCCTCTATTGGTTCGAGGACCGTCGCTCCGGTGGTGGTGAAACCGGAGGTGGCCTCGAAATAGGCGTCTACAAAATCCGGGAGAACGCCGGAAAGCACAAAGGGAAGCGAACCGAAAAAGGCGGCAGAAGCCCATCCGAGGGCCACGATGGCGAATCCCTCCCTGTGCGAGATGTCCTGAGCTACCCCCCGGAAGATCAGAAAGAGAAGCGCCCCTGTTCCCGTGGTAATGGCCGCCGATAGGGCAAGAGCATACATATCCCCATCTCGGTAGTACAGGGAAAAGAGGAGGGGAAAGATCATCGTGAGGCCGAGGAAGAAATTCAGCGCCCCCAGGATCCGGAAGATCAGCCCGAATCGCATCAGAAGTACTCCAGTTTGACCATCAGCGTCTTTTCCACCTTCGGAATTGCCGATTGAAGGGCAAAGATCACGACCCGATCGTCGGGGCGTATAACGTCATTTCCCCCCGGGATTATCACCTCTTGATCACGGACCACGGCCCCGATGAGGGCTCCCTTGGGGAATTTCAGGTCCTTAATCGGGCGGTTTACGATATCCGATGTCTCCAGGGCTACGGTTTCTATGACTTCAGCATCCTCCTCCTTGAGGGTTGCAACGGAGAGGATCTTCCCCTTTCTGATGTAGTGCATGATCCTCCCAATGGCTGACAAACGAGGGCTCACTACGGCATCAATACCAATAGTTGGTAACACAGAGAGGTAGTGGAGGTGTCGAACAACGGTGATCGTTTTCCTGGCGCCCAACCGTTTCGCGACAAGAGATGCGAGGATATTGGCGTCCTCATCGTCCGAAGCCGAAATGAAGAAGTCGGCGTCCTCAACGCCCTCCTCTCTCAAGAGCCTCTGATCGGTTATCTCTCCCTGGAGGATAAGTACCTTCTCCAGGCTTTCAGCCATCTGTTGACATCGTTCCGGGTCTTTTTCGATCAACCGAACGGTGATTTCCCTGTTCTGAAGCTGTCGGGCCACCTCAAATGCGATGTGGCTTCCCCCAGCGATGAAGACCCTCTTGACGGGCTCCTCCTTTTTTCGGAGATAGGCCAGGACGTCTCCGATCGAATGCCGGTCAACCACAGCATAGAGAATATCGCCCACGAAGATGGTTTCGTCACCGTTGGGAATCACGATTCGATCGTTCCTGGAAATGGCAACGATCAGCACCTTGAGATCTGGGAAGAGGTCCCTAACCTCCCGCAATTCCCTGAGCTTCTTTCCCACCACGAAGCTGTCCTCCTCGATCTTGACGCCGAGAAGCTCAACCCTCCCGTCGGCGAACTCCGCGAAATCAGCAGACCCGGGGTTTTCAATGAGCCTGATGATGGTTGCTGCCGTCTCCATTTCCGGGTTGATGCAGAGATCTATATCGAGGTGTTGCTCGTCAAATATCTGGGTTTCCCTGGTGTACTCAAGATTTCGAATGCGCGCTATTCGTTTAGGGATCTTGGATTGGGTCCCTGCGATGAGGCAGGCAACCATATTGATCTCGTCACTGTCCGTAACCGCTATCACCATTTCGGCTTCCTCGATTCCCGCCTGCTTTAAAACACCGGGGCTGCTTCCTTTGCCGAGCAAGGATTTTACATCGACGGTTTCATCGATGTGACGTATTTTCTCAGGGTCATGGTCGATGACTACGACATCGTGGTTTTCCTTCGAAAGTTTCAGGGCCAGGTTATAGCCTACTTCGCCCGCCCCAATGATGATGATCTTCACTTCTCTCTACTCCATACGCCCCCGATATTACGTTTATCAAGAAGCGGCGGGAATTCTACGTCTATTCTATGGATGATAAGAATGTGCTCCTGGAAACCGAGTGCAGAATGGGGAGTGACTGGGATTTTTTGGGAAAACGATAACAGAACAAGGAGGAGATAGTCAAGGGAATTGTTCCCGTGGTTTCCTGACTTTTTTGGGGAAGGCGGTTGTGAACGGGCAACATTCAGACATCCGGGAATTCGAAAAAGAAGCTCTGAGCGAATTGCGGTTCTGCGGTGCTCCAGTGTTGCAGTCGGAAAGAGGTCAGAGGCTGGAGGTAAGAATATCAAAGGTCAAAATCCAAATGATAAATACTTGATAACGGACACGGACCACGGACACGAAACGATATGGATGTCGACGCCAAACACGAACACGAGAATCAGTGTCAAAGTTCAACGTTGGGAATCCCTGGAAAACGGGAAAATGGGTTCTGAGCGGCGAAAAACGGCCAGCAAGTGCCCCGCAAACCCCGGCTTCTAGGCGGGGCCAAGGGGCATAACTAGGAATGACATTTCATTTCCGGGAAGCCCTGCCCTGTGTGCAGGGGGCTTCACTTTTCCGGAGATCTCTGGTCACTTCGGAAGCATTGGATGGGAAAAATAAGCGCGTTCACCGTTAAAAAGCATATTTCCAGGTTAAATCAATAGGTTACAAAAAATCTAGTTGGAAAACTCAGGAAGCTCATGAATAGTTCAGCTATGCATTTTCCCTTTCTGTCTCGGGCTTGATTATCCGTACCCGTTCGATTCTCATCCCATCGGCGGATTCAATGATCATTGAGAGGCTGTCGAAATCAACCCTCTCCCCGGGTTCGGGAACTCTCCCCAGCAAATGGAAGATGAATCCGCCCACTGTTTCGAAGTTTTCCTTGTGAATTTCGACATCGAAATAGCGTTCTAGCTCCTCAATCTCCAACTTTCCATCCACCGAGACCGATCCATCCCCCAGGCGGACAATGCGTCCCTCTACCCGCTGATCATATTCATCCTCTATCTCCCCAAAGACCTCCTCTATGAGATCCTCTATGGTAACTAATCCTAAGAGCCCTCCATATTCATCGACAACGATTGCCATATGGACCCGTTTCACCTTGAACTCCCTGAGCAACTCTTCTAACTTCTTCGTTTCCGGTATGAAATAGGGCTGCCTCATCACTTTTTCCAGGGGGATTTCCTTCTCATCTTTCCCCCAGAACGCAAGGAGGTCCTTGGCGTATACAATTCCGACGATATTGTCGATTTTCCCGTCGAAGATGGGGATTCGAGAGTGGCCCTCGGAGATGATGAGGTCAACGACGTCGTTGATTGTGGCCTCGCGGGGGACACACTTGATATCCATGCGGGGAACCATGACTTCACGTACAACGGCCTGTTTAAGTTCGAATATGCCTTGAATCATCTCGTGTTCTTCCTGGTTGATCACTCCCTCCTCTTCACCGACATCGATGATGGATTCGATATCCTTCTGGGACAGGGAAGGCTTCCGTAACCGCAAAAACCTCCGACACAACCCCACAAATGAGTTCAATAGGCCGCTTTTCGAATCATCCTCCAGAGTTCATCACCCTCCTTTTCGTAATCTTGGAAGGGATATGCCTGGCCCCATTCCTTCCATCGACACGAGCTTGTTGAAAAGTCCCTCTTGAATCACCTCCATCTCCGGCCCGTCTCGATCGGTATGATCATGTCCCGTAAGGTGAAGGATACCGTGGATGAGGAGGAACGTAACCTCCTCTACGAGGCTCAAGCCGGACTTTCGAGCTTCCCTCCTCGCCGTTTCCACGGAGATGACCACGTCTCCCAATACCTGGGAATTTACCTCGGAAAACTCCCCCTGGGCCATGGGAAATGAAATGACGTTGGTAGGTCGGTTTCTCTGGAAGAACTGCTTGTTTAACGCTTTGATCTGCTGATCATCGACAAAAAGGATGCTGATCTCTTTATCCGGGTGGTTCAACTCTTCTAAGATAGTGCGGGCCAACCTTGTTATTGTCTTTCTGTTTATTCTTGTGAGGTCTTGTCGATTTTGAATGAGTACCTTCATTGCCCTCTTTCTTTGAGGTGTTCTCTTCCTCCTGGGATTCCGGGTATTCGATCCGTTGGTGGAAAATTCCCGTAAGGATCCGGCCAAAGCTCTCCTCGATATGATGGAGGTCTTTCAGGGTCAGCTCACAATCATCGAGCTGACCGTCGGTAAAAATACTGTTGATGATCCGGCGAACGAGCCCCTTAATCCGAGATGGCGTCGGATCTGATAGGGTCCTGGATGCAGCCTCTACGGCGTCGGCCAGCATGACAATGCCTGCCTCTTTAGTCTGAGGTTTCGGTCCCAAGTAGCGAAAATCCTTTTCGTCGAAGGTTTCGACTTCCGGATTCCCCTTCTCCTTCGCCTTCTGGTAGAAGAAGGAACTCAGGCTCGTTCCGTGGTGTTGTTGAATGATGTCGAGGATCTTCTTGCCGAGCCTTTGTTTTCTGGCCAAGTCAACCCCATCCTTAACATGGGCGTTGAGGATCAAACTGCTCATGCTCGGGGATAGCCTGTCATGAGGGTTTCTCTTTCCTCCCTGGTTCTCGAAAAAATAGAGGGGTTTTTTAATTTTCCCGATATCGTGGTAATAGGCACTTACCCGGGCCAAGAGCGGGTTGACGTTGATCGCCTTGGCCGCCGCTTCGGCAAGGCTCCCTACGATTATGCTATGATGGTAAGTTCCTGGGGCCTGAACGATGAGATCCCTGAGAATAGGTTGCTCCAGGTTGGCTAGTTCCAATAACTTGATGTCTGTCGTGTAACCAAAGATCCACTCAATGATAGGAGTAGTTCCCAAGACGATGATAGCGCTCAATATTCCTCCGGTAAACCCCAAGCCGCTCTTGAAGAGGACCTCGAATCCCAGGTTTCCCTTGAACATTTCATAAAACACGATCATCAGGGCATTGGCCACTCCCACGTGTATCCCCGCCTTGATCAGGGTGCTCCGTTGCTCACAATGGGCAATACCATTGGCCCCCACAATTCCCCCGATGAAGAGGTAAATGAAGAAGAAGAGGCTGTTGTCCAGGATGAAGGCCGAGAATATCCCGGCAAGGGCCGAATAAACAACGGCCACTTCCGAATTGATGACGATACGGGTTAACATCGCCCCCGCGGCCACGGGGAAGAGGTAATAATAGGCTGATGAGGGAATAGGCAAGAAGCTGCTCTCGATGGAATCCGAGATGAAAATGAAGATCTTTACGGCGAAGACGACTATGATGAGGTTCAAACTGACGAAGAGCAGATCACGGGAGCTGAGGGAAATCTTCCTGATGTTCTTCGTGGAAAACATGTAGAGGAGACAAACGACCATGAGGATCAGGAAAAATAGTCCAACGGTAATAAGGAGAACCCTGGTTTTTTCCCTCGATGCCTCGAACACCTGAAGTCTCACCAGATGCTCCTGGGTGATTCTTTCGCCCTCCCTGACCAGCATTTCACCCCTTTTGATTTGAAATAAGACGGGCTTGACCTCATGAAAGGCCGCGGTCTTGCGCGCCTCGGTCTCATTGCGATTGAAGGTTAGATTGGGTTCTATGAGCTGGAAGCCGATATTAACCAAGAGAGGTAGGTTTGGTATGAGGACCCTGTCAACCGTTTTGGACAACGCCTTCGCCCTCTGCCCGATGATCGCCTCGGCTTGAGCCGAATCGATAATGGTATCTAGCTGCCGCCTTACCCTCTCGGTCTGGGTCTGGATATTTCGAACAACGATCCCCTTCCCCTTCTCTTGGTCCAGGAAATTCCGGTCTCCCACGATGCCCTTGTTCACGAAGGGCTGAACAAACCCGAGGATGATATCCTCCGTAGATCGGTTAAAGCCGCCCTTCATCAGGAGGTCAAACTCCTTCGGGGTGAGGGTAATCCCCAAGAGCTCCTCGAATTCCTCCTTTCTCACTTCCTCCTGGCCCTCTATCTGACCACGTTCCACATAAGCTCTCATGTGGGAGAAGGAGGTCCGGATTCTTTCCATTACCTTCTGGAGTACGGAGGGATCGTAATCGAAGACGGAGATCACCGCCATTTCGGCTTCAATCCGTTTGCCCAGGGTTGCATTTTCATCTTCCACCAGGAAATCCTGGGGTGACTTAATGTCCGCTGAGGCAATATCTCCTACCCGGTAGTGTTCGGATGGAAGTTGAATTACAGGGGAAAGCAAGAGGGCAAGGATTACGGCTGAGGTAATCCCGATCATCCACCTTTGGCCTGTGGGATTGAGGTATACGGGGGCAACGTATAGCTTCTTGAGCTCGCGGAGTTTTCTCAAGAGCAGGGGAGGCTTTCTAGCCCGGCTCTTGGGGGATGTTCCCCTTCGGGAGTTTCCGTTATCCACGGTTGTGACCCCTCAATCGTCTGAGCCGGGCTCTCGATTCCGCCTTTTCATATGCCCTGATGATATCGGTAACCAAGGGATGGCGGACAACATCCTTTTCGGAGAAGTAAACAAAGGAGATTCCACGGATATCCTTGAGAATGCCTTGAATTTCAATCAAACCGGAATTTTTGTCCTCGGGAAGGTCCACCTGAGTAATATCCCCCGTAATGACCGCCTTTGCATGAAACCCCAGTCGGGTGAGGAACATTTTCATCTGTTCGGATACGGTATTTTGGGCTTCATCCAGGATGACGAAGGAGTCGTTGAGCGTCCTTCCCCTCATGAATGCCAGGGGAGCGACCTCTATCACTCCCCTTTCAATCAGCTTACTGGCCCTGTCGAACTCCATCATATCATGGAGAGCGTCGTAAAGGGGTCTCAGATACGGGTTTACCTTCTCATACATGTCCCCTGGCAGGAACCCCAGTTTCTCCCCGGCCTCGACGGCCGGTCTAGTCAATACGATTCGTTCAACCTCTTTCTTCAAGAGAAATGAGACGCCCATGGCCATGGCCAGGTAGGTTTTCCCCGTACCGGCAGGCCCGATCCCGATTACGATATCATACTTCCTTATTGCGTCCAGATATTCCTTTTGTACGAGGCTCTTTGGGGTAATTACCCGCTTCTTGGACGAAACGTAGATGGTATCGAGGAATATCTCCTCCAAATTCACCGAGCGATTCGAGGAGAGGATCTGGATTGAATAATCGATGTCGCTGGGATACAGTGGATAACCCTTTTTCAGCAACGAGTAGAGTTCACCGATGAGCCTTCGGGTGAGATCGACCTCAATGTCCTCCCCGGAAATGGCGATGGTGTTTGCCTTGGTGGAGATCTTTACCCCGAGGGCTCCTTCAATCCTTTTTACGTGTTCTCCCTGAACCCCGAAAAGCTGATTGGCGAGACGATTATCGTCGAGGGTTATTTTCTCTACCCTCTGCTTCAATGAATCCCCCTCATTCCCCCATGACCTGAACGGTCACGTTTCTCCTTCGAGGGCGATTATCGAAATCGAGAAGCACAATCTGCTGCCACGTCCCCAGGAGCAATTTCCCCCCTCTCAAGGGGATATTTAAAGAGGGCCCCAAAAGAGCGGCCCTTACATGGGAAAATCCGTTTCCGTCCCCCCACCTTCGGTCGTGTTCGTAGGGGATATCTTTCGGCGCTATTCTATCGATAGCCCTTCTCAAATCATTGACCACCCCCGATTCAAATTCGATGGTGGTCAAGGCAGCAGTCGATCCTGAAATAAACAACAGTATACTACCATCTTGTACGCGGGATTGCAATACCTCTTCTTGAAGCTCCCGGCTGATATCTATGATATCTGTCTGACCGCTGGTTTCGAATTGGAGCTCTGATGTGACGATCTTCATCTCTTCATCTACCCTTTCCCCGGCATTCGCAGGAGAACACCACGATAATTGATGATGGCTTCGTAAAAAGTCCAACTGCCGTTGGACATGCCGTTCGACAAGCTCACGGCCCTGAGCAAAGCCGAAGGGCTGCGTTGTGCTGCATCCTTCGTCATAGCAACGTACCGTAAGTACGCCTCATTCCTCAGGATTTGCGCGCCTTGAATTTGGAGCTTTTTACTTTGCCATCGAATTTTGACTTTTTACGAGATCATCATTGATGGTTTCAAAAACTAGCAGAAAACGCCTATACTGTCAAACGAAGCATGATTGGAGTTTCCTGAGTTCGTAGGGGAAAAGGTTGGCTACCCATGGATTCAGTGAGTGTGTCTGGCGGAATCTATCTCCTCCTGGTGCGGGTACCTCGGCACAGAGTAATTGAGATCGGGGCCATGGGACAACGGCTTTTTCATCGGGGATACTACGGCTATATTGGGGCCGCCAGGAGGGGATTGCGGGCGAGGTTGGATCGTCACCGCAGTGCTCTGAAGAAACTCCACTGGCACATCGACTACCTCCTCCAATACGGAGAAATCGAGGCCATCGTGTATTCAATCTGCTCTCGGGATGGGGAATGCCTGTTGGCCAACCAGTTGAGTAACTTTCTCCCATACGTTCCGGGTTTTGGGAGTTCCGATTGTCGGTGTGCAAGCCATCTCTTCTTCTCTCCTCGCCGAAAAATCCTTGCTCGAGTTGGGTGCGAGAGTTTTAGGAGCATCGGCCTCATCCCACGGCTTTACTGGAAGAAGCCCTCCATTGATGCTCTGAAACGAGCGTGGATGGGGTGGTCAGCCAGGATGGTAAAAAATGCGGAAAATTAACCACTCATCTCCCCAAAAAAACCCTTGACAAATATCTTATTTAGGTTATAATTCTCACGATTTGCTGGCCGATATTAATCGAGGTAAGTGACAATTCAATTCGGCCAAGTGGAAATTTCGTTATTTAATTCCTGTTTGCCAGGTTCCCCTTGGAATATATCGTGTAACAACGAATGAATAGAGGCCCTTTCACCGAAATGAAAGGGCTTTTTCCATGGGGGTAAAGAGCGGCCGATGGAAAAGGGAATGTATGACCATGGGGTCAACCATTCCGTCGGGGAAGGGCGAATGAGCTCTCTGGAACATGACTCCATCATAAGCCCATCAGGTTTCACTGCTGGGAGTTTCCTCGGCGAGAAGAGGGGCAGCCTATCCCAGAATGTTATAAAAACGAAGGAAAAGCCCAACAAATCGAGCAGGCCTGATTCTCCTCCCTCGAAATTGGTTGAAAATCCAATATGGAAATATCTCCGGGATATCGGAAATATTCCGCTTCTGACCCGCAAAAGGGAGCTTGAGGTTGCCAAGAGAATCGAGGATGTGGCAAAAGTCCGCAGGAAAATGACCTTGGAATCTCCTCTCGCCCGGACGATCATCTTCGAGCTTAAAAGACAGGTGGCGATGTGCCAGATAAAAATGAGGGACATTACCCGGGATGGAGAGGAATTCACGAAGGTAACCCCCGAGGAAGAGGATTTCCAAAGGAGACGATTCCTCTCCATCGTGGAGAAAATAGAGGTCCTGGATCGCGAAAGCCGCAAATTGGCCTTTCCCAAAGTGGAAGCCCAGCGGGAAACGGAGAAGAGCCCACTCGAAAGGATGCGATGGGACCTCGAAGCCGATATTTACCGGCTGATCTGTTGCCTCAATCCGAAAGATGCCTATGTCGAGAGGATCATAGAGAGAATGTGGCGATTGGACGAGGAAGTCGCCGAAGATCCGAGGCAATTAGACAAACTGGGGCTCGAAAGGGATCAATGGGACAAGGGCATCAAGGAACTAAGGGAAGTCGAATCGAAATTCAATAAGGCCACGGGCCAAATGATTCAGGCCAATTTGAGGTTGGTAGTCAGCATAGCGAAGAAGTTTACTCATCGTGGGCTTCCCCTGCTGGATCTCATTCAGGAGGGGAATATGGGGCTCATGAGGGCGGTAATGAAATTTGATTACCGGAAGGGGAATAAATTCAGCACCTACGCCTCGTGGTGGATCACCCAGGCCATAACCCGGGCCCTCGCGGATAAATCCCGAACGATAAGATTACCCGTTCACTTAATCGAGACGGAAAATCGTATCCATAAAACATCGCAGACCCTCTTCAAGGAACTTGGCCGAGATCCCACCAATAAGGAGATCGCGGAGAAGATCGGGCTTCCGGTGGAGAAGGTAGATAAGGTCCTTCATATGTATCGGGAACCTATCTCTCTGGAAACCCCTATTGGAGACGAAGACAGTCGATTTGGGGACTTTATCGAGGACAAGGGGGCAAATTCACCCATAGAGGATGTCATCAACCTCCGGTTAACGGAGGAGGTGGAAAAAGTCCTCGCCACCTTGACCCCTCGGGAGGAAAAAATCCTGAGGATGCGGTTTGGCATCGGGGAGAGATGCGATCATACCTTGGAGGAAGTCGGGAAAGTCTTCGGGGTAACCAGGGAAAGAATTCGGCAAATCGAAGCCAAGGCCTTGAACAAGCTGCGCCAGCCTCACAGAAGCCGTGGGCTCGAGAGCTTCCACGACTGAAAATCTCCCGCAACACGCAGGGTAACCTAGGGCTTCCTGAACTCATAGGATACGCGATCATTCGGAAGCGCGATGGGGGTTACCTTGAGGTCCATGCCAATTGAAACCTCTTCCGGCCTCACATCCTTGCTCAATCGACCAAAAAGCTTAACGTTGTTTTCGAATTGGATTAACGCAACCGTGTACGGCAGATCCTGCTCAAATCCACTGGGTGCATAGGACAATGTAGAATAGGAGATCAGGCGCCCCTGTCCGGCTATCTCGAACCACTCCATCTC
>Ga0209636_10008404_pt1 | contig 10510 bp, 7 predicted proteins | sample DeeMarSWOR152_54_FD_187464 | JGI IMG/M metagenome (GOLD analysis project Ga0209636, IMG submission 187464) | Marine sediment microbial communities from White Oak River estuary, North Carolina - WOR-1-52-54 (SPAdes) (version 2) | ecosystem: Environmental > Aquatic > Marine > Intertidal zone >... | reverse complement strand
GGCAGCGAGTGCGAGAGAGCAAGCGAGCGTTGGAAGGGGGAAGGCGGAGCGCTTTCCCCTCCAAGGAGGTTCGGGTAAGGCTAAATCTTCAAGGTCGCTTCTTTCATTCCCGTGTATTTCGTCCATACTACATCGAAGAAAATCAATAAAGAATTTAAATCTTATAAAAAAGGAGAGGGCCGATGAATGCTTTTATCAAAAAAGGGATATCTCTATTTTTATTCATTGTTTTCTTCCAGGCGATGACAGGACTGATTCCTGCTCAGGACCAGGACCTGCTGAGCAAACTGGGCCGGCAGCAGAACTTCACCAGCAAGCGGATCTCCTCCTATGACCGCAGCGGAGGGAACAGGGATAGATTGACCATCAAGCCGGGCAAGACCGCTGTTCTGGCGGAGATAAAGGGTCCGGCAGCTATCCATCATATCTGGGTCACCATCTCTGCCGAGCCTTTTTACGGCAGAAAAATCATCCTCAGGATATACTGGGACGGAGAGGAGAATCCATCCGTGGAAACCCCGATAGGCGACTTTTTCGGTGTGGGACATGGTTTGAACCGCAACTTCAGCTCTCTCCCGATCAACTGTTCTTCTCAAGGACGGGCCAGGAACTGCTACTGGTACATGCCCTTCCGGGAATCTGCCCTGATCACGGCGACCAACGAAGGAACCGGGGCCGTGGGCGCCTTCTATTATTATATCGACTACAGAGAGCTTCCTGAGCTGTCTGCCGATACCCCCTATTTTCACGCCCAGTACCATCAGGAAATGCCCTGCAGACCCGGAGAAAACTATCTCTTTCTCGATGCTGTCGGCCGCGGCCACTACGTGGGCTGCAACCTCAGCATCCTGCAGCGGGCCATGGGATGGTGGGGAGAGGGAGATGACATGATCTTCATCGACGGTGAAAAGTTCCCCTCTCTTTACGGCACTGGCTCTGAAGACTATTTCTCCGATGCCTGGGGAATGAGAGAGGACGAGAATCCCTTCTACGGCTGTCCTCTCCAGGAGCCAGATTTCAAGGCCGGATCAAAAGCTACGGTCTACCGCTTCCACATCCCGGACCCCATCCCTTTCAAGACGTCCATTCGGGTAACTATCGAACACGGCCATGCCAACGACCGCTCTGACTATTTTTCTTCGGTGGCGTACTGGTACCAGAGCGAACCCCATAAACCCTTCCCTCCTCTTCCTTCGATGAAAAAAAGAATTCCCTTTGCTCTGGAATCCCCACGCGGCCTCACTCTCCCCGAATGGGAGGAGCTTAACGGAGAGAAAACCACGATGTTCAGGGATAGAAAATCAGGCACGGTTTTCAAGGCTGAAAACCTCTCGCACCATCTCACCTCCTTCTACGATCAAACAGGCAACAGGTATCCAGCTCTGTCGACGGAGAAAGCGAAAAAAGGAACTCAGGCTGCGCTCTCCTTCTCTGTCGAATTCGGGGAGCAATACGACCTTGAGTTCTACTTTCTCCGGGGTCCATCCCTGGGAAACTTCAAGGTCTCTGAAATCAAGAGCGGAGAGCACAGTGCTCCCTGCGAATCCGAAATATTCGAGGGCTATTCGTCCGAAAAAGAAATCGCTAGAATGACTTTGGAGAATGTCCTCCTTCAATCCGGTACGAACGAAGTCGTTTTCCAGGTCTCGGATAAGTCCAACCGGTCAGAAGGAATGGACCTGGCTTTTGTGGGCCTGGCCTGCTCTCCCTCCAGGCAGCGTTTTATCACGGGCTGGAACCTGATCGGCCCGTTCAACGCTCCAGATATGACCTATCTTCAGGTTCCCTATCCTCCTGAGAAGGAAATAAACCTGAAGAAGAAATACAAAGGGAAAAATGAATTAATCCTTGAATGGAAAAAGATACAAACGGAAGAATCGGGATTTGTCAACCTGGCGGGAATCCTCACCCCGAACGAACAGGCCATCGCCTATGGCCTGGCTTATGTCTTCTCTCCTGAAAAGCGCCAGACACACCTGCTCATAGGCAGTGACGACGGTGTCCGCATCTGGCTGAACAAAGAGCTCATCCACACCAACCCAGCTTATCGAGGAGCCTACCCTGACCAGGATAAGATACCGGTCACCCTGGAGAAAGGATGGAACAGACTCCTGGTCAAGGTCCTTCAGGGTGGAGGAGGCTGGGGTTATTACATGCGGTTTATCGACCCTGAAGGCGTCCTCCGCTGGAGCGTTGAACCTCAGAAATAGACGGAAAGGAAGCGATCACTTCAAAATTTCCTCTGCTTTTTCCTTTATCAACTTCCAGGCTTCACGCACCTGGCGCTCCTCAGTGGTCCTGGAGGCAATAGCCAGGCGAATGGTATACTTCCCCTTTAAGGCGGTATGGGTCATGAACACTTTGCCGGTCTGGTTCAGGCTCTCCAGGAGCTTCCTGTTTAAATCATCAAGAGCCTCCTCATCTCGTCCGTCATTCAACCGGAAGCAGACCAGGCTGAATTCCACTGGCGCCATCAGCTCGAAATTTTTGTGTTCTTCTACCCAAGCCTTGAACATCTGGGCCAGGCGGATATGCTCAGCCACTTTCTTCTGAAGTCCCTCCACTCCGTAAGAACGGATAACAAACCACAATTTCAGCGCCCTGAACCTTCTGCCCAGTTGAATTCCCCAATCCCGGAAATTCTTCACCTGCTTGTCCAATCCTGTTTTCAAGTATTCAGGATGAATCTCAAAGGTGCGTATCAAGTCTGCCGGATCCTTGACAAAATAAGCCGAGCAGTCGAAATTGGTCAGCATCCATTTATGAGGATTAAAGACGAAAGAATCCGCATTGTCCACTCCATCAAGGATCCATTTTTTCTCGGGAAGAAGAGCCGCCGTGCCGGCATAAGCGGCATCGACATGAAGCCAGAGTTTGTGGCCTTGACATATCTCCCCGATGGGCCGAAGAGGGTCGACAGCTGTGGAGGATGTGGTCCCGAGAGTGGCGACAACGCAGGCTGGCTGCAACCCTCTCTTCTTGTCCTTCTCCACGGCCTCTTCAAGCGCGGAAGGAATCATGGCAAAGGAATCATCCGTTGCGATATAACGCAGGTTCTCCTTGCCGTAACCAGCGATCTTCACCCCCTTCTCGATACTGGAATGGGTCTCTTCAGAAGCGTAGACCACCAGAGGCTTTTTTAATCCCTTCTGGTTCGCCTCAAAATCTGTCGCCTTTTCCCGGGCCGTGAGAAGCGCAACCAGAGTGGCGGTCGAGGCTGTATCCTGGATGACTCCCGCCATCCCTTCAGGAAGGCCGAGCATCTGACGCAACCATTCCAGAACATGCTCTTCCAGTTCGGCTGCGGCCGGGGAAGTCTGCCAGATCATGCACTGAGCTCCGATGCCGGCTGTCAACAGCTCTGCCAGAATGGATGGTGGACTGTTGGCCGCCGGGAAATAGGCAAACCAAGAGGGATGCTGCCAGTGGGTGATCCCGGGAAGGATGACTTCTTTGAAGTCCTGGAAGATCTTATCCATTGACTCCCCCCGAATCGGTGGCTCAGGGGGAAGCTTGTCCCGTATCTCTCCTGGTTTAACCCGGGAACAGACTGGATAGGCCTCCAGCTGGCTGAAGTAGTCAGCCACCCAATCAACGAATTTATAGCCAAACTTCCGGAATGTCTCTTTGTCCATTTCCATTATTTCACTCCTTTTTGCCAGGGAAAAATCCCTCTCTTACTGGCCCTTTCCCTTTCGAAATCATTCTAAAAGATATGTCCTGAATAGTCAAAATAACAAAAAAAAATCCCGCTTTTTACACATTCCGTGTAAAAAACAGTTAAAAAAGCGCAATTTAGGGCCAAAAAAATGTCTAAGGAAGAGCAAAACCCTCGATTTTTAAAATTTAGAAAAAAAATGTTGAAATCAAAACGAAAATTATGATATAATATTTAGGTAGTTTAGTTATCTGGGGGGGACAAAAATCAAAACATTTCGAATGTTGTGTTCTATCGCCTTTAAAAAAAATCACCTGACAACCATTAGTACAATAAAAATATCATCTCTGTCAGAGCTTGGCGGTCTCATTCAGAATCACAAAAAGCAGGAGATTGCCAAGCCTGTTCCGAGCGAAGCGAAGGAATCCCACCCCACCCCGCAAAAATATCGGTCGAGATTTTGACTCCCCAAAAATCCAGGTCAAAAAAAATTTTGCAACTTTTCTAGGGCTTTTTGCGTATGTATATATGGAGCACAAAGATGAGCCGGAAAAAAGAAGCACAAGGCAACATCAGAACCCTCCTTTTTAACCCTCCTTTTTACTGGGAGTTTCGAATATATCCCCTTATCTACTGATTTATCCCCTTCAGCAGGCTGTCATTTTCATGACAACGAAGATGACAGCCTGTCCCCTCCTTTATGTAAGCGAATCAGCGCCGGTTCCCCTCCATCCAAGCCAAGACCCTCCCACCCTCCGCCATGGGCTTCGGACAGAGAAGAACCGTCGCTGCATCTCTCTATAAAATAAGATGATTCTATAATCACGGAAAGGAAGATGCTGGTTACTATAAAAAAGCAGCTTGACAGGACAGAAGACATGTCTTTTAATGAAGAAGTAAGGCTCAGCATCTTTGACAATTGAGTTTCGTGTTTAAAGGAAAGGGAAGTCCGTGAAAAGCGGACACAGCCCCCGCTACTGTAATCGGGTACGAATTCCGGATCGCGCCACTGTCCTCAACAGAGGATGGGAAGGCCTGGAATAAGGTTAATCCGAGAGTCAGGAAACCTCCTTTAAACGGTTGAGACCCGTCTTCGGGAGGAAGGTAGGGTTGGTTTTTTTTATCCCTCCCCCTTGAAGAGAAAGACCGGGAAGAATCCCAAGCTGGCATCCTGATCAGCGGGACGCGGGGGCACAAAATTATTTGGAGGAAGGCCGATGATGAACAAAGCCTCCGGCGTTGTCCTGGTTGTGATTCTCCTCTTCTCCAATCTTTTCTCACAAGAAAACAGCGAAAAGGAAAAAAAGGCTCCGCCTCTCCAGCACAAAATAACCGTTACCGCAACCCGGATCGAAACCTCGACCCGAGAAGTGGCCAGCTCAGTGACCGTGATCTCGAGGGAGGAACTGGAACGGACAAAAAAAACGACTCTGCTCCAGGCCCTGGATGAGATAATGGGATTGACCGTTATCCAGAACGGCCCAGCAGGCGGTGCCGCCTCGGCACTCATCCGGGGAGGAAACTCGGAGCATACTTTGATCCTGATGGACGGAGTCGAGCTCAACGATCCCATCTCTCCTGCGCGCTCGTTTGACCTGGCTCATGTGACCCTGGAGAGCATCGAACGTATCGAGGTTCTCAGAGGTCCCCAGAGCACCCTCTACGGCTCCGACGCCCTGAGCGGAGTGATCAATATCATAACCAGAAAAGGCCAGGACGAAACCAGATTTTCTTTATTGAGCTCTGGAGGAACTTACGGCACATTCGCCAGCAATACCGGAGTGAGTGGAGGCAGCGGGAAAATCCATTATTCACTCGGAGCATCTTATCTCCGGAGTGACGGATTCTCCGCAGCCGGCTCCAGCTACGAGGGAAACGAAGAAAAAGACGGCTATCAAAACCTGACGTTATCCGGGAGGCTCGGCTACTGCATCAGTGACAGCCTTGAACTGGACTTTATCCTGAGAAGAACCGAAACTCGCAGTGAGCTGGACAATTTTGGCGGAGCTTACGGGGACGACCCGAATTCCACCCAAAAAAATCAAACTCTCTTTTTAAAAAGTCAGGTCCGGGCACTTTTGTTAAAGAACCGCTGGGAACAGAAATTCAGCTTCTCCTTTGTGGATTATGACCGCAGACACGAAAATCCCGTTGACGAGGCTCATCCTTTCGATTCAGAGGAGGGTTTTTTTAAAAGCAGCCTGGTCAGCCTGGACTGGCAGAACAACCTTTTTCTCCACCAGACCCACACCTTGACCTTTGGAATCGACCATCAGCAGGAGCAGGGAGAATCTGAATATCACTCGGAAGGAATCTGGGGGCCTTACGCGAGCCTGTTTCCCCTAAGACGGGCGCGCATAACCGGATTCTACTTCCAGGATCAAATTCGCTTCGCTTCAAGGTTCTTCGCCACCGCTAGCCTTCGAATCGACACCCACACTCAGTTCGGCACATCGACCACGTTCCGGCTTGCGCCGGCCTTTTTTATCAAGGAAACTCAAACAAAACTCAAGGCGACCATAGGGACCGGGTTCAAATCCCCCTCGCTCTATCAGCTCTACGCTCCGGAAAGCCTGATGGGACCTATCGGGAATGAAAACCTGAATCCCGAAAAGTCAACAGGCTGGGATATGGGGATCGAGCAGTATTTTTTTGAAGGAAAAATCTCAGTGGGAGCAACATATTTCCAGAATGACTACCAAGACCTCATCCAGTTTGATCTCGCTCAGGGATACACCAACGTGGGAAAAGCCGAATCCAAAGGCATGGAATTTTTTGTCCAATCCCGTCTGGGCGAAAACTTTTCATTTGCCGCCTCGTTTACCAGGACTGAAGCCAAAGACCTGGACACTGACACCCTTCTTCTCCGCAGGCCCAGGGATAAATTCTCGGCATCTCTTGACTATCACTTTCTGGAAAAGGGACATATCAGATTTTCCCTCATCCATACCGGAAAAAGGGATGACCAGGATTTCTCCACCTGGCCCGCCGCCCGGGTCACCCTGCCTGGGTTCACGCTGCTGAATACTGTCGTGTCCTACGAATTTCTTCAAAATGTCCAGGTTTTCTGCCGAATGGACAACCTCCTCAACGAAAGATACGAGATGATCAAAGGCTACGGCGCTCCCGGACGGGCTGCCTCCTTGGGGTTGAACCTCTCCTTATAAAAACAGGGACTATCATTATTCACTGTCACGGAAATAAGGCTGCTTTGTATCATTCAAAACAAGTTGACATGTCGTTGTTTAATAACTATATTAGTAATTAAGGAACTACTTATATAGCAGATTCGATATGAGTGCAAAAAAGATAAAGCTTCTCAATTTTGTCTTCCTTCTTATTTTCCTGTTCGCAACCCTCTTCATCAACTTCTTCCATACTGAAAAAAATATCCTGAGCAATGATAACTGTCCTGCCTGTAATTTCCTGCATTCAACGCTGGCCACAAGCCAAATCAACTTTTTTCACCTGCCTCAGCTTTATCTTCTGGACACCCTGAAGACTTTCTATTCTTTTAGCTACCAAAAAATATTTTCCATAATTCCCGCCTCTCGTTCCCCTCCTCAAGTTTAATCATTCATCAGCAATCCAGCATAAGTCTATTTCTTTCTGCAATCTGCACGGTCAATCAGAGATAGATTGCTGAGAAGAAAGACTTGAAGAGAGGGAAAAATGAAAATAAAGCCTCTGCTTTTTGCCATATTCTTCATAATTCTGATTCTGACTCAATCCATAAACGCCCAGCAAAACCGGCATCAACAGCGTCATGGGCAGGTCAGCCAGCTCTTTATCAGAGGATTTGTTAAAGATTGGGACCAAAATCCGATACAAAAAGCCTTTGTCCTGATTCCTGAACTGAACAGATCTGCTGAAACAGACGAATTGGGAAAATTTGAAATAAGACAAGTCCCTCCGGGAACATACCATGTGGAAGTCTATGCTCAAGGCTACCTGGACTACTGCTCTGATACTTTTGTGCTCGAAAGCAATAAGCTCAGCTATCAGGTTGTCTTGATAAAAAAAATAACAAAAGAGATAGTGGTAACAGCCACCCGCACTCCCAAGCTCTACGATGAGACTCCTGTGAAGACTGAAGTCATAACCAGAGAAGAAATTGAAAAAAAAGAAGCCACCAATTTGGCCGAGACTCTCTGCCAGACGACCGGGGTTAGAGTGGAGAATAACTGTCAAAACTGCAATTTCACTCAAGTCCGGATCAACGGGATGGAAGGAAAATACACCCAAATTCTCATAGACAGCTCCCCTGTAGTCAGTGCTATGACAGGTGTCTATGGCTTGGAGCAGATCCCTGCTGAAATGCTCCACACGATAGAAATCGTCAAGGGAGGAGGTTCCGCTCTTTATGGCGGCAATGCCATAGCTGGAGTGATAAATGTTTTGACCAGAGAACCTCAAGAAAACAGAACCACCTTGAAACTCCATCAAGAAGCTACATCTGGAAAGCCGTTCACCAGTTTAGGCTTCCATTCCAGTCTCATCTCCAAAGACCTGAACACAAAGGCCTATTTATTTGCCAACTATCAAAAAAGAGAGCCAGTGGATCTCAACGAAGACAGCTTTTCCGAACTGGGTACTATATCCAATACGTCTTTCGGTATCAATTTCTATAATTATTTTTCTAAGCTCGACGGCAACCTCAAATTGGGTCTTTTCAGAATTTTCGAAGAACGAAGAGGGGGTGATCTCTTTGACCTGCCTCCTCACGAAGCCAATACAGCCGAATGGATCAAAACAGACCAGATAGGATTATCATCTGAATGGAATCACTATCTCTCGAATAACGCGCATTACTGCCTTTCTTTTTCTCTGGTAGATGCTCAAAGAAACACATATTACGGAAGCCATAAGGATCCTAACGCCTATGGAAACACGATAAATCCGCTGATGTTCTTCAACGGCCAGCTCAACTATCAACTGGCAGGTCACATCATTTCTCTTGGAGTTCAGTATAAAAGAGATAAAATCAAGGATGAAGCGACTGGATACGACAGAACGATCGAAGATGTCTATCATGAGAGCGGATATTTCATCCAGGGAGACTTCAAGATCAGCAAGGCTTTTACATTCTTAACAGGAATGAGGCTGAATAAACACTCGGCCATAGAAAACATTATCGTCACTCCTCGATTCAGCATCCTGGCCAAAATCACAAGAGACCTGAGCTTTAGGGCTTCATTCTCAACCGGATTCAGAGCGCCTCAGGTTTTTGATGAGGACCTGCACATCACTCAAGTCGGCGGTGAAGGGATGATGGTCATCAATTCGCCAGATCTCAAAGAAGAAAAATCGTACAGCATCAGCAGTGGTCTTGACTACGGCAAACAGATCAAGAGAAGCCTTATTCAACTCAGCCTTGAAGCTTTTTATACACAATTGTCCAATACCTTTGTCCTTCATGAGATAAGCCGAATCGAAAACGCCAGAATTTTGGAGAGAATAAACAGTTCTGGTTCCAGAGTCTACGGCCTCTCATTCGAGTTCGGTCTGGTCCTCGGACCTAAGTTTTCTCTTGCTTCAGGTTGGTCCTATCAGCAAAGTGAGCTCGAGGAACCGGAACCGGATTTTAACTCCACAGAATTCTTCAGAACACCCGACTTCTATGGTTTCGCCAACATGAGCTACGATAATGACCGACTTATCAATGCAGAACTTTCCCTGGAATACACGGGAAGCATGAAAGTTCCTCACTATACAGGATACATCGAGAATGACAAATTGGAATCGACCAAACCTTTCTGGGTACTGAACACAAAACTGCGTAAGCCTTTCAACATCAGTGAAGATTGCCTGATTAGCGCCTTTTTCGGCGTCCACAATCTGCTCAATTCTTATCAGGAAGACCTGGATAAGGGTGTGGACAGGGACTCAGGCTACGTTTATGGCCCGGCAAAGCCTCGGTCTTTTTTTGCTGGCCTGGAGTTTTCTTTTTAATGCCAGTTGGCAGATTAAAAAGATAAATAATTTGAACTCATCATAATATTGAGTACTTTTTACACTGCATCTTCTCCTTTTTTCTCCTGATTCAAAACCACCAATAATCAGGAGCATCTCTATTTCCGTGATGGGGAAGCATCTGACCTAAAGGAAAAGTTAGGCGACGGTCTCTCTCCATCCGAAGCCCACGAAGGAGGGTGGGCGGGTCTTAGCTTGGATGGAGGGGAACCAGTCGCTGTAACAGATCTCTCCTTCATAATTCACTGCCACGGAGATAGAGATACTTCCCAAAAATTTTAAAAGTTGACTTTTTGATGCCTTTTTTCATATAGTTTTTTTAATGATCAAAAAATACAAGAAGCCATTCAACATGGCTTTCCTTGTAATCTTCCTGTTTGTTAGTCTTTTCATAAATTTTTTCCACTGCGAAAAAAAAGTCCGGTCTTCCCATTTCTGTCCGGCCTGTCAGTTCCAGAATTCAACTCTGGCCACAAACCAGATCAACTTCTTTCAACTCCCGCAGCTCGCGCTCCTTGAGATACTGAAGTCTTTCGAATCATTCCAATATAATCAAATATACTTTGTCCCTCCTGCATCCCGGTCCCCTCCTCTCGTCTAGGCTTTCTCACCTTTATCGATTCTCAATCCTTTATCAGTAATCGATCACATCTATGAGGAGGTCGGATGATAAGAAGAATATTACATGCTCTGCTTATAATTGCTTTATGTGTGTGCGGTTCTCTATCAGCACAAACAGAGGATGCCGGTGTCCTTACCCTCGAGGAGTGCGTTAGCCTTGCCGTTCAACACAACCCGCTCGTCCTTTCCGCTCTGCAGCAATACCAGGCCTCATTGGCCCGGGTAAGACAGGCAAAAGCCCTGCCTCAGCCTTCCCTG